>Ga0308171_1000898_pt1 | contig 48992 bp, 40 predicted proteins | sample PhyGR1_FD_202135 | JGI IMG/M metagenome (GOLD analysis project Ga0308171, IMG submission 202135) | Phyllosphere microbial communities from UC Gill Tract Community Farm, Albany, California, United States - DLSLSG.R1 | ecosystem: Host-associated > Plants > Phyllosphere > Unclassified | place: USA... | reverse complement strand
GCATCCGGGTCAGCGCCTTTGCCGCCGGGCGCGGGGTGAAGGGCGGCGGGCGGATCGCCAATGCCAATCTGGACGTGCGCGACGTCGCGCCCACGCTGCTCGACTATGCGGGGCTGCGCCAGCCCAGTGCGTTCGCCGGTCGCCCGATCCTGCCCTATGAAGGGCATAGCCTGCGCCCCGTGCTGACGGCAGATGCGGCGGGGGTGCGCGGCGCGGACGAGGCGCTGGGCTATGAACTCTTCTTCCGCCGGGCGTTGCGCAAGGGCGACTGGAAGATCGTCTATCTGCCCGCGCCGACCAATCGCTACACGCGCGGCGGGGTCAGCACCGGGCGGTGGCAGCTCTTCAACATCGCGGCCGACCCCGGCGAGACGAAGGACCTGTCCGCCGCCGAGCCCGCGCGGCTGGCCGATCTGGTTGCGGCCTATGATCGCTATGCCAAGGCGAAGGGCGTGGTGCCGCTGCCCGCCGGGGCCGAAGCCGCAACCGCCCCGGCGGCGCGGCCGTGAGGATAGGGGCGGCGTTGCTGTTGGCCGTGGCGGCGACCGCGACGCTGGGCGCGCAGGCACCCGCGCCGGTGCATCGCTGTCTCGGCCAGGACGCAATCGTCACGGTGCCCGCCGGGACCGTCCTGCTGGGCGAGGACGGCGCGGCGCGTCCGGGGCAGGCGGTGCGGGTGGCGGCGTTCCGCATCGACGCGCATGAGGTCACCAACCGCCAGTTCGCCGCCTTCGTCGCGGCGACCGGTCATCGCACCCGGGCCGAGCGCGAAGGCGCATCCGCGCTGTTCGTCGCCCCGACCGAGGCCGTATCGCTCGACGACGCCTCGCGCTGGTGGCGCTGGACGAAGGGGGCGGACTGGCGCCATCCCATGGGGCCGGGCAGCGACCTGACCGGCCGGGCGGACGAGCCGGTCGTCCATGTCGACCGCGACGATGCGGCCGCCTATGCCCGCTGGGTCGGCGGCGCGCTTCCGACCACGGCGCAATGGGAACGCGCGGCGCGGGGCAATCAGAATGCCACGCGCGACCCGGTCGAATGGGCCTTCGACCATGGCAAGCCGCGCGCCAATGTGTGGGAAGGCGTCTTCCCGATCCGCGACACCGCCGAGGACGGCTATGCCGGGATCGCCCCGGTCGGCTGTTTCGAACCCAATGACCTGACGCTCTACGACATGGTCGGCAATGTCTGGGAATGGGTGGCGGGCGAGGGCGATGTGGGGCTGGTCAAGGGCGGCAGCTATCTGTGCGCGATGAACTATTGCGCCAATTTCCGCCCCGCCGCCTATCAGGCCCAGGAACACGACCTGCCGACCTCGCATATCGGGTTCCGCGTGGCTTATCCGGTGGCTGCTCCCGGTGCGTCGCTTTCGATGCCGATCGGTCGGTCTTTATCGGGTTCGGTCACGGCGACCAATATTGGCGGCTAGGGTTGCCTCAATAAGAAGGCTGCTGTTATGCAATCCTGTGCAATTTATGGTTAACGAAAAGCTTGCCGTAGTTCATGGCTTATATTTGCATGCGTACCATCTGCCAATTCCGGCAGATCGCGCGCCGATCTTGTGGCACGCTCCCGGTCGCAATGGGCCTGTACGCTCCGGGCTTTAATCCATGATCGGCAATTTGCTTCCGATTCCGAAGCTATAGCAGCCGATGTGGGCGATCGCGCTTTGACGAAGCGTGATCTGGAGGCACCGCATCGTGAAACGCTATCTTGCCATCGGTATCGCAGCGCTTGGCTGCGTCGTGATCCCCGCGCCGTCGGCCGCGCAGCAAAGCACGCAGTTTCAGGTGACGATGACGATCCAGGCCGAGTGCCGGTTGACCTCGGCAAGCGACCTGGCGTTCGGTGCGACCGGCGTGATCCAGACCGCGATCACCTCGACCAGCACGATCGGGGTCCAGTGCACCAACACGACGCCCTATAATATCGGCCTGAACGCGGGCGCGGGGGCGGGTGCGACGGTGACGGCGCGGCGGATGACCTCGGGCGCGGGCGCGACCGTGGTCTATGAGCTGTTCCGCGACCCCGCACGCTCGCAGATCTGGGGCAACACGGCGGGCACCGATACGCTGGCCGGGATCGGCAATGGCGCGGTGCAGACGCTGACCGTCTATGGCCGGGTCCCCCCGCAGACCACTCCGGCGGCCGGAAGCTATACCGACACCGTGCAGGTGACCGTCACCTATTGAGCTGCCCGCAGGAGGAACGCCCATGAGACGCGCCGTAGCGGCGGCCGCCATGCTGCTGACGGTTCCGGCGATCGGCCGGGCATCGGACATCCGGGTTGCGCCGGTCGCCATCGATCCCTTGCCCGGCGCGCGGACCACCGCGCTGACGCTCAGCAATGCCGAGCAGCGGCCGGTACGGGTCCAGGTCCGCGTGATGCGATGGACCTCGCGCAACGGCGCGGACGTGCTGACGCCGACCAGCGACGTCGTCGCCAGTCCGCCCTTTTCGACGTTGGCGCCGCAGCAGCAATATCTGATCCGCGTCGTGCGCACCGCCAAGGCGCCGCCGGTGGGCGAGGAGGCCTACCGCGTCCTGATCGACGAGGTGCCCGATCCCGGCCGGGCGCAGCCGGGCACCGTCGACCTGGTCGTCCGCCAGTCGATCCCGGCCTTCTTCTCGGACATTCCCCGCCGAATGCCCGATGTCAGCTGGCGGATCGAGCGTTCGGGGGGCGCCACGGCGCTGGTCGGGCGGAATACGGGCAATCGGCGGCTGCGCCTGGCCGACCTGCAACTGATCGCGGGGAGCCAGCAGATCCTCGCGCGGGCGGGGCTGGTCGGCTATGTCCTGGCGGGGTCCGAGCTTCGCATCCCGCTGAACCCCGGCACCAGCGTTCCGAACGACGCCGACGTGCGGATGCGCGCGGTTTCCGATGGTGGCCCGATCGAGGTCTCCCTTGCGTCCCAGCCGCGCCGGTGAGCTGGGCTGGACGATCCTGGCCGCGCTGTCCTGCGCCCATCCGGCACGGGCACAGGATGACGGCAGCCTGCGGGTAGGTGTCGACGTGGACCCCCGCCGCCAGGAACAGGCGTTGCAGCTTGAGGTCTATCTGAACGACCGTCCCACCGGCTATGTCGCGTCGTTCACCCAGCGCCCGGATGGCGGTTTCAGCGCCCCGGCGACCGAGTTGCGCACCGTCGGCGTCGCGCTGCCCGTCGAGATCGATCGGGGCGACGTGCCGCTCGAGCGCATCGCCGGTCTGCGGTATCGCTATGAGGAGATGCGGCAGATCATGTGGCTGGCCGCGGGGCCGACCGCGGAGCGGCCGACGCTGATCGATGGCGGGCGAAACGGTCGCGGCGGGGCGGTGCCGGATCGTCCGCCGCCGGGCGTGGTGCTCGACTATACGCTGTTCGCCAGCGGCGACCGAAGCGCGGTCGGTCCCCGCTTCACGGGCGCATCGGGGGCGTTCGGGACGCGGATATTCGGCGCGTTCGGCCTGATCGAGAACAGCGCCGTCGCGCTGCTGTCCAGCGGGCCGCGCGTCACGCGGCTGTCGACCACCTACAGCTATGAGGATCCGTCGCGTCTGGTGACGCTGCGCGCGGGCGACACGATCAATGGCGGGCATGGCTGGACCCGGCCGATCCGGATGGGCGGCCTTCAGATCCAGCGGACGTTCGGCATGTGGCCCGACCTGGTCACCATGCCGATCCCGCGCCTGGCGGGGAGCGCGGCCGCCCCCTCGACCCTGGACCTGTTCATCGACCGGGTGCGTACGCTGTCGGCGCGCGTGCCCGCAGGGCCCTATGCCGTGATGCACCCGCCGGTCGTGCAGGGCGCGGGCGTCGCGACCGTGGTCGTCCGCGACGCGCTGGGCCGCGAGACGGTGTCGACCGCGCCCTTCTATGCCTCGCCGCAATTGCTGGCGGAGGGGCTGACGGACTTCAGCGCCGAGATCGGCTTTGCGCGACGCAGCTATGCGATCGTGTCGAACGACTATGACCGGCGGCTGATCGCCTCGGCATCGGCGCGGCGCGGCATCTCCAGCCGGTGGACGCTCCAGGCGCATCTCGAGGCTGGCGCGGGCCTGGTCCAGATCGGCGCGGGGAGCGTCGTGACGCTGCGCGACCGGGCCCTGCTGTCGGTCGCGGGCGCGATCAGCCAGGCCGGTGGGCGGACCGGGGGGCTTGTCGATATCGGCCTGGAGGCGCGCCGTCCCGGCTTCTCGGTCCTCCTGCGCTCGATGCGGACGATCGGCGGCTATGCCGACCTGGCGTCGCGCACGGCATCCTTCGGTCCGGTCCTGACGGGCGATCGCCGCATCTTCGGCGCGCCGCGCGAGATCGACCAGTTCTCGCTTTCGCTTCCCATCCAGGCGACGTCGGCGTCGATCGGCATCAGCCTCATCAATTCCAAATCGGCGGCGGGGGATCGCTATCGGCTGGCCAGCCTGTCCTCGACCGCCAATGTCGGGCGCTTGTCGCTATTCGCCAATGCCGTGGCCGATCTGGGCGGCGATCGCAGCTTCGGCCTGTTCGTCGGCGCCAGCCTGCCGTTCGGACGGCGCGCCTCGATCACCACCGGCGCGACGGTTTCGCAGGGGCGCGTATCGGGATATGCCGAAATGTCGCGCCAGGGCGCACATGAGCCGGGCTCCTGGGGATGGTCGGTGCGCGTCGCCGATGGCCGCGAACGGGCCGGACATGCGATCCTGCGCCACACGACCGGCTTTGCGCAGTTCGAGGCGACGGGCCTCTATGCCGGGGGCGGGGTATCGGGAACCCTGCAGGCGGAGGGGGCCGTGGCGCTGATCGGCGGCGACCTTTATGCGGCCCGGCGGCTCGACCAGTCCTTCGCGGTGGCCGATGCGGGGGCGAGCGGGGTGCGCGTGTACCGCGAGAACCGGCTGGTCGGGACGACCGGCGCGTCGGGCAAGCTGCTGGTCCCCGATATCGCGCCGTTCGAGCCGAGCGCCATCTCGATCGACCCCTCGTCATTGCCCGTCGATGCACGCATCGCCTCGACCCATGCCGAGGCGGTGGCCTTTTCCCGCGTGCCCGCCCGCGTCGCCTTCGGGGTGGCGCGCGAAACCGATACCGCGCTGGTCGAGTTCGTCGATGGGGAAGGGCGGCTGCTGCCGCTGGGATCGCGCATCGCGCGGGAGGGGGTGCCCGACGAGGCGATTGGCTATGACGGGGTCGCCTTTCTCGGTACGCTTGACGCGCGGAACGAGGTGGTCGTCACCGACCCCGATGACGGGCGTTGCCGCGCGCGCTTCGCCTTTGCGGCGCGACCGGGCGAACAGGTCCGCGTCCGCGCCGTCTGCCTGCCGATCGGGAGTGCTACCCCATGAAGCCCCTGATCCTGGCGCTGCTCGCCGCCCTGGCGCTCCTTGTCATGCCCGGCACCGCGCAGGCGCAGACTTGTTCGGCGACGGTTTCGACGATCGATTTCGGCAGCCCGTTACTCCTGGGCAGCGGCCCGGTCGATGTGACGGGGACGGTGTCGGTGACGTGCACGGGCATCCCGCTGCTCAGCGTGGTCAAGGTTTGTCCCGGCATCGGCGCGGGCAGCGGCGGCACCGATGGGTCGGCCCGGTTGATGACCGGGACGGCGGGCACGCTCCGCTATCAGCTGTATCAGGATGCGGCGCGATCGGTCGCCTGGGGTTCGCTCGACAATCCGACCTTGGGCAGCGTGCCCGCGATCATCGTGTCGGTCGCGCTCAACGGGGCGGGGTCGGCGACGCGCACCCTCTATGCGCGGCTGTTCGGCGGCCAGACGACGGTCGTGCCGGGCAGCTATCGCTCCAGCTTCATCGGCAACGCCACGCAGTTCAGCTATGGGGTCGAACTGATCGGCGCGAGCAGCAACTGCACCGGCTTTGCGGGCTCTGCCTCGATCCGCCCGACATTCGATGTCAGCGCATCGCCGTCCAGGGGCTGCACCGTGGCGGCGACGCCGCTGTCCTTTCCGACGACCGGCGTGCTGTCGCGGCCGGTGACGGCGCAAAGCGCGTTGACCCTGACCTGCACCAACCAGACCGCCTATGCGGTGCGGCTCGATACGGGGCGCAACGCCGATACGTCGGGTGTCCGGCGCATGCGGGGCGCTTCGGGGAGTTTCATCGCCTATGGGCTGTTCCGCGACGCGGCGCTGTCGTCGAGCTGGGATGGCGCTCTCCAGGCCACGGGCACCGGGCTGGCGCAGTCGCAGGCGATCCATGGCCGCGTGCCGCCCCAGCCGACCCCGGCGCCCGGCCTCTATTCGGACACCGTCGTCGTCACGGTCACCTATTAGCCCGGTCGAACCGAAGCCGGGGTGATCCCGCCGCCCAGGGCGCGCGCCAGCGCGACGCTGGCCGCCAGCCGCTGCGTCTGCAGGGACAAGGCGCTCTGCTGGTCGCGGAGCAGGCTCTCCTGCGCGGTCGCGACGTCGAGATAGGTGGCTGCCCCCTTGATGTACCGGTCCAGCGCAATCTGCTCGGTGCTGGCCGCGGCGGCCACCGCCTGGGCCTGCGCCGTCTGGGCGTCGTCCAGATGGCGGAGCGTGGCGAGCGCATCCTCGACATCCTGGAATGCGCCCAGCGCATGGCTGCGATAGTCGGCCATGGCCGCCTTCCAGTTGGCGCGCGCGGCGGCGAGATCGGCGCGACGCTGCCCGCCGTCGAAGATGTTGAGGATCGCGCCGGGGCCGATTGCCCAGAACAGGTTCGGGGCGGCGACCAGACCGGCCAGCGCGGTGCTTTGGAAGCCGCCCGTGCCGCCCAGCGTGATCCGGGGGAAGAAGGCCGCCCGGGCGACTCCGATCCGGGCATTGGCCGCCGCCATGCGCCGTTCGGCCGCCGCGACGTCCGGCCGGTTGGCGAGCAGCGTGGAGGGCAGGCCGACGGGGATCGCGGGCTGGGCCAGCGGTGCGTCGCGGCGCGGGATGGCGAAGGTGGAGGCGGGCTGTCCGACCAGGCTGGCGATCGCATGTTCGGTGATCGCGCGCGCTGCCTCCAGCGCGGCATATTGGGCGCGCGCCTCGCCGAGCAGCGCACCTGCGCGGCCGACATCCATCCCCGTCGCGATGCCGCCGTGAAAACGGTTGCGGGTCAGCGCGTCCGCCCTGGCGAAGGCGTCGATGGTCTTGGCCAGCAGCGCGAGTTGCTGGTCCTGTCCCCGCAACTGGACGAAATCGGTCGCCAGCTGCCCCTGCAGCGCGAGCTTGACCGCCGCCAGATCGTCCCGGCTCGCCTCCGCCAGCGCGCGGCCGGACGCCACCGAATTGCGAACGCGGCCCCACAGGTCCGCCTCATAGGACAGGTCGCCGCCCAGCGTCGCGGCGGTGTAGAAGTCGGGCTGCGATCCGCCCCGCAACGGGCGTTCGTCCGATTGCCGGTTGCGGAGCAGGCCGGGGGTCAGCTCGACATGCGGAAACAGCCCCGACCGCGCCCCCGCCAGCGTCGCGCGGGCGAGATCATAGCGGGCCAGCGCACCCGCCAGCGTCGGATTGTCGCGCTCGATCCGCGCCTCCAGTTCGTCGAGCAGCGGATCGCCAAAGCCCGTCCACCATGCCGCCGCCGGAGCGGGTGCGATCGCATCGACCGGCTTCCACAGGCCATCCCCCGCCGCCGGCATCTCCTTGTACGCCGCGGGCGCAGCCATGACCGGCGGGCGATAGGCGGGGGCCATCGAACATCCGCCGAGGAGCGCCAGCATCGCTCCCGACAGCCAGCGGGCGCGGGGTTTAGCCATGACGGTCGTCCCCCACGCGCACCAGTTCGCCCTGCGCCAGCGAGTCCGGGGGATTGTCGACGATCCGCTCGCCGGGGGTCACGCCCGACAGGATCTGGACGGTCGGGCCGTTATCCTGTCCGATATGGATCCGGTGCATCGCGATGCGGCCATGCGGATCGACCGTGGCGACCTGCGCCCCGCCCGCGCCGAACAGGATCGCGCTGGAGGGCACCATCGCCGTTCCGGCCTGTCCGGGCAGATCGAACCGCGCCTGGGCATAGCCGCCGGGCTTCAGCAGGTCGTCGGGATTGTCGGCCAGCAACTGGACGCGAAAGGCCCCGGACTGCGGATCGATCGCGCTCGACAGCCCCGCGACCGTCGCGGGGAAGCGGCGTCCCGGAAAGGCGGGGACGCTCAGCGTCGCGGTCATGCCCGGCCGGATCGTCGCCGACAGAGATTGCGGGACGTTGACATAGACGCGGATGCGGTGGGTGTCGGCCACCCCGAACATCGGCGTCTGCGCCGCCGCGCCGGGGCCGACCAGATCGCCGACCTCGGCATTGCGCGCGGTCACCACCCCGGCAAAAGGCGCGCGCACCACGGCATAGCGCTTCATCGCCTCCAGCCGCGACAGCGCGGCGCGGGCCTCGGCGACCCCGGCGGTCTTGACCGCCAGATCGCCATTCTTCTCGTCGACCTCCTGCCGGGAAACCGAAGAGCTGGTCAGCAGGTCGGCCCAGCGCGCCGCCGTGCTGCGCGCCAGCTTCTCATGCGCCAGGGCGCTGGCGAGCGCGGCGCGGGCCTGCCCGATCTGCTCGTCCAGTTCGGGCGTGTCGATCTCGCCCAGCGCCTGCCCCTGCGCGACATGCGCGCCGATATCCTGCGACCAGCGGCGCACATAGCCGCTGACGCGCGGAAAGAGCCGGGCGGCCTCCCAGGCCTGGAGCGTCGCGGGCAGGTCGAGCGCGTCGCTCGCCGCGCCGCCCTTGACGGTGACGAGGTGGACGGTCGGAATGGCATTGGCCGTCGACCAGCTGGCCGCGGACGCGACGTCATGGCTGCGCGACAGGGTTCCCACCCCCACGATGCCGATCGCCAGCACGGCGGCGGCAAGGCCTGCGGTCTTCAGGCCCTTGGGCGTGGGGGTGTCGGCCGACACAGCGGGGGCCGGGGCGGCTTCATGCATGGATGGCTTCTCCGATGGGCATGGCAGGGGAAGGGGTGGCGGCCGTCCGGCGGCGGTGCGCGATGGCGAAGACGACGGGGACGAAGACGAGCGTGGCGAGCGTCGCGCAGAGCAGGCCGCCGATGACCGCGCGGCCGAGCGGCGCATTCTGCTCGCCGCCTTCGCCCAGCCCCAGCGCCATCGGGGCCATGCCGATCATCATCGACAGCGCGGTCATCAGGACCGGACGGAACCGGGTGGCGCCCGCCTCCATCGCCGCCTGGACGGCGTCGCCGCACGCCGCCAGCCTTTCGCGCGCGAAGCTGACGACCAGCACGCTGTTGGCGGTCGCCACGCCCATGCACATGATGGCCCCGGTCAGCGCGGGCACGCTCAGCGGCGTATGGGTCGCGAACAGCATCCACACGATCCCGGCCAGCGCGGCGGGCAGGGCGGAGACGATCACCAGCGGATCGGTCCAGCTCTGGAAATTCACGACGATCAGCAGGTAGATCAGCACGACCGCCCCGGCGAGGCCCAGGATCAGGCCGGTGAAGGCGGTGTTCATCGTCTCCACCTGTCCGCGCAGCGCCACCGTCGCGCCCTTGGGCAACTGGCCCCTGGTCTGCGCTAGCACCTGGCGGATGTCGGCGGCGACCGCGCCCAGATCGCGGCCCTGCGGCGTGGCATAGACGTCGAACACCGGCTGCACCGCATAATGCGAGACCAGGGCGGGGCTCGGCTCGCGGTGGAGCGTGCCCAGCGCGCGCAGCGTCTGGAAGCTGCCGGGCGTGCTGCCGGTGATCGGCAGATTGTCGATCTGTTCGACCGTGTCGGCGCGATATTGCGGGGCCTGGACCACGATCGGATAGGACACGCCGTTCTTGGGGTTCAGCCAGAAGGTCGGGGCGACCTGCGCGCTGCCTGCCAGGTTGACCGATAGGCTGCGCGTCACGTCGTTCTCGGTGATGCCCAGGCGGCTCGCCTCGGCACGGTCCACATCGACCGCATATTCGGGATAGTTGGAGGCCTGTTGCAGCCGGACATCGGCCAGCCCCGGAATCCGCGACAGTTTCGCGACCAGCATCCGCGCATAGGCCTCGCCCCCCTTGGTGTCGGGGCCCGCGACCTGGACGTCGATCGGCGCGGGCGAGCCGAAGTTCAGGATCTGGCTGACGATATCGGCGGGCAGGAAGGCGAAGGACGAACCTGGAAAGTCGTGGGGAAGCTGTTCGCGCAGGGCCTTGACGAAGCCGGCCGTTGGGCCATGGCCTTCCTTCAGCGTGATCAGGATGTCGCCGTCCTGCGGACCGACGCCGCCGGTGTTGGAATAGGCGCGATTGATGCCGCTGACCGGCAGGCCGATATTGTCGACGATGGTGTCGATCTGGTCGGCGGGCACGACCTGGCGGATGCGGTTCTCGATATGGTCGAACAGCGCCGCCGTCTCCTCGATCCGGGTGCCGACGGGCGCGCGGACGTGAAGGCTGATCTGCCCTGCATCGACTGCGGGAAAGAAGTTGCGGCCCAGCATCGGCACCAGCGCGAAGGACATCAGGACGACCGCCATGAAGGCGATGACGAACGGCCGCCGCCGGGCCAGCGCGAAGGCGAGCAGGCCGGTATAATAGCCGCGCACCCCCTCGAACCGGCGCTCGAAGCCATGCTGGAACCGGCGGAGCGGGTTGCGGCTCTCGGGGCGTCCGGCCTGGGCGTCATGCGTCACCATCACCTCGGCGGTGTGCGGCCCCGCATGGTCGCGCAGCAGGTAATTGCCCATGGTCGGGACCAGCGTGCGCGACAGGATGAACGAGGCGATCATCGCGAACACCACCGCCATCGCCATCGGCGCGAACAGGAAGCCCGCGACGCCCGGCAGGAAGAACATCGGCACGAAGGCGATGCAGATGCACAGCAGCGAGACGAAGGCAGGGCCGACGATCTGCCGGGCACCGTCCAGGATCGCGTCGCGCACCGGTTTGCCCTGTTCGAGATGCCAGTTGATATTTTCGATGGTGACCGTGGCGTCGTCGACCAGGATGCCGACCGCCAGCGCCAGCCCGCCCAGCGTCATGATGTTGAGCGTCTGCCCGGCCAGCGCCAGCCCGGCGATGGCGGCCAGGATGGCGAGCGGGATCGACGCGGCGATGATGACCGTCGACCGCCACGAACCGAGGAACAGCAGGATCATCAGGCTGGTCAGCGCGGCGGCGATCACGCCTTCGCGCATCACCCCCGACACCGCCGCCTTCACGAACACCGACTGGTCGGACAGCAGCTTGACGCTCAGTCCGGCGGGCAGGGTCGCTTCGAGTTGCGGCATCAGCGCCTTGACGTGATCGACGATGGCGATGGTCGAGGCGGACCCGCTCTTCAGCACGGTCATCAGCACCGACCGCGCGCCGTCGACCCGGACCTCGTTGCGCTGCGGCGGCGAGCCGTCGCGGACATGCGCCACGTCGCGCATCAGGACCGTGGTCCCGTCGATCGTCCGGATCGGCAGGGCGTTGAGGTCCGCGATCGCGTCGGGGCTGTTGTTCAGCCGCAGATTATATTCGTAGCGGCCGATCCGGGCGGTCCCGGCGGGAATGATCTGGTTCTGCTGCGCCAGGGCATTGGCGACGTCGGTCGCCGACAGCCGGTGCGCCTGAAGCGCGGCGGGATCGAGGTCGATCTGGATCTGCCGCTCCTTGCCGCCATAGGGCGACGGGATCGCCGCGCCCTGCACCGATGCCAGCGCCGGGCGGATCATGTTCTGGGCCAGGTCGTAGATCTTCTGTTCGGACAGGCCCCTGCCGGACAGCGCCAGTTGCAGGATCGGCACGGTCGAGGCGTTGTAGTTCAGGATCAGCGGCGGGGTGATGCCCGGCGGCATCTGATTCAACACGGTCTGCGAGACGGCCGTCACCTGCGCGGTGGCGGTCCGGATATCGACGCCGGGGCGGAAGAAGATCTTCACGATGCCGACGCCCGACAGCGACTGGCTCTCGATATGGTCGATATCGCCGACCGTCGCGGACAGCGAACGCTCGTAATAATAGATGACGCGCCCCGACATGTCGCGGGGCGGCAGGCCGCGATAGGTCCATACCGCCGCGATCACCGGGATGCGGATGTCGGGGAAGATGTCGGTCGGCGTCTCGACCGCCGCGATCCCGCCGCCCAGCACGATCAGGATCGCGAGGACGACGAAGCTATAGGGCTTGGCAAGGGCGAGCTTGACGAGTTGAAGCATGGGCATCCCGGTGTCGGACACGAACAGGGTGTCGGCGACGGCGCGGGGGAAGAGGGTGGGGACCGCGGCCGCGTCGCCGACGGAAGCTTCTTCGCGCCGATCAGGCGCGCAGGCGACTTAAATGAATTTCACATCGACCGGGGCAGCGCGATCCGGACGCACAGGCCGGGCCGGGCGTCGGACAGGTGCAGGCGAAAGCCGTGAAGGTTCAGGATCGCGACGACGACGCTGAGGCCCAGGCCGCTGCCCGGCACGTCCCGCGCCGCCACGCCCCGGTGGAAGCGCCGCAGGACCGCATCGCGCTCCTCGGGCGGAATGCCGGGGCCGTCGTCACGGACTTCGATGGCCGCACCGCGATCGTCCTCGGTCAGCGCGATGCCGACCCGCCCGCCGGGCCGCGCGAACTTGATCGCATTGTCGAGAAGGTTGCTGAGCGCCTCGAACAGCAATCGGTCGTCGCCCTCAACCCATAGCGGCCGGGTCGCTACCGACAGGGCGATGTCGCGGTCCTCGGCCAGCGGCTCGTACAGCTCGGCGACCTGCGCGACCAGCAGGGCCAGGTCGATCCTGTGGAAGCCCGCGCGTCGACGCCCCGCCTCCAGCTCCGAGATGCGCAAGAGCGCGGCGAACCGTTCGAGGACCAGATCCAGTTCGGCGGTCGCCCGATCGATGCCCGCCGCCACCTCCGCCGGATCATGCGGCCGGTGGGCGAGCGCGTTCAGCGTGGCGCGGACGCGGGTCAGCGGGGTGCGCAGGTCATGGGCGATCGCATCGGTCACGCCCTTCACCTGCGCGACGACGCGACCGACCTCTTCGACGGTCGCATTCACCGTATTGGCGAACTGATCGAGTTCGTCGTGCCGCCCCGCGATCGGCATCCGCACCGAAAAGTCGCCCGCCGCAATCTCCCGGCTGGCATGTTGCAGCGCCCGGACGCGGCGGAGCGGGGCCCGACTGAACTCCACCGCCGCCGCCGCGACGCAGAGCAGGATCAGCAGCCCGCTGACGATCAGCGTCTCCAATATGGTACGGCGCAGGTCGCGCAGCAGGCTGATGTCGCGACCGACCAGCAACGTCTCGCCATCGCGCGTCCGGAACGCGACCAGGCGGAACGGCCCGCGCGATCCGCTCTCCACGTCGACGGGACGGCCGGGGACCAGCGGCCGCAGGAGACGGACATTGCCCAGCACCGGCGTACCGTCGCCCGCGATCAGCGCCAGATAGTTGAAGCCGGTCCGGTTCCGCCCCAGCTCATACCGGACCCGGTCGGGCAGCTGGTCGGCGGGCACCCGCGCCAGTTGCTCGGCGACGGCGTGCAGGATTCGGTCGCTGCGCGCGGTCAGGTCGCGGGCGGCGGCGAAATAGACCACGCCCAGCATCGCGATCAGCCCGATGACGAACACCGCCCCCAGCATCGCCGACAGGCGGAAGGTGCTGATCCGGACGACCTCGCGCCAGTGCAGCGGCTCAACCGGCGTCGAAGAGATAGCCCTCTCCCTTCACCGTCAGAATGGGGGAGGGATGGCCCGGCCGGTCGATCTTCTTGCGGAGGCGGGCGATATGGACGCTGATGAGGTTGGCGCCGGGATCGAAATAATAGCCCCAGACCCTCTCGAAGATGATCCGCCGGGTCATCACCTCGCCCCGGTTGCGCATCAGGAATTCGAGCAGGCGGAATTCCATATGGAGCAGCCGGGTCGGCACGCCGTCCACCTTGACCGTGCGGCGGACGAGGTCGCATTCGATCCCGCCGCCGCGCAGCACCACCGCCTCGGCCTGTTCGCGCCGCCGGAGCAGCACCTCGACCCGCATCGCCATCTCGGCGAAATCGAACGGCTTGGTCAGGTAATCGTCGCCACCGGCGCGCAGGCCCGCGATCCGCTCGTCCACGTCGCTCAAGGCGCTCAGCATCAGGACGGGGATGGCGATATGACGCTCGCGCAGCCGGGCGACCAGGCTCAGCCCGTCGAGTCCCGGCAGCATCCGGTCGAGCGTGATCGCATCGAAGGCCTCGCGCGTGGCCAGAGTCAGGCCGGTCTCGCCATCGGCGGCGCGGCTGGCCTCATGGCCGTGCCGCTCCAGCTCGGCGATGATGGCCGTGGCGGTGGCGTCGTCGTCTTCGATGACCAGGATGGCAGCCATGCGCCCGGCATAGCCGCACATGCCGTTCACGGCCAAGGCTCGGCGCATCAGGTGAAATTCATTTAAGTCGGCCGGATCGGGCTTTCGGGCGAAACGGCGGGGTATCGCACGTCTCACGCCCGAAGGATTCCCCATGCGCCGCCTCTGCCTGTCGATGATCGCCCTTTGCTCGGGCCTGGCCGCCGTCCCGGCCCATGCCTTGCCGGGTGCCGGAGACATGGCCGAGGATTGCTTCGACGTCGCGGCACCCATGGCTGAAGCGACCCCGTGTTGGGAATCCGGCCGTCACCGCAACCACCATCACGCGCGCCGCAATCGAAACGCCGAGCGGCGGGGCCTTGCCAGGCCGACCCTGCCCACCGGGTTTTCCGACCATGGCGAGACGGCCCAGGTGCCCCGGTCATCGTGATCCGCTAGAGATTTCTGCGGCATCGTCGACCGACCCGGCAGCCAGGCCCTACCGCGTCACCGCATGAGCGAATGCCGCGACGTCGGCGATGACGGGCGCGCGGCCGCGAAAGGGGCGTGCGACCGACAGGATCATCCCGACATGCCCCAGCTTGGGATAGGTGCGCAGCGTCACCGGCACGCCGCCCGCGCGCAATCGGTTCGCCAGTGCCTCGCTGTTGCGGGGCAGGACCGTCCGGTCCTCGCCTCCGACCAGCAACAGGGCGGGGGGATCGGCTTCGCCTGCCCAGTGGACGGGCTGGGTCTCCTCGGGGCGAGGCCATGCGCCGAACGCCGTGCGGCTGACATCGACGTCGAAGGGGGCGAAGTCATAGGGACCCGCCAGCCCGACCAGGCCACGGATCGCGCTCCGATCCGGGCCGAGCCAGCGATCGTCGACCGCGAGCATCGCCGCGATATAGGCGCCCGCCGAATGGCCCATCAGTACGATACGCCGTGGATCGCCCCCGAACGACCCGATATGCGCTTCCGCCCAGCGCACCGCCGCCGCGCCGTCCTCGACAAAGGCGGGATAGCGGACGTTCGGCACCAGCCGGTAATCCGGGATCACGACCACGAAACCCTGCGCCGCCAACGCCCGTCCGACAAAGGCATAGCCCGACCGCGTCCCGCTGTTCCAGCTGCCGCCATAGAAGAAGACGATCACCGGCTTCGGCCCGGCTTTGCCCGAGCGCGGGGCATAGATGTCGAGCGTCTGCCGGGTGTCGCGGCCATAGGCCAGCCCCGCCGCCACCTGCCTGCCTTCGCCGTCCTTGGGCACCAGCGCGTCGAAGGTCTTGAGCGGCGAACAGGCGCCGATCATCAGCCCAAGGGCCAGCGACAGGGCGGTACGACGCGACCGGGGACTATGATAGGGAATTGTCATTCCTCCATGATGGACATCGATCGCACCGCTCGCCGGTATGCGGGACGCCCCTCGATCTAAAGCGCCCGCAACGCGGCCGAGGGCCGTGCCCGTAGGACCGGCAGCGTGCCCAGGATACCGATGCCGATCGTCACGACGGCGCCGATCACCAGCGTCGCCAGGATGACGGTCCAGTCGGGCAGCCATTCGAACTGGAACAGCCGGGTGACGACGAACCATCCGCCGCCCACGCCGAGCAGCAGCGCGACCAGGCCGACGATCCCTGCGAGCAGCGCATATTCGATCGCCTGCGTCGCCAGAACCTGTCGCCGCGTTGCGCCCAGCACCTTCAGCATGACCGCGTCATAGGTCCGTGCCGCGCGCGCCGCCGCGATCGCGCCCAGCAGCACCGCGATCCCCGCCAGCACCGCGATGCCCGCCGCGACGGTGATCGCGGTCGCCATCTGGCCGACCACGTCCTGCACCTGCTGGAGCACCCCGCCCACCTCCACGACCGAGGTGGAGGGGAAATGGGGCAGCAGCGCGCGGGTCACCGCCGAGCCTTGTGCGGCGGGCATGTCGATGGTGGCGGCCAGATTGTGCGGCACATCGGCCAATGCCCCCGGCGAGAAGACCATGACGAAGTTGAACCCCAGCGTGTCCCAGGCGATCCGCCGGAACGAGGCGATCCGCGCGGTCCGCTCGATCCCCAGCACCGAGACGGTCAGCGGGTCACCGATCCGCAGGTTCAGCGCCTTTGCCAGCCGCTCGTCGATCGACACGAGGCTCCGGCTACCCTCCGCGCCGCGCCACCATCGCCCGGCCGTCAGGGTGCTGCCGGGGGGCAGCGACGCCGCGAAGGTCAGCCCGCGCTCGCCCCGCAGCGCCCAGGCGCCTTCGGGGATCGTGGCCAGATCGGCGACGCGGGTGGCGCCATAGCCGGTGATCGTGCCGCGCATCAGCGGAACGGTCGCGATCCGGGCCGACGGGGCGACCCGCGTGACGATGCGCCGGAATTCGGCTTCGCGTTCGGGTGGCACGTCGAGCGCGAAGAGCGCGGGCGCCCGCGCCGGGACCGAAAGCCGGATATTGCCGTCGATGCTGGTCCGGATGCTCGCCAGCAGGACGAACAGCGTCAGCCCCAGGCCGAGCGCGACGACCAGCGATACGGTCCGTGATCCCGGCCGATGGAGCGCGGTGACGGCGAGCCGCGCAAGCGGGCGGCGCGGGCGGGGCAGGCGGCGCGCGGCCGCCCGGATCGCCGCGCCGATCCCGACCAGCAGCGCCAGCGTCGCCGTTGTCGCGCCCAGGAACCCGGCCGCAAAGCCCGGACGCCCGGTGGTCGACAGCGCGAGCGCCATGACGGGCACGCCCGCCGCCACGCCCCACAGGGTGCCGTGCCAGCCCCCATCCGTTCGCGCATCGAGCACGCCGCGCAGCAGCGCCGCCGCCGGCACGCGCCCCGCCGCGACGAGCGGTCGCGCGCAAAAGGCGAGCGCGATCAGCAGCCCATATGCCGCCGCCAGCGCCAGCGGGACGGGCGCGATCGTCAGCCCCGGCGCGACGGGCAGCACCGACCCGATAGCCAGCCCGACCAGCGGCACCGCGACGATCCCCGCCGCCAGGCCCAGCAGGATGCCGACCCCGGCCACGGCGAACAGCTGGAGCAGATAGATCCTCGCCACGAGACCCGATGTCGCGCCCAGCACCTTCAGCATCGCGATGCTGCCGCGCCGTGCCTCCAGATAGGACCCGACGCCGTTGCCGACCCCGATCCCGGCGATCACCAGCGCGGCGAGCCCGACCAGCGTCAGGAACTCCCCCATGCGCGCGACGAAGCGGCTGGCGCCGGGCGATGCGCGGTCGCGGGTCCGCGTCTCCCAACCGGCGGTGGCGAAGGCGCGTTCGAACGCCTTGGCGACCTGCGCCGGATCGCGCGCGGTGGCGATGCGATAGCGGCTGTCGTACAGGCTCCCCGGCTGGACCAGTCCGGTGCGATCCAGCCCCGCCCGCGAGACGATCGCGACCGGGCCGAGCGTGAATCCTTCGCCCAGCCGGTCGGGCTCGTCCGCGATGATCCCCCCGACCCGGAACCATGCCGTGCCGAAGCGCAGCCGGGCGCCGGGCGTCAGGGATAGCCGCTCGGCCAGCGCACGTCCTATCCAGACGCCGCCCGCACCCGGTGCGCGGGCGGTGCGTCCGTCGGCCAGCGTCAATCGACCATAGAGCGGATAGGCGGCATCGACCGCCTTCAGCTGGACCGGGGCGGTCGCGCCGTCGGGGGTGACCGCCATCGACTGCATCCGGATCGTTTCCGACACCCGACCTGCGGCCTGCATCGCTGCCCGTTCGAGGTGGTCGGCCTGCCGCTGCGAGACCGCGAATTCGACATCGCCGCCCAGGATGACCCGGCCCCGCGCGGCGAGTTCTCCGCCGATCGCATCGCTCAGGCTGCCGATCGCGGCCAGCGCGCCGACGCCGAGGAACAGGCACAGCAGCAACAGGCGCAGTCCCCGGAACCGCACCGACAGCTCACGCCGGGCAAGCCGCCAGGCCAGCGACCAGCCGCTCACGCGGCGATCCGGCCATCGGCGAGTTCGACCACCCGGTCGCAGCGCCGGGCGAGCGCCGGGTCATGGGTGATGACGACCAGCGTCGCGCCGGTCGCCGCGCGCCGGTCGAACAACAGGTCCATCACCCGCGCGCCGGTCGCCGCATCCAGATTGCCGGTGGGTTCGTCGGCGAAGACGATCTGCGGACGCGGGCCGAGCGCGCGGGCGATGGCGACGCGCTGCTGCTCGCCGCCCGACAATTGCGCGGGATAATGGTCCAGCCGGTGAGCCAGTCCGACCGCCGTCAGTTCGGCCTCCGCGCGGGCGAAGGCGTCGTCCTCCCCGGCCAGCTCCATCGGCACCGCGACATTCTCGCGCGCGGTCATCGTCGGCAACAGGTGAAAGGCCTGGAGCACGATGCCGATCCGACCGCGTCGCGCGATGGCCAGTCCGTCTTCGTCCAGCGCGCCGAAATCGGTTCCCGCCACCTCGACCTGGCCCGACGTCGCCCGCTCCAGCCCGGCGAGCACCGCCATCAGCGACGACTTGCCCGATCCCGATGCGCCGAGCAGCGCCAGGCTCTCGCCGTCTCCCACCGTCAGGTCGATGCCCTTCAGGATCTCGACCGGCGCGGCGCCGCCCAGCGTCAGCCTTACATCCGTCGCCCGGATGACCATATTGCCTGCGACCATAGTTGCGGGGATTCCAAGACAGAGATGACCAGGACGCCATATGTGGCCGGGGCCGCGCTTCTCCAAGCGGCATGGCTGTTATCCGCCTGCGATGCCCGGCGCGAGGGCGACGCGCCCGCGACGAATATCGCCTCGGCCGCCCCGGCGCAGCCCAGCCCTTCGCCCAGCGCCCGCGTCCCCGTGTCCGGTCCCCGCCGGGTGGTGCTGGCATTCGGCGACAGCCTCTATGCCGGATATGGCCTCCAGCGGGGCCAGAGCCTGCCCGATGCGATCCAGGCGCGGCTGCGCGGGCAGGGGATCGATGCCACGATCATCAATGCCGGGGTATCGGGCGACACCACCGCCGACGGGCGGCGACGGCTAGCCTATACGCTCGACCGGCTGAAGACGAAGCCCGATCTGGTGATGCTTGGGCTGGGCGGCAATGACGTGCTGCGCCAGGTCGATCCGGCGGAGACGCGCGCGAACATGACGGCGATGCTGGACGAACTGGCCCGTCGGGACATTCCGGTGATCCTGACCGGGATGATGGCGCCGCCCAATCTGGGCCCGGACTTCGCGTCGCGTTTCAACGCGATATGGCCCGACCTTGCGAGCAGCCATCATGCGGTGCTCGACCCGTTCATCCTGCAAGGGGTGCTGGGCAACCGGACGCTGATGCTGCCCGACGGAGTCCACCCCAATGCGACCGGGGTCGCCCGGATCGCGGATCGTGTCGCGCCGCTGGTCGGCAAGGAGCTGGAGACACTGCCGAAGGATTGAGCGGGGCCCGCACATTGCGCCGCTATGCCAATGCTATGCGATCCCCGGAAATCGATCTCGAAACCCTATGCGCCGATCCGTAGCTGGGGCGGCGCGGATCACGGTCGGTCCGCGTCGATGACGAGGATCGTACGTCATGTCGGAAGTGCTTCCCGAAGCGGACCCAAGCGGCCCGACCCTGTATGTCGGACAGGATGTCGCGGGCCATTGGCTGGTCCAGGATAGCGACAAGCGGATGGAGGGCCGTTTCGTCTCCTTCGCGGCCGCGATGCAGTATGCGCAGGGCGAGCGTCACGCCTATCACGCCGCCGTCGTGGTGGCGATCGAGCCGCTTCTCCCGCTGGTGGCGTTCGTGCCGGTCGCGCCGTCCGAACGCGCGCTGCCGCGTGCGGCCTGAGGGGGGACGGTCGGTGATCGCCCATGACCCGCGCTGGCCCGCCATCCGGTCCGCTTTGTCTGGCCTGCGGGAACAGCGGCGTTTCGCGGTCCGCATCGTCGATGCCGATTGCGGCGCGGGGGCGCTGTTGATCCGCGCGGTGCGCCATGCCCGGATGCTCGGCTTCACCGCGATCGAGGGGCGGGGCATCGGCGGCTCGCCCGCGATGATCGGCCGCGCCCGCTGCGCCGCGCGGCGGGCCAGCGACCCCGCCATCGGCCTGGAGTTCGCGTCGCTGACGCTGGACGAAGCCTTGCGGGCCGAACGCGATCTGCCCGCCGACATCCTGCTCTGGCGCGGGCCGATCACGGCCGCCGTGTCGCAGGCCGCCATCCTCGTCATCGCGCAGGACGACCGGACAGGGCTGGAGAAGGCGGCATGACGCGGCACGACAGGGTATGGCGCGACAGGGCCTGGCGGGCGATGGGTGCGTTGCTGTGCGGCGGCTCCTGCGCGGCGGCGATGGGGCTGGGCGAGGCGCCGCTGGCGATCCCCTTCTTTCCGCTCGCGCTGCTGGGGCTGGTCCTGATGACCCATGGCAAGCGGGTGGCGACTGCGCTGCGCGCCGAGCGGCGGGGCCATGGCCTCACCGCCGACGTGATCCATGCCGAGCGTATCCGGCGGCATCGCCGCCGCCTCGACTGACCATCCCTCCATCACGGAGACGCCTCTTGGCATTTTTCGACTATCGCGGCGGTATCCTCCATGCCGAGGACGTGCCGCTGCCGCGCATCGCCGAGGCGGTGGGTACGCCGGTGCATGTCTATTCCGCCGCGGCGGTGCGCCATGCCGCTCATGGCTTCTCGGCGGCGCTGGCTCCGCTGCCCGTCGCGCGGCGGGCCTTCGCAGTGAAGGCCAATCCCAACATCGCGCTGCTGCGCCTCCTCGCGGAATGCGGCTATGGCGCGGACATCGTCTCGGGGGGCGAGCTGGCCCATGCGATTGCGGCCGGCATGAAGCCGCAGGACATCGTCTTTTCCGGCGTCGGCAAGACCGACCGGGAGATGGTCCAGGCGCTCGACGCGGGCATCGGCCAGTTCAATCTGGAACTGGAGGAGGAGGGGCAGGTGCTGTCCGACCTCGCCCGCGTGCGGGGCGTGCGTGCGCCGGTCGTCCTGCGCGTCAATCCGGATGTCGATGCGGGCACCCACGCGAAGATCGCCACCGGTCAGCGCGAGACCAAGTTCGGGGTGCCGATCGATGCCGCCCCGGCGATATATGCGCGTCTGGCGCGCCTCGACGGGCTCGATCTGCGCGGGATCGCGCTGCGCGGGATCGCGGTGCATATCGGCAGCCAGCTTCGCGACCTGACGCCGATGGAGCGGGCCTTTACCCGTATCGGCGAACTGGTCCGGGCGTTGCGCGCGGCCGGGCACCGGGTGAGCGATGTCGACCTGGGCGGCGGGCTGGGCATCGCCTATGCGCCGGGCGAGACGGCGCCGTCGTTCGAGGATTATGCCGGGATGGTCGGTCGCGTGAGCCGGGGCTGGAACGTCGCGCTGACCTTCGAGCCCGGCCGGGCGATCATGGGCGCGGCGGGGCTGCTGCTGACCCGCGTGATCTGGGTGAAGCCGGGCGTCACCCATCCCTATGTCATCGTCGATGCGGCGATGAACGACCTCATGCGGCCCGCCCTGTACGACGCGTTCCACCGCTTTGCGGCGGTCGCGCCGCGCGGCGGACGGATGCAGGCGCATATCGCCGGGCCGATCTGCGAGACGGGGGATAGCTTTGCGCGGGGGCGGGAGATCGACGCAGTGCGCCGGGGCGACCTGGCGGTGTTCCATACCAGCGGCGCCTATGGCGCGGCGATGGCGTCGACCTATAATTGCCGCGCGGTCAGCCCCCAGTTGCTGGTGGATCGCGACCAATACCGGATCGTTGGCGAGCGCGGCACCGTCATCGATCGCGCGGCGTGACGGGGCGCGAGGTCCAGTCGTCCGAACCATCCCGGAAAAGCATGATTTCTTAAGCCTTTCGTGAAACCTAGGGGGCCGAACAACGATCATAATATGAGAGACGATGCTCAAGAGCCTGTTCCGGGAACGGCGACGTTCCCACGCCGTACATGCCCTGGGCATCATGGGATCGCCACGAGAGCCGGGCTTTGACCGCTTCGTCTCGGCGGCGGCGCATGCGTTCGACGCGCCGATCGCCCTGCTCTCGCTGATCCATGCCGACCGGCAATGGTTCAAGGCGACCCATGGCATGGATATCGACTGCAATTCCCGCCAAGGCAGCTTCTGCAACTTCGCGCTGGATCAGGCCGATGGGCTGGAGGTCTGCGATCCGTGCGGCGACAGTCGCTTCGCGACGTTGCGGTTCGTGGCGGGGGCGCCGCACATCCGATATTATATCGGCGCGCCGCTTCGGGTCGGGGCGGGCGTGGATGTCGGTGCGCTGTGCGTGATCGACGTCCGGCGGCGCGATCCGGCGTCCGTCGACCAGAAGGCCTATCTCGCGGCGCTCGCGCGGCAGGCATCGGCCGCGCTGGAGGCACGGGCGGATCTGCTCGACATGCGGGGGTCGGCATGATCGCGGTCGCGCTCTGTATCTTCACGCAGCATGATCTGCGCCTCGTCGCGCTCGCGCTGATGATCTGCCTGATCGGATCGGCGGCGACCGTCCAGCTGTTCAGCCGGGTGCGCGCGTCGTCGGGCTATCGCTGCTTCGGCTGGGTCGTGCTGGGCGCGGTCGGGGCGGGCACGATGGTATGGGCGACCCACTTCGTCGCGATGATGGCGTTCCGGACGACCGCGCCGGTGGTCCTCGATCCGATATTGACGCTCCTGTCGCTGCTGGCGGTGATCGGCCTTGCCATTCCGGGCCTGGCCATCGCCGCCGGGCGACGGCGCGGGGCCGGGGCGTGCGGCGGCGCGCTGATCGGCCTGGGCATCAGCGTGATGCACTATGTCGGCATGGCGGCCTATCGCGTCGACGGGATCGTGACCTGGAACTGGCATTATGTCGTCGCCTCGATCCTGCTTTCCAGCGGGCTGTCGGCGCTGGCCTTTCATGTCCTGACCGGGCGCAGGCGCGGGCGTTGGCGGACCGCGGAGGGGATGGGGCTGCTCAGCCTGGCGGTCGCGGCGCTGCACTTCACCGGCATGACGGCGATGCGCATCTCCGTCCTCCATTTCGGGCAAGGGCTGTCCGATGTGACGATGGTGGCGCTGGCGACGACGACGACGGTGGCGACGCTGATCATCGTCGGCTGTGCCGCGATCAGCGCGTTGATCGACGGGCATACCCAGTCGGAAACCTATCGGCGCCTGCGCCACATGGCGATGCATGACAGCCTGACCGACCTGCCCAACCGGATCAGCTTCATCGAGGAGATCGAGAAGCGTTTCCTGATCCGGGGCGGATATCCGTGCATGGCGGTCGTCATGATGGACCTGTCCCGGTTCAAGGTGGTCAACGACACCTATGGGCATCAGGCGGGCGACCAGCTGCTGGCCGCGCTGTCCGCCCGGCTGTCGGCGATGCTGAAGCCGGGCGAATGCGTCGCGCGCCTGGGCGGTGACGAATTCTCGGCGGTCATCTCCTATCACCGGCCCGAGGAGCTGGCCGATTTCCTGTCGCGCCTGACCGCCGCCTGCGACGCGCCGTTCCTGTTCGAGCGGTTCACCGCCTCGATCGGGGGGAATGTCGGCGTGGCGATCGCCAATCGGGACGGCTTCGACGCCGATGCGCTGCTCGCCAAGGCCGACCTTGCCATGTACCGCGCCAAGTCCGCCCATTCCCGGCAGCCCTGCTTCTATGACGCGCAGATGGACGATGCGATCCGGCAGGGGCGCGAACTGGTCGCCGACCTCCGCACGGCGCTGGACGAGAACGCCTTCGAGCTTCACTATCAAGTGCAGGCCGCCATCCCGTCGGGTGAGATTTGCGGATACGAGGCGCTGATCCGCTGGAACCATCCGATGCGCGGCATGGTGCCGCCGTCGGAGTTCATCCCGCTGGCCGAAAAGAGCGGCGACATCGTGCCGCTGAGCATCTGGATCCTGCGCCAGGCCTGTTCTGAGGCGGCGCGCTGGGCCAACAGCCATCCCGTCTCGGTCAACCTGTCGCCCATGCATCTGGCCGATCCCCGGCTGATCGAGACGGTGCGTTCGGCGCTGGAGGATAGTGGCCTGCCGCCCGAGCGGCTGTCGCTGGAACTGACCGAGAGCGCGATCATCCATGACCGGCATTTCGCGCTGGGCCAGTTGCGGGCGCTCAAGGCGATGGGCATCGCCATCGCGCTGGACGATTTCGGGGTCGGCTATTCCTCGCTCGACGTGCTGCGATCCTTTCCGTTCGACCGGATCAAGCTGGATGCGTCCTTCGTCTCGGAGATCGAGCGGGACGAGCAGGCCGTGTCGATCCTGCGCTCGGTCGCCGCGCTGGGCGCGACGCTCAACATGCCGGTGCTGGCCGAGGGGATCGAGGAACCCGCGCAGCTGGCGATCGTCGCGCGCGAGGGGTGTACGGCCATTCAGGGCTATCTGATCGGCAGGCCGTCGCGCATGCTGGCCGATGCCGATCAGGTTCGCCGGATCGCGACGCGCAGGCCGCAGATCGTGGAAAGCGAGGCCGTGGCCTGAGCCAGCGACCTCGCTCCCTGCGGATCAGAAGCGATCCGCGTCCATCACCTTGGTCCACACCGCGGCGAAGTCCTTGACGAACTTCTCCTTGGCGTCGTCGGCGGCATAGACCTCCGCCACCGCGCGCAGTTCGGAGTTGGAGCCGAAGATCAGATCCACCGGCGTCGCGGTCCAGCGGGCCGTGCCCGTCGCGCGGTCCTTGCCCTCGTAAAGACCCGGCGTCGTCGACTTGGTCCAGACCGTGTCCATGGTCAGCAGGTTGACGAAGAAGTCGTTGCTGAGCGTTCCCGGCCGGGTCGTCAGCACGCCGTTCTTCGATCCGCCGCTATTGGCGTCCAGCGCACGCAGGCCGCCGACCAGCACCGTCATTTCCGGCACCGTCAGGTCGAGCGCGTCGGCCTTGTCGACCAGCGCCTCGGGCGCGCTGACCTCCGCCTTGGGTCCGTAATAGTTGCGGAAGCCGTCGGCGACCGGCTCCAGATGGGCAAAGGACGTCACGTCGGTCTGCGCCTGGGTGGCGTCGACGCGGCCGGGGGTGAAGGGGAGGCTGACCGGCACGCCACCAGCCTGCGCCGCCCGCTCGACCGCCGCATTGCCGCCCAGCACGATCAGGTCGGCCATCGACACCTGGCGACCGCTGCGCGCGAAATCCTTCTGGATCGCGGTCAGCTTGGCCAATACCGTCTTCAACTCGGCGGGGTCGTTGACCGCCCAGCCCTGTTGCGGGTCGAGCCGCAGCCGCGCGCCGTTCGCTCCGCCGCGCATGTCGGTGCTGCGGAAGGTCGAGGCCGAGGCCCAGGCGGTGCGGACCAGCGCCGGACCCGACAGGCCCGAGGCCAGAACCATCGCCTTCAGCTTGGCCTGATCCTCCGCCCCGATGGGTGCGAAGCTGGCGGCCGGAAGCGGGTCCTGCCAGTTATAGGTCTCGCCCGGAATCTCGCTGCCCAGATAGCGGGCACGCGGGCCGAGGTCGCGGTGGGTCAGCTTGAACCACGCACGGGCAAAGGCCTGTGCGAACAGATCGGGGTTCTTCTGCCAGCTCTCCAGGATCTTGCGGAAGGCGGGATCGTCCTTCAGCGCCATGTCGGTGGTGAACATGATCGGCGCGTGGCGCACGTTCGGCAGGTGCGCGTCGGGCACCAGCTGCGCCGCCGCCGGGTCGGTCGGCACCCACTGGGTCGCGCCCGCCGGGCTCTTGGTCTTGACCCAGTCATAGTTCAGCAGATTGTCGATATATTGCGTGGTGAACTGAGTGGGAGAGGCCGACCAGGCGCCCTCCAGGCCCGAGGTGATCGTGTCCTCGGCATTGCCCTTGCCGCACTTGTTGGCCCAGCCCATGCCCTGCTGCTCGATCGCACCGGCGGTGGGTTCGACGCCGAGGCAAGCCTTTTGCGGATGCGCGCCATGCGCCTTGCCGAAGGTATGGCCGCCCGCGATCAGCGCCAGCGTCTCCTCGTCGTTCATCGCCATGTTGCCGAAGGCGCGGCGAATGTCGGCGGCCGCGCCGATCGGATCGTGATTGCCGTTCGGGCCTTCCGGGTTGACGTAGATGAGACCCATGGTGGTCGCCGCCAGCGGCCGCTTCAGCGAGCCGTCGGGGTTCGAACGCTCGGTGCCCATCATCTTGGTCTCGGGACCCCAGAAGACGACGTCGGGCTGCCACGCATCGACGCGACCACCCGCAAAGCCGACCGTCTTGAAGCCCATATCCTCCAGCGCGACATTGCCGCTGAGCACCATCAGGTCGCCCCAGCTGAGCTTGCGGCCATATTTCTGCTTGATCGGCCAGACGAGGCGACGGGCCTTGTCCAGGCTGACATTGTCGGGCCAGCTGTTCAGCGGATCGAAGCGCTGCTCGCCGCCGTCCGAGCCGCCGCGCCCGTCCCCGGCGCGGTACGTGCCCGCACTGTGCCAGGCCATGCGGATGAAGAAGGGGCCGTAATTGCCATAGTCGGACGGCCACCAGGGCTGCGACGTGTGAAGCACCTTGCGGATATCGGCCTTGACCGCCGCCATGTCGAGGCTGTTGAATTCCTTCACATAGTCATAATCGGCGCCATAAGGATTGGCGCGCGTGTCCTCATGCTGGCGCAGCGCGGTCAGGTCGAGGCGGCTGGGCCACCAGTCGCGGTTCGTCATGCCGCCGGGCTTGGCGACCACCGGCGCGGGCGGGTCCTGCGTCACGGTCTTGGCGGCGGTGGCCGCCTTGGGCTGCGGACGATCGGTCTGCTGCGCCGGGCTGGTCAGCGCGGCGACCATCGCGATCAGGGAAACGGGTGCAATCGACATAAGGCCCCTTTGTGTGTCGTTCGTGGTGCGGGGGGCCGATTAGGAAAGCGCATGCGCGCGGCATAACGGGATAACCCGATTACAGTCATCGATTGCAGGGCGGTTGACGAAAGGGTGCGGAGCGGCCTTGGGGCTACGGGAAGCCCTTGCCCCCATGCGCGCCGACGGCGGTGCCGGTCGAATAGCTCGCCTCGCCCGAGGCCAGCGCGACATAGAGCGAGGCCAGTTCGGCGGGCTGGCCCGCCCGACCCAGCGAGGTGTCCTGCCCGAACTCGTGCATCTTGCCCGGCAATTGGCCACCGGCGACCTGAAGCGGGGTCCAGATCGGGCCGGGGGACACCGCGTTCACCCGGATGCCCTTCTTGGCGAGCTGCTTGGCCATGCCGCGGGTCAGGTTCTGGATCGCCGCCTTGGTCGAGGCATAGTCGATCAGGTCCTCGCCGGGGTCATAGGAGTTTTGCGAGATGGTGTTGATGATGACCGACCCCGGCGGCATCGACGGGATCGCCGCCTTGGAGAAGCGGAAGACGTGATAGACATTGGTCTCATAGGTTCGGACGAACTGTTCGTCGCTGATCTCCATGATGTCCGCCTTCGACTGCTGATAGGCGGCATTGTTGACCAGCAGGTCGAGCCCGCCGAGCTGCGCGATCGCCTTGCGGACCGTATCCTCGCAGGCTTTCTGCGTGCGGATGTCGGCGGGCAGCAGCACCGCCTTGCGCCCGGCCTGCCGGATCAGGTCGGCGACCTCGCGCGCATCGGGTTCCTCGCTGGGGTGATAGTTGATCGCGACATCGGCCCCTTCACGCGCGAAGGCGATGGCGGCGGCGCGGCCGATGCCGCTGTCCCCGCCGGTCAGCAGCGCCTTGCGGCCGGTCAGCTTGCCCGATCCGCGATAGCTGGTTTCGCCATGATCGGGGCGCGGCGTCATCTTGCTGGCCAATGCGGGCCAGGGCTGGCGCTGTTCGGGGAAGGGGGTGCGGGTATAGGCGTTGCGGGGATCGCGCAGGCTGGGGACGGAAGCGGGGGCCGCCGCCTGCGCCAGCGCCGCACCGGGGGCGACCGCGCCCGCAAGGCCCAAGGCCGCGCCGCCCAACACGCCGCGCCGAGAGGTGTCGATATCGCTCATAATCCATCCTTCCGGCGCTAACCCACGAGAAGATCGGGTGATCTTCCCGCTCAACCAGCGGGGATGGAAGATGATCCCTGTCCCGGCGCGGCGGAAGGGATGTAAAACGCGGCAGCGAGGGGCCGGGACGTCAGGCGGCGGTGCGTTCCTCGTCGATGATCGCGCGGGCCAGGACGGCGCACTGTCCGCATTTGGGCTGGCGGCCCAGCGCGCGATACATCTGGCAGGGGGTGACCGATCCCGCACGGGCCGCGTCGCGGACCTGGGATTCCCGAATGGCATTACAGACGCAGACGACCAAGACCATCTCCCTGAGAAGCACTGTCTTCGTAGCGCTAATGAGAGTGGATCGCAAGGCTCTTGCAACTCGTTTGCAGAAAAACTCAGCTGTTCTTGGGGTGTCCGCGCGTGGCCAGACGCCACAATTTTTCCAGCGGCCCCTGACCGAACCGGTCGAGCCAGGGCTTGGACCAGAGCAGCATCAGCCCCCACATCGGCGGAACCAGCAGATAGATGGCCGCCCGGTCCCAGCGGGCGAATTGCCCCAGGCCATGGCCGTAAAAGATGAAGGTCATCACGAGGCTGGTCGCGATATAGTTGGTGAACGCCATCCGCCCCGCCGCCGCGATCCGGGTCGTCCACCACCCGCCGGGGCGCAGCAGCAGGAGGATCAGCGCGGCATAGCCGACCGTCCCGATCAGCCGGAAGGGCACGTTCAGGAACAATTCCGCCAGCGACACCGCGCGGACGTCGAAGCCGCTCGCCATGGTGACGATCGCCATGGCCGCATAGGCGGGCAGCGACAGCGCCATCGCGCCGATCGTCCAGCGGCGATAGCGCGCGCGCGGCCAGGCCCCGGTCAGGAAACCCGATTTCAGCGCCGCCATGCCGATCAGCATCGCGCTCAACGTATCCGGCCCGATCGTCATCAGGTCGAACAGCGGGTCGCCATTATTGTCCAGGCGAAAGGCGGTGGCGGCGCTCCACGGCCCGCGCATCGCGGCGATCTCCGGGGCCAGCGCGGCCGCGCCGGGTGTGCCGAACGCGACCTGATAGGCGTTCCACAGCGCGACCGCCTGGGGCGTGTCGCGGGCCGAGGCGGCCAGCAGGCTCGCACAGTCCAGCCAGCCGAGCAGCATCGACAGCCCCGCCATGAGCAGCGCGGCGATGCACAGCCGTCGCACCGACAGCCCGACAAAGGCCAGCGCGACGACCCCGACCAGCGCGTAATGCACCAATATGTCGCCGGTCCAGATGAAGGTCCGGTGGATCATGCCGAGCACGAACAACACCCCCATCCGCCGCAGGTGCAGCGACGCGCCGTTCAGCCCGGCCTGGTCGGCGCGCTGGAGGATCAGCAGCGTGGAGGCGCCGAACAGCAGCGAGAACAGCCCGCGCATCCGCCCGTTGACGAAGATCTCGGTCAACAGCCAGACCGCGATGTCGCCCGGTCCCGCATCGCCCCACGCCGCGGGATTGGAATAGGCCGGGTCGGGCAGCGCGAAGCCCGGCATGTTGGCGATCAGGATCGCCATAACCGCCACCCCGCGCAACGCATCGAGGGTCAGCAGCCGCCCGCGATCGGTGGTCATGGCGGGCGAAAGGGGGGCGGGATCGGACAAGCACGGGCTCCGTTGCGGCCTGTCGGATTAGCTGGCGGCGCGCCGGATGCAACTGCCGGCGACCGCGAAGCATTGGCCTGGGATGGGATTATCGCCTCGCCTGACCGGACGCGCCTCCGCCCGCGCGCATCATTCGCCGCTGGCCTCGGCGTTCCTCCGCCGGGTCGAGCCCTTCTTCGCGGGAAGCGAGGTCACGGGCGGCCCGTTGCTGATCGCCACCATCCTGGCGCTGGTCCTGACCAATATCGGCACCGCTCACGCCTATGAGCGGTTCTGGGACATGCCGGTCCGCATCGCCTTTGGCGACCGGGCGGTGTCGCATCGGCTGGCGGAATGGATCGACCATGCGCTGCTGCCGCTGTTCTTCGTCATCGTCGGCGCCGATGTGAAGCGCGAGCTGGTCGACGGGGCCCTGTCGCAATGGCGAAGCGCGGCCTTTCCGTTGGCGGGGGCGATCGGGGGCATGGTGGTGCCGATCGGCCTGTATCTGCTGGTGGCGGGCGGGGGCGCGGCCCAGCCGGGCTGGGGCACGGTGATCACCACCGATACCGCCTTCGGCCTGGCCCTGATCGCGCTGTTCGCGACCAGCCTGCCGGTCGGCCTGCGCGCGCTGATGCTGGCATTCGCGGCGGTGGACGATGTCGGCGGGCTGCTGGTCATCGCCTTTGCCTATAGCGACGCGATCGACCCGATCGGATTGGTCGTGGCGGGCGCGGCGCTGGCGGGGATCGTCGGGCTGCGACGGATCGGCTGGGTGTCCTCGGTGCCTTATGTCCTGCTCGCGCTGATCGTCTGGGGCGGCGTGCTCGAGTCGGGCATTCACGCGACGATCGCGGGCGTGCTGATCGGCCTGACCGTGCCGGTCGCGCCGCGACTGGCCCAGGCGGCCTTCGCCGAGCGGGTCCAGCGCCGGGTGGACGAGTTCAAACATGCCCATGGCGCCGCCGAGCGCGCGGAGGATGACGAGGAGGAACATCGACAGCGCGAGCGCGCCGAGGAGCGGCTGGGCTATCTTCAGGAAATGGCGTCGGCGACCCGCGTCGCCAGCAGCCGATTGATCGAGGTGCTGACGCCCTGGGTCAATTATGTCGTGCTGCCGCTGTTCGCGCTGTCCAATGTCCGCATCCACCTGTCGGGCGATCTGCTGGCGATGGTGGCCAGCCCGCTCGTCATCGGCGTGGTGCTGGGGCTGGTCGTGGGCAAGCCGCTGGGGTTTCTGGGCTTTACCTGGGCGGCCAGCGCGATTGGCCTGGCGCGGCGTCCCGATCGGGTGACGTGGCGGATGGTGACCGGGGTAGGGGCGCTGGCCGGGATCGGCTTTACCATCTCGCTGTTTATCGCCGGGCTGGCCTTTGGCGATGGCGAGATGCGCGAGGCGGCGTCGCTGGGGGTATTGATCGCCTCGATCCTGGCGGCGGCGATCGGCTATGCGATCCTTCGCTCCTGCACGGGGCCCCGACCCATGGCCGAGACCCCGCCGGAACCTTAGGCGAGGGCCGCGTCGGCGCCCATCAGCGCCGGGAAGAAGCCCTCATGCGCGCGGCGCAGATCGTCCAGCGCGACGACGAAATCGCCATCCTCGCGCTCGAAGATCAGGCGGCTGCCCGCCGTGCGGCCGATCCGCTCGACCTCGACCCCGGCCTGATGCGCGTTCGCCAGGAAGTCGACCAGCGCGGTATCCTCGACCGTGGCGATATAGAGGCCCTGATCCTCGGCAAAGAGCTGGCGGCAGGCTTCGCCCGTCTCCGGGAACTGGATCAGCGCGCCGATATTGCCCGCCAGCGCCATTTCCGCGACCGTCACCGCGATGCCGCCGTCCGACACGTCGTGCACGGCGGTCAGATGGCCTGCGGTGATCGATTCGCGGACCAGGTCGCCGGTGCGGCGCTCGGCATCCAGGTCGATCGACGGCGGCGGACCCGCGTCGCGGCCCTCCAGCCCATGGACCTCGCGCAGCCACAGCGACTGGCCGATCTCACCCTTGGGCGTGCCGATCAGGACGATGACGTCGCCGGTGCCCTTGAACGCCACCGTCGCCGACTTGGACCAGTCGGCCATCAGGCCGACGCCGCCGATCGCCGGGGTCGGCAGGATCGCCGAGCCGCCGCCGGTCGCCTTCGATTCGTTGTAGAGCGAGACGTTGCCCGACACGATCGGGTAATCGAGCGCGCGGCAGGCCTGGCTCATGCCCTCGAGGCAGCCGACGATCTGACCCATGATCTCGGGGCGCTGGGGATTGGCGAAGTTGAGGCAGTTGGTGATGGCGAGCGGCTTGGCGCCGACCGCCGTGATGTTGCGCCACGTCTCGACCACCGCCTGCATCCCGCCCGTGACCGGATCGGCATAGCAATAGCGCGGCGTGCAGTCGGTGCTCATCGCGAGCCCCTTCTGCGTGCCATGGACGCGGACGACGGCGGCGTCGCCACCCGGGCGCTGCACCGTGTCGCCGCCGACCATATGGTCATACTGTTCCCAGATCCACCGGCGCGAGGCGATGTCGGGCGAGCCCATCAGCTTGAGCAGGTCCGCCGCCGGGTCCTGGCAGCCGGGCGAAGTGATCGCGGCGGGAACCTCGGTCGGGACGTGCGGACGGTCGTAGAGCGGCGCGTCGTCGGCCAGCGGCGCGAGCGGGATGTCGCAGACGATCTCGCCCTTGTGGCGCAGGACCATGCGGCCCGTCTCGGTGACGTGGCCGATGACCGCGAAGTCGAGTTCCCATTTGCGGAAGATGGCTTCGGCGAAATCCTCGCGACCGGGCTTCAGCACCATGAGCATCCGCTCCTGGCTTTCCGACAGCATCATTTCATAGGCCGTCATGCCCTCTTCGCGCTGGGGCACGTCGTCCATGATCAGCTCGATGCCGACGCCGCCCTTGGACGCCATCTCGACCGACGACGAGGTCAGGCCCGCCGCACCCATGTCCTGGATCGCGACGATCGCGTCCGAGGCCATGAGTTCGAGGCACGCCTCGATCAGCAGCTTTTCGGTGAAGGGGTCGCCGACCTGCACGGTCGGGCGCTTGGCCTCCGCATCCTCGCCGAAATCGGCCGAGGCCATGGTCGCGCCGTGGATGCCGTCGCGGCCGGTCTTCGACCCGACATAGACGATCGGATTGCCGACGCCGCTGGCGGCCGAATAGAAGATCTTGTCCTGATCGGCGACGCCGACGGTCATCGCATTGACCAGGATGTTGCCGTCATAGGCCGGATGGAAATTCACCTCGCCACCGACCGTCGGCACGCCGACGCAATTGCCATAGCCGCCGATGCCGTGCACCACGCCCGAGATCAGGTGGCGCATCTTGGGGTGATCGGGCCGCCCGAAGCGCAGCGCGTTCAGGTTCGCGACCGGCCGCGCGCCCATGGTGAACACGTCGCGCAGGATGCCGCCCACGCCCGTCGCCGCACCCTGATAGGGCTCGATGTACGAGGGGTGGTTATGGCTCTCCATCTTGAAGATCGCGGCCTGGCCGTCGCCGATGTCGATGACGCCCGCATTCTCGCCGGGACCGCAGATCACCTGGGGCCCTTCGGTGGGCAACTTCTTCAGGTGGATGCGGCTGGACTTGTAGCTGCAATGCTCGGACCACATGACCGAGAAGATGCCGAGCTCCACGAGATTGGGCTCGCGGCCCAGCGCGTTCAGGACGCGCTGATATTCTTCTTCGGACAGGCCGTGGTCGGCGACGATCTGGGGCGTGATCTCGGTCATGGCCCGCGCCTTTAGCGAGGTGTCGCGGGTTCGTCACTATCACTGTGTCGAATGATGTGCTGCTATCCGATGGGACCAATTGCGGGGGGCGGGATCCGATGATCCTATCGATGCTGATGGGCGCGGCGCTGGCGGAGGCACCAATGCCGCCCCGACCCGAGCGGACGATGCTGGCGGAGGTTCAGCGCCTCTATCGCGGGGCGGGGGATCGGCTGTGGCCGGGATTCGGCAAGGTGCCGCTGGACTTGGTGCTGATCGGCCCGGACCGCGAGACCCTGTTCTGTCACGCGGCGGTCAAGGGCTTTATGGCTGCCGGGCGCGACCCGCTGACGAAGTGCCATCTACAGGTCAGGCCTCGCCGGCTGAGCCCCGATCTTGCGGCGGCATATCCTGTGTTTCCCGGCGGCCAGAGCATCGCGATCGGCTATCCCGCGACGCTGGAGATGAGTCCAGCCTATTGGAAAACCACGATACTCCACGAGGCGTTCCACCTCTATCAATCGCATTTGCCGGGTTATGCCCAGGCCGTGCAGGCTGTCGGCAGATCGCTGGGTTCGTCCGATGGCGGCTGGGTGCTGAACTATCCCTTTCCCTATGCCGATCCGAAGGTCGGGGAGGCCTTCCTCGCCATGGGGGAGGCGGGTCTCGCCTTTCTGACCGCCCGGTCAACCGAGCAGCGCCTTGCGGCCAGAAAGGCCTATGTCGCGGCGCGCGAAACGGCGCTGGCGCGGGCCAGCGCCGATGACCGGCTCTATTACGAATTTCAGGTCGGGCAGGAGGGCGTCGCACGCTGGACCGAACTGACGCTGGCACGGCAGGGGGACGCCGCGATGCGTGCCGATGCGCTCGACCGCTGGGCGGGGCTGGCGACGAGCCTGAGGGCGATTCGCGAGCAGGGTTTCAAGACGTGGAAGCGCGGCGCGCTCTATGTCTATGGCGCGATCGAGGCGGAGATGCTCGAACGCTCGGGCGTCGACTGGCGGCAGGCGTATCGCCGCCAGCCCTTCGCGCTCGGCGAACAACTGCGGCGGCTGGATTAACCCAGCCGCATCGCCACCGCGATCGCCACGCCCGACAGGGCCAGCGCGCCCGCGATCCAGCCCGCGCCGGTGCGGATCGCGGCCTCGACCCCGGTGGTCGAGACGGCGGGGGCCTCACTTTCCAGCTTGCGGGTCGTCGCCCGGATCAGCCGGGGCAGGTCGTCGCCCAGCCGGTCCAGTTCCAGCGCCAGCGCTGCCGCGCGCCGCGTCCAGCGTTCGGGCGACAGGCGCGCCTCGACGATCCGGGCGCTTGCCCGGCGCAGCGCGGCGGACAGGTCGAAATCGGGCTGAATGCCGCTCAACACGCCGTCGATGGTAATGAGCGCCTTGAACAGCAGCAGCATGTCGGGTTGCAGGACGATCCGTTCCTCGCGAAGCACGGGGAAGATATCGGCCAGGATCGCCGCCAGCCGCAACGCGCCGCCGCCATGCCGCGCGACCAGCCGGTCGGCGACCGCCTGGAACCGTTCGGGCGCGATATCATCGGTTTGCGACCAGTGTCTCAGCGTCTCGGCCAGCAAAGTCGGGTCGCTGTTCGCGATCGACTGGGTAAAGGCGATCACCTCTTCGCGGCGACGCGGGCTGACATGGCCGATCAGGCCCAGGTCGAGCAGCGCGATGCGGTTGCCCGGCAGGCAGAGGAGGTTGCCCGGATGCGGGTCGCCGTGAAAACGCCCGTTGATCAGCGTCATGTCGAGCACGATGTCCGCCCCCGCCGAGGCGATGGCGGCAGGATCGATCCCCGCCGCTTCCAGCGTCGCGGCGTTGCGCGGCGGCACGCCCGCGATGAAGTCCATCACCAGCAGCGTTTCCGAACTGTGCGACCAGTGGATGACCGGCACGACCACGCGCGGTTCGTCCGCGAAATCCTCGCGCAGCCGGTCGGCGTTGCGACCTTCGTTGGTGAAGTCCAGCTCTTCTAGGATGTCGCGGCCCAGCGCGCGAATCATCCGCATCGCGCCGTATCGACGCGCTTCGGCATTGGCCGCCTCGACCATCGCGGCGATCTGGGTCAGCAGGCGAAGGTCGGCCTCCATGATGGCGCGGATGCCGGGACGGCGGATCTTCAGGACGACCTCAGTCCCGTCGTGGAGCGCCGCGCGGTGGACCTGCGCGATCGATGCGGCGGCCAGCGGTTCGGGATCGAACCGGGCAAAGGCGCTTTCGGGCGGCTCGCCCAGCGCCGCCTCGACCTGATCGCGCAGCTGCGCGAAGGGGAGGCGCGGCGCCTCGCTATGCAGCTTTTCGAGTTCGGCGATCCAGTCGGGCGGCAACAGGTCGGCGCGGGTGGCGAGGATCTGGCCCAGCTTGACCCAGACCGGCCCCAGCGCCTCCATGGCCGCGCGCGTCCTGGCGGGCAGGTCGAAGGGCAGGGCATCCGGGTCCCGCCGCGCCGGGTCGAGCCCGATACGCGCCAGCAACACGTCCAGCCCGAAGCGCGAGGCGGTGGCGATCACCTCGGCCAGGCGGGCGCGGTCGCGTGCCGCAACCCGGATCGCGCCCAGCATGACCGGCTCAGCTATAAGGCGGCTGGGTGAAGCCCGCCGGGCTGAGCGTGAAGATCTCGCAGCCGTCTTCGGTGATGCCGATCGAATGCTCGAACTGTGCCGAGAGCGACCGGTCGCGCGTCACCGCCGTCCAGCCATCGTCGAGCAGCTTCACGTCGGGGCGGCCGATATTGATCATCGGCTCGATGGTGAAGATCATGCCGGGCTTCAGCTCGGGGCCGGTGCCGGGGCGACCGACATGGACGACTTCGGGCGCGTCATGGAACAACAGGCCCAGGCCATGGCCGCAGAAATCGCGGACCACGCCGTAGCGATGCTTCTCGGCATGGCGCTGGATGGCGTTGGCCACATCGCCCATATGGTTGCCGGGCCGGGCCTGCTCGATGCCCAGCATCAGGCATTCATAGGTGACCTCGACCAGCTTGCGCGCCTTCAGCGGCACGTCGCCGATCAGGTACATGCGGCTGGTGTCGCCGTGCCAGCCATCGACGATCGGGGTCACGTCGACATTGACGATATCGCCCGACTTCAGCGTCTTTTCGGACGGAATGCCGTGGCAGACGACATGGTTGATCGAGATGCAGGTCGAATGGGTATAGCCGCGATAGCCCAGTGTCGCGGGCACGCCGCCGCGTTCCAGGATGAACTGGTGGATCAGCCGGTCGATCTCGGCGGTGGCGACGCCCGGCACCATATGGGGCACGAGCATGTCCAGCGTCTCGGCGGCCAGGCGGCCCGCCTTGTGCATGCCATCGAACGCCTCGCGGCCCCACAGCTTGATCGCGCCGGTCCGCCCCTCGGGCGCGTTGGCGGAAACGGTCACATATTCGGTCATGGCCGCGATATAGCGTGGCATCGCGGCTTTTGCGAGGCTATGTCCGGCACCATGCAAGCCGACCCCGCCTCCGAGCGTATCTGGACCGCCGCGCTGATCGTCATCGGCGACGAAATCCTCTCTGGCCGCACCCAGGACCGCAACATCGCGCAACTGGCGACATGGCTGAACGTGCAGGGCATCAGGCTGGCCGAGGTGCGGGTCGTCGCGGACCAGCCGGATGCCATTGCCGAGGCGGTCAACACGCTGCGCGCGCGAAACGACTATCTCTTCACCACCGGCGGGATCGGGCCGACGCATGACGACATCACGGTCGATGCGATCGCGGCGGCGCTGGGCGTGGCGGTGATCGAACATCCCGAGGCGCGGGCGATCCTGGAGGATTATTATACCACGCGCGGCGGCGTGACCCCGGCCCGCGCGCGGATGGCGCGGACGCCGGAGGGGGCCTCGCTGATCCCCAACCGCGTGTCGGGCGCGCCGGGCATCCGGATCGACAATATCTTCATCATGGCGGGCGTGCCGCATATCACGGCGGGGATGCTCGATGCGCTGACCGGCACGCTGGAGGGCGGGCGCCCGGTCGTGTCGGGCACGGTCGGCTGCTGGGTGGGGGAGAGCGAGGTGGCCGATCTGCTCCGCGCGACCGAAAAGGCGCATGAGGGCGTCGCCATCGGCAGCTATCCCTTTTTCCGCGAAGGCCGGACCGGCGCCAATTTCGTCGTGCGGAGTCCCGACCCCGCGCTGATGGAGACGTGCCTAGCCGATCTGACCCGCGCGCTACAGGCGACGGGGCGCGACGTGGTGCCGGGCGGCATCTGACCCGGTGGCGACGGCAATGCGCGGGAACGCACCCATTCTCGTCACGGGCGTGGCCGGGTTCATCGGTCACGCCACCGCACACCGGCTGCTCGACCGCGGCGAGACGGTGGTCGGTGTCGACATCGTTAACGACTATTACGACCCGGCGCTGAAGCACGCCCGGCTCGCAACCTTCGAGGGGCGAGAGGGCTTCGCGTTCCACCGGATGGACGTGGCCGATGCCGAGGCGGTCGCGGGTCTGGTCCGCGAACGGGGCGTCACCCGCGTCGTCCATCTCGCCGCGCAGGCGGGCGTGCGCTACAGCATCGCCAATCCCTTTGCCTATGAACGCTCCAACCTGGCCGGGCATCTGGCGGTGATGGAGGCGTGTCGCCATGCGCCCGGCTTCGTCCATCTCGTCTATGCCTCGTCCAGTTCGGTCTATGGCGACAAGCCGATGGGCGGGCAGGGGTTTCGCGAGGACGAACCCGCCGCCAGCCCCGTCTCGCTCTATGCCGCGACCAAGCGCGCCTGCGAGTTGATGAGCCAGTCCTATGCCGCGCTCTATGGCTTTCCGCAGACGGGATTGCGGTTCTTCACCGTCTATGGCCCCTGGGGGCGGCCCGACATGGCCTATTTCTCGTTCACCGACCGGATCATGGCGGGCCAGCCGATCGAGGTTTACGGGGAAGGGCGGATGGCGCGCGACTTCACCTATATCGACGACATCGTCGACGGCATCATCGGCGCGCTCGACCGTCCGCCCGAGACGGGGGGACACCGCATATTGAATATCGGCGGCAGCCATCCGGTCGGGCTGATGGAGATGATCGCGACGCTGGAACGCGCGCTGGACCGCGAGGCGGTGAAGATCATGAAGCCGATGCAGCCGGGGGACGTGACGGCCACCTATGCCGATGTCTCGCGGCTCCACGCGCTGACGGGATATGCCCCGCGCGTCCGATTGCAGGAGGGGCTCGGCCGCTTCGCCGACTGGTATCGCGGCTATTTCCGGGTCTGATCGATTGCCGGTCCGGCAGTATCCTGCCGAAATCCGGCAATGTCAGTGCCGATTTAAAGCATTTGGAAACGAATTTCGTCCTATACGCGCAACGGACCGTCGACGGGGCGGTGAGCGTGAGGAAGAGATAGCGTGGGCATCCCCGAGAATATCGCGTGGCAGGATCCGACCGAGCGTCGCGAGGAAGTCCGCGTGCCGATCCAGCGCGAAGGCACCGTCCGCGTCGCCGACGACGGCGATTCGCTGCCCATCCTGATCTCGAACCTCCATCGCGAGGGCTGTCGGATCGACGGCTCGGTAGAGCTTTCGGTGAACCAGACCGTGATGGTCGGTATTCCCGGCATCGGCCTGCGCGAGGCGCGGGTGAAATGGAAGAATGACGGGGCATATGGCGCCTGTTTCCTCCGCCCGCTGCCTGCGGGCAGCGTCGGCTCGGCGCTGGCCGACAATGTGCACCCGCTGGCAGGGACGCCGTCGCCCGTGTCGCATGCCCAGGTCCGGATCATGCCGATCGCCAGCCGTGGCGAATCGGTCGAGGAAAAATGGTCGCCCCGCGCCCGTCTCGCGCTGTTCGTCGCGATGACCTTCGTCGGCGGCACGATGATGGTCTCGCTCGCCGACCTGCTCCTCAGCTGAGCTATTGCCGTTCGAAGCGCGGCGCGGTGGCCTTCGCCGCGCCGAGTGCGATCACGACCGGGCGATAGCCGACCGGCACCGCCGCGCCCTGCCCAGCTTGCCCGCAGATCGGGCGATAGCGCACCGACCCCGAGAATTTCAGGACGAGCCGATCGTCCGGCGCGTCGGTCCAGACGATCATCTTCGAACCCTCCGCCCCGTCGACGCGCAGGGCGGTGATCCCCGGCTGCGACCGGTCCACCCGCCACGCCTTGCCCGCGGACGCCAGCGCCGTCGCCTCGCGCACCGCACAGGCGGCGGGCTTCGGGCGATAGTCATAGGTGTAGAGGCCGAAATTATCCTCCATCTCGCTCGGCCGCCGTCCCTGGTCCTTCAGCTGATAGACCCAGACGCCGCCCATCCAGGGCGTCGCGGCCGACCATAGCAGGAATTGCGCGACGTTGTCCGCCGCACGCTCGGGCGCGATATCGCCGCAGGGGCCGCCCGTGGTGGTCGGCCAGCCCAGCTCGGTGACATAGATGGGCAGCGCATGGCCATCGGTCGTCGGCAGCGCGCGGTGCAGCGCCTCGATCTGGCCGATCGCATCGGCGCCGGTCCGGTTCGCCACGGGCTCGCACTGGTTGTAATAATGGACCGACAGCGCGCTCGCTCCGGCCAGCCCGCCATTGGCGGCGACCGAGCGGACCCAGGTCCAGCCCTTGTCCTCGCCCGCCGCGCCGACCAGGATCATGGCCTTGGGATCGACCGCGCGGATCGCGCGCGTCGCCTGATTGGCGAGCCGGGCATAGTTGATGCCCGAACGCGGATCGTCGGCGGTGCCCGCCCCGCGCAGCATCCCGCGCTCGGGCGCGGCGTTCAGATTCCACTCGTTCCAGATTTCGTAAAGCGGCTGGCGCGCTTCGGTGACGCGCACCGCATCCTGGTTGAAGGCGGCAAAGGCACGCCGCGCCGTATCGGATACCGGCGCCTTGCCGCCATCGACGGCGGGGTGGGTATAGGTGAGGATCCACAGCGGCCGCGCGCGGGTGGCGGCGACCATCGCCTGTTGCCGGGGCGAGATGTCGCCGGGAACCGCCAGTCCCTTCTGCTTGAAGGCGACCCAGGGGATGTCGTCGCGGAACGAGGCGACGCCCAGCTCGTCGATCGCCTTGGCGGTGGGGGCCGGCTCATAGCCGAATTGGCCGCCGATGCCGAAATGCACGCCCACCCCGACGATCAGCGGCGTGGCGCGTCTGGTCAGCGGGCCGTCGGGCAGCGTGCCCGCCGCCTGTCCCGAGCAGGCGGACTGGGTCCCGACCAGCAGGGTGGCGCAGGCCAGCACACGGCCGCCCAGCCGAACCAGCGATGCGGGGGATGATCGTCGTTTCACGTGGTGTCTCCCTCGTTGTCCAACGGCGCCCCCCGGCGCGACCGGCTTCCCCGTCAATAGGCGTTCTTGTGCACCAGAACCGCGGCCGTGCGGAACAGGATCGAGATGTCCCGTGCCAGGCTCCAGCCGTGCAGATATTCCAGATCGGCGCGCAGACGGTTCTTGAGGTCGACGTCGCGGTGCGTCGCGCCCCGGAAGCCGCGCACCTGCGCCAGTCCGGTGATGCCGGGCTTCAGCGCGTGACGCTGCCAATATTGGCGGTCGACTTCCCAGAACAGCTGGTCCCCGGCGAGCGAGCCCAGCGCGTGCGGACGCGGGCCGACCAGGCTCATGTCGCCCAGCAGGACGTTCAGCAGCTGCGGCAGTTCGTCGATGCTGGTCTTGCGGATGAAGCCGCCGACGCGGGTGATCCGCTTGTCGTCGCGCGAGGCCGAGGTGTTGCCCTTGGCATCGCTGCTCTCGACTCGCATCGAGCGGAATTTCAGGATGTGGAAGATGCGGTTGCCGCGGCCGATCCGTTCCTGGCGGAACAGCACGGGGCCCGGCGAGTCGAGCTTCACCGCCAGCGCGATCAGCAGCAGCATCGGGGTCAGCGCGATGACCAGCGGCACGGTGATCAGCAGATCGAGCATGCGCTTCTTGAACATGTCGCGATAGCTGAGCGGCCCTTGTGCCACGACCAGGGTCTGGCGGCCCTTGAAATCGGTCAGCCCGAGCACGCCGAGCGAGCCGAAGCCGGGGATCAGGATCTCGCCGTCCACCGCCGCGCCGCGCAGCAGCAGCGCCCAGTCATGCTGGCGATTGGGCGCGCAGCGGACGACCACGCGCTCATATTTCGCCAGCAGCTCGGCCAGGCGGTGGAGCATATAGGGGTTTTCGAGATCGGGCTCGACCCCGACTTCCTTGGAGAAGACCGTGTCGCACAGCTGCGGCTCGGACCATTCCTCGCGCGTCTTGTCGTCGACGATCAGCAGTTCGGCAACCAGCTTCGGCGCGGCGGTCGGGCGGACCATGATGACCAGCGTCATGCGCATCGCCGCCATGAAGACCGCGCTGCTCGCCATGCCGATCGCCAGCGCGACGCGCGACAGTTCGGGCCCGGCCTTGAAGAAGAAGATCAGCGTCATCGCCGCGAAGAAGGTGATCGCCAGCGGCGTCAGCGACCGGCGCAGCGAGATCGTGCCGCTGGTCAGCGCGTCGCGGCCATAGGCCTCGCTGTTGAACGCGATGATGAGATAGATGGGCAGGATCGGGTAGGCCAGGTCGATGCCGCTGAACGACAACCACTGGCCGTCGCGGAACAGGCTGGCCACCAGAAAGCCCAGGCTGATCGCGATCACGTCGATCATCATCAGCGCGACATACAGCCGGATGCGGACGTTCCGCCGGTGGATAGCCCCGGCGAGCGACATTTCATCCGTCAGCGCTGTCGCGAAACTCATCGTATTCTGATTTCCCATAGCCGGCATAAGGACGCTCCGCCGCTGTCCAGGCAATTGATGGCTAGCCCGGTTCATCCGGACCAGCAATCTGCTTTCGCACCTGCAACATAGCTGTTACGACCGTTCAACAGATTATGAGCACGGGGTACCGACAGCTCTCTGAAAACCCGGTCCGGGTCGTATCAAATGGAACCAAGTCATGACGAAGATCTACGTGAACGGCCGGTTCCTCGGCCGGACGATGACCGGGGTCGAACGCTTCGCCTTCATGGTGCTGGACCGCGTCCATGCGCGGATCGTTTCGGGGGCGGAGCCTGCACGGTGGACGCTCCTCCTGCCGCCAGGGGTTGAAAAGCCTGCGCAATGGACTGGTTTCGCGGCAAAAAACGTCGGAAGCCGGGGCGGCCATTTCTGGGAGCAGGCGACGCTGCCGGGGGCGGCGCGGGACGGGGTGCTGGTCAATCTGTGCAATTCGGGGCCGGTGCTGCCACGCCGGTCGCTGACCATCGTTCACGACGCGCTTGTCTATGACATGCCGGGCAATTTTTCGCGCCCCTACCGGCTGCTTCACCAGAGTTTGGGGCGGCTTCTGTCCCGTCGATCCCATCTTGGGACGGTTTCGATGTTCTCGCGCGACAGATTGTCGGCGGTGCTCAAGGTTCCGGCGGATGCCATCCCGGTCATCCCCAATGCTGCCGATCATATCGACGCGATCGCGCCCGACGACACGGTGCTGAACGCGCTCGACGTCGAGCGCGGCCGCTATCTGCTGTTCGTCGGATCCTTCGCGCCCAACAAGAACCTGCCGCGCGCGCTGGAGGCGTTCGCGCGGATCCGGCGGCCCGAGGACCGGCTGGTTCTGGTCGGCGCGGCGGTGCGGTCCTTTGCGCAGAACGGGCTGGGCGATGTGCCGCCGGAGGGCGTCGTGCTGCCCGGCCGGATCAGCGATGCCGCGCTCATGAGCCTTTATCGCTCGGCGCGGGCGCTGGTCTTTCCCAGCCTTTACGAAGGGTTCGGCATCCCGCCGCTGGAGGCGATGCGGTTCGGCCGCCCGGTGATCGCGGGCGACATTCCCCCGGTGCGTGAAGTGTGCGGCGACGCCGCGCTCTATTGCGATCCGAAGTCGGTGGAAGCGATCGCGACGGCGATGCAGACGATGCTGCGCGACGATGCCGTGCATGCCGATCTGGCCGGCAAAGTCAGCGCGCGCAGTCGACAGTTCAGCTGGGATGCCAGCGCCGATGCCCTGCTGCGCGCGCTGAAGGCGTTCTAGGCCGCCGTCACCCGGCGGCGAAGCCCCATTTGTCGGACGATCACCGTCGCATTGCCCGCCGCCAGCGCGGAGACGCGAAGCGTAGCGATCAGATAGGGATAGGGGCCGCTCGACGCCGGGACGACGGCGGGGCGGGTGCGCAGGGTCATCAGCGCGGGGTCGTTGATCCCCTGATCGTTGGCGCCGTTCGGATTGCTCATGTCCTGCGATCCGAAGGCCGTGCCGTTGGAGCCCATGCTGGCCCCCGCCAGTTCCAGGGTGATCGACTGGAGCGAGGCGGGAGCGGCGACCAGTTCGACGAGCGCGAAGCCCTCCAGTTCGTCGCCCGGCCGCAGATTGGCGTGATATTGCCCGCCGACCGTGCCGGGCAAGGTCTGCTCCAGCCGGAAATGACCCGCGCCGCCAAAGCTGATCGCCGCCTGGACCCCGTTGCCGATGCCGTCGGGATTGGCGACGTTCGACAGCGTGGCCGAGCCGCCGCCGCTGCTCATCGCGGCGGTCCAGCCCGAGGGTGCATCGCCTGTCACCCCATTGCCCGCCGTCCCGCCGGTCGTCGTGGTGAACAGATGGTTGGTCAGGATCTGGCGACGGCCATTGGCGGGGGTGTCGATGACCCCGCTCGACAGGACCGGGCGCGGCGGCACGATCCGCGCGAGCAGCGCCGCCAGGCTCTTGCCGTGCCAATAGGCCCCGCGCGCATTCATATGGATGCCGTCATAGGAATAGCCCGAGCGAAAGGTCGGCGTCGTCGCCCCGGCCTGCATCACCACGGGATAGGCGTCATGGACATGGATGCCGGGCGTCCGTTCGGCATAGTCGGCGATCAGGTGACGCAGCTGGACCAGCGCCGCGATCTTCTCTCCACTGGTCAGGCTCGATCCGCCGACCTCATTCTCCAGGACCACGGTCATTCCGGCGGCGTAGGCGGTATCGGCGATCAGCCTCAGGTCCCGCATCGTGACGGCGGCGACCGTGTCGATCGTCACCGTCTCGCCGGTGACCGCGTGATTATAGGTAAATCCCGTCGCGACTTGGCCGATATTGTTGATACCGCCCTGCACATAGAGCAGCCCCGCGCCGGTCGCGATCGCGGCGGGCAGCCGCGCCAGCATCTGGTCGGTCCGGTCGCCGCTGACGCCGAACGTGTCCCCGATCGTCATATTGTGGCCGAGCAGCGCATTGGCCCAGTTGATCGGCGACCGCGCGCAGCGGTTGCGGCGGCCGAAGTCGAGATAGATGATCGCCACTCGGCTGTCGCCGAGCGCAGTCAGTTGCTTGGTCAGCCGCCGGTCGGGGCTGACATTCAGGCGCGCCAGCCGCGACAGGCCGACCCCGATGCTGCCAGAGGCATATCCCATCGCTCAGGCCTCCGCGATCAGGTTGGCGGCGGTGGTGCCGGTGGCGCGGACATAGGCGGCGTGCACCGCGATGTAGCTGGCGTCGGGCAGGTTGCGATAGGTGACGTCGACCGCGCCATCGATCCCGCGAAGCGTCACGTCGCCGCCGATGCCGACGTAAATGCCCTTGGGAATCTGCGGCAGGGGCTGGGTATCGCTGGGCGTGACGGGGAAGGGCGCGCGCGAGGGGCTGTTCACCGTGTCGATGATGCTGCGTGGATCGGCCATGCAAAGACTCTCCCATCGGGGCGGACAGGATCGTCCGCTCCATGGTTGTTCCAGTTATGTTCCAATTTTCGTGTAGGACAGCGAAATTTTCGCGAGGCTCGTCCGTGACGGTGCGTTTCAGCCCGACTTCGCCATGCTGCGCCGCAAAATGGTACAGCCTGCCCCGGTCGCGACCGCTATACCCTTTCGATCCAACCCGCTACGCAGCGGCGTTGTCTCCACGTCGATGCCATCAAGAGGATCAAGGTGAACGGATTTCTACGATCGGTCTGCCGCGACCTTCACCGCTATGCCCATTTCGAGCAGACGCGGCCGTCATTCGCCTTTGCGGTTCGCATGGTGCTGCTGACCCAGGGGTTCCAGTTCGTGCTGGCGCGCCGCATCCAGGATCTGATCGTGCGGATCCCGGTCGCCGGGCGGCCGCTGCGCCGGGTCTGGTGGTGGTGGACCTGCCGCCGCTTCGGCGCGGAGATCGCGATCGGTGCGACGGTGGGCGACGGGCTCTATATCCCGCACCCCTATGGCATCGTGGTCGGCGTCTGCACCATCGGCGAGGATGTCGCGATCCTTCAGAACGTCACCATCGGCGCGCGCGGGCCCGAAGCGCCCAGCCAGGCGGTGATCGGGCGGGGCAGCTATCTGTCGGCCGGATCGGTGCTGGTCGGTGCGATCACGCTGGGCGAGGGCGCGGTGATCGGCGCGAATGCGGTGGTCCTGACCGACGTGCCCGCCCGCGCCACCGCCGTGGGCATTCCCGCCCGGATCATCACGCGCGGCTGACGCCTTCGCCTCGCCCGCCGACTTTCCAGAGGATTACCCCATGCGCATCCTGAGCATCACGGCCTTCTACACCCCTTTCGTCATCGGCGGCGCGGAGATGTGCGCGCAGAACCTGACCGACTGGTTCGTCGCCAACGGGCATGAGGCGGCGGTGCTGACCGCCGCGCCGACCCCGGCGGACGAGCAATGGGGCGCGGACAAGGATGGCTACAAGGTCTATCGCGTCAGCACGCCGCACCTCTATCCGGTCGCCGCGACCAACCAGCAACCGGGTTGGAAGAAGCCGATCTGGCACATGCAGGACATTCTCGATCCCCGCAACGAGGCGGTGTTCGACCGGGTGATCGCCGAGTTCAAGCCCGACTTCATCCATATCCACTGGATCCAGGGGCTGGGCTATAACGGGCTGAAGGTCATCGCCCGGCACGGCATCCCGACCGCGATCACGCTCCATGATCTGGCGCTGGCCTGCGTCCGCACGACGATGTTCCGCGGCATCGACGAATGCGCGGGGCAATGCGGGACGTGCAAGTTCAGCGCGAAGGTGAAGATGGGCTATCTGCGCCAGCTCCCGCGCCTGGGCTTCATCTCGCCGTCTCAGGCCAATCTGGACCGGGTGGCCGAGCTGTTGCCGATCGACGATTACCCGAAGTTCCACATCCTCAACCCCAACCGCTATCCGGCCCCGACGGTGCGCCATTCGCCGCAGGCCAGGACCCGGCTGCTCTTCGTCGGGCGTCTGGAGGAAACGAAGGGAATCAACTTCCTGCTCGGCATCCTCGACACGTTGTCGAAGGATTTCGATTTCCATCTGACCGTGCTGGGCAAGGGCCCCGAGGAACCGCGCCTGCGCGAGCAATATGGCCATCACGACTGGCTGGAGCTGAAGGGCCATGTCCCGCAGCAGGAGGTGTCGGACATCATGGCGACCAGCGACCTGCTGATCACGCCGTCGCTCTGGGCGGAAAATTCGCCCGGCGTGGTGATCCAGGCGCTGGCCAACGGCCTGCCGGTGATGGGCAGCGACAAGGGCGGCCTGCCCGAGCTGATCCAGCCGGGCGAGAACGGGATGCTGGTGCCGCCGGGCGACGAGGCGCTGTGGCGCGCGGCGATCACCGATGTGCTGCGTCACCCCGAAAAGATGGCGGCGCTGCGCGAAAGCACGATCCGTTCGGCCGACCGTTTCGACTATGACCGGCTGGGCCGAGAGATCATGGCGGCGCTGGAACACATCGCCGCGCAACCGGCCCGCGCAGCCTGATCGCTCAGGAGCGCGGGGCACCGGGTCAGAGCAGCCGGGCGTTGACCCCCAGCCGGCTGACGCCGGGTACGTCGATGACGACCGGCATCTCGCCGACCGTGACGGTGCGGTCGGCCGTACCCGCCGTCGCCGACTGGCAGAGCGTGCGCGTGGTATAGGCCGCGGTGCCGCCCACGGTCAGGCGGCCGGTCCGTCCCGCCAGGCTGCTCCACGCGATGACCTGAAGCCCCTGCGGCGTCGCCGCGCGCACCACGGTCAGGCCTGATCCGACCTGTTGCACCGACATGGCGGTGGCATTGCGGACGATCTGTGCCGCTTCGCTGAAACCGCACAGCGCGGGCTTGGCGTTGCCCGCCGCGTCGTACAGCCCGAAATGATGCTCCAGATCGTTGGCGTTGGTGCCGGAATCCTTCAGTTCGTAGATCCAGCTTCCCGCGACCCAGGGCAGGGCGGCGGTGTGGAGCAGGAATTGCGGCACGCTGGTCGCGACGACCGAACTCGCCACCGAACAGGACAGCGATCCGCCCGGCCAGCCCCATTCGGAGATGTAGATGGGCGGCGTCTGCCCGCCGGTGACCGATGCCAGACGGGTCTGAAGCTGATAGAGGCGCGCGATCGCCGCCGTCGCGGTGCGCAGGTCGGTGCGCTCGCACTGGTTGTAGAGGTGGACCGACACCCCGTCCGCCCGTTTCGCCGCGCCGCGTGCGACCGCATCGGCGATCCAGTCCCAGCTGGGGTCGCTGCCCCCTGCGCCGACGATCACCTTGGTATCGGGCGTGCTGTCCTTGATCGCGGCGACGGTATCGCTGGCCAGCGCCGCATAATAGCGTGCCGCGCGGACATCGCCTTCCTCGCCCGCGGTCATCAGCATCGGCTTGTCGGGCGCGGCGGTGACGTTCCACTCGTTCCAGATCTCGTACATCGCATTGCGGCCCGCCGTCGCCGCGACGGCGCGCTTGGCGAAGGCGACGAAGGCGGCGCGACCGGCGGCGCTGATCGGCGGCCAGCTTTCGGGGATGAAGGGATTGCCGTTGGTCAGGATGAACATCGGCCGCGCGCTGGTCTGCTTCAGGAAGCCGCTGATCGCGGGCGCCAGATGCGATCCGTTGACGTCCCAGTCGGGCGCGAAGTCGTTCCAGAAGATGTCGTCGCGAAACGCGGTGACATTGGCCGCCTTCATCCACTGGGTGGTGGCCGCCGCGTCATAGCCGGACTTGCTGGCATAGGCGAAATGGGTCGCCACGCCGATCTCATAGGGCGTCGACCGGGCGGACAGGTCCCCGGCGCCGAAGATGATGGCGGTGGCGCCCGGATCGCTGGCCAGCGCGGTGGCGTCCGCCGAGGTGGAGCCGGTCGGCGTCGGGGTGGCGGTGGGTGTCGGCGTCGGTGTCGGGCCCGTGACCACGCTCACCGCGCCCGATGACGTGGAACCGCCCCCGCCGCCGCATGCGGCCATCAGGGGAAGGAGGAGCAGAGCAAAATGGGCACGCATGACAAAGCCTTGCTAGGTTTCATCACCTTGTAGGCCGCGCATGATGCAGGGTGGTTAAGTCCACTGGTTAATGCCGGATTCACCGGGATTTTGCCGTTATCGGGGAAATCGATTTGGTTCCCTGTCGAGGAGATAATTTCGACCTGTCCCATTTTTGCCGCGTTGCAACAAAACCGCCCCTTTTGGGACAGTGCTCGGGCTTGACCGGTGATAGGGGAACGGGCACCGCAGGTCGTTGTTGGTTGGGTAAACGTAACGAGGGCACGAGCAGGATGCTGCAAAGCGGTGACATTTTGCGGTTGCCATCACGGCCTGTCTGCATGGGATTTGCCGCGATCGCCTTATGGTGCGTCGGCGGCGCCGCCCATGCACAGGACGAGCGGCTGGGCGTTCCCCTGGTGCCGGTCCTGCCGGTCGCGCGGCCCGTCGTCGCCGATCCCGGCCTGTCGTTAACCACCTCGGCTGAGGCGGCCTATGACGACAATATCTTCCGCACCAATTCGCGGCGGACGCCGTCGGTGGACGACTTCATCCTGACGCCGGGCGTGCGCGGCGTATATTGGCGGCAGGTCGGGTTGAACGACGTGCGGGTCGATG
>Ga0308171_1000897_pt1 | contig 48995 bp, 48 predicted proteins | sample PhyGR1_FD_202135 | JGI IMG/M metagenome (GOLD analysis project Ga0308171, IMG submission 202135) | Phyllosphere microbial communities from UC Gill Tract Community Farm, Albany, California, United States - DLSLSG.R1 | ecosystem: Host-associated > Plants > Phyllosphere > Unclassified | place: USA... | reverse complement strand
CCCGTAGAGCACTACGTGCCAGCAACAAAAAACAACTGGGGGAGAGGGAAGCTGGCCGGTCACCTAAGCCGCCCACTCACCCACCATTTCGGCAAAGAATGGAAGAACACCATGAACGCAACACCCACACTGGAAATGCTCGACCCCACCACCTTGACCGTCGATATCAACGTCCGCAAAGACGCCGCCCTGACCGCTGACTTCATTGCCAGCATCAAGGAACACGGCGTCATGGAACCCGTCATTGCCCACCGCAAAGAGGACGGCACCGTGCACGTGCTGATGGGACAGCGCCGCACCCGCGCCGCCGTCGAAGCCCAGCGCCCGGAAATCCCGGTAATGATCATCGAGTCCCCCGAAGAGGCCGAACGCATCGTGACGCAGGTGGTGGAGAACATCCAGCGCGCCGAACTGACCGAAGCGGACGAAGCCGATGCCTACCACCAGCTGTCCATGATCGGCGTTTCAGCAGCGGCGATCGCCAAGAAGACCGGACGGAAGAAAGCAGCCGTCGAGGGAGCTTTGAAAGCCAAAGCATCCGAGGCCGGGACCGCTGCCCTGGACCGGGGATGGAGCATCGAAACGGCCTTGATCATGGCCGAGTTCGAGCAGGACGAAGCCGCCACGGCCGACCTTGAATCAGTCCTGATGGACGACCCCGCCCAGCTGTTCCACGTCGCCCAGCAGATCCGGGACGACCGGGCACGCGAAGCGGAACTTGTCGCCCTTATCGATGGACTGAAAGCCGAGGGCAAGACCATCGTTGACTACGCCGGGCACTACGACGACGAAGAGAACCTTTTCGTCTCCGCCGCCAAGCGGCCGGACGGGGAACCGGCCACCGACGAGGACGCGAACGCTGCTTTTGTTTCCACCAACTACCGGGGTGAGCACACTGTCAGGTTGGTGATCGCGGGCTGGAAGGAACTGGGATTCACTCCGAAGCACGAACGCTACGACGGCGGCGGCAACGTCCAGAAAGGGCCGATGACTGACGAGCAGAAGGCCGAGCGGAAAGCCCTGATCGCCAACAATAAAGCCGCCGAGTCCGCTACCACCGTGCGTCGGGAGTTCGTCAAGAACTTGTTGGCGAAGAAGCAGGCTCCGAAGGGCTGGCAGTACTTCACCGCGCATGCGCTCACGCACCATCCCGACATTGCCCGGACCTACGACGGAGAAGTAGCCGCTGACATGGTTGGGGCGAAGATCGATGGAGAGAAGTCGTGGGCGTGGAACCCGCTGCGGGATCACGTAGCCAAGACCACGACCCGGCCTGAGTTCTCTTTGATCGCGCTGGTGTGCGCAGGGTATGAGAAGACCATTGCCAAGGATTCATGGCGGTCGCCGTCGCAGACCCACAGGGACTATTTGAACCAGTTGGTGGTGTGGGGTTACACCGCTAGCGAGACCGAGCAAATGATTATCGACAGTGGAAAGCCAGCCGAGGAAGAAGCCGCTTAAGAACCCCTTTGCCGGGCGGAACCACCACCGCCCGGCAAGGCCCCCGGCCACTCACTACAGGCAGTTCCAGGAACCTCCCGTAGGGCGGGCGGTCCGCCGCCCAGGGCGAACCACAGCAGCCACTCACCAGCGACGGACCGCCATTAACGCACCGACCGATCACGCAAGGCAGTGCCGCGATTTCCGGAACTCCCGGCGCGCCCCGTCTCCGTTGTGATGATGTACGTATCTTCAGCTATGCTGAAGCCATAGATTTCCTTTTTTGCCGAAGGACACGAAGGGCCGGCTTACAAGCCGGCCCTTCGTGTTTAACATGACCGCGGGTGATCGTCGCCGACCCCGACTGTGGTAATCCCGCCAGCACCTCTGCGGCAGCCCCCTGAGCGCATTGAAACCCGACCACACCTGAATGGTTCCTGTCCCCAATTGCGCCCTGCCCGCGCACTAGATGGGTGTCGTCCCTGCTGAAAAAACCCTGCCCCGAAGAAAGGGAGACGGCTACGGTAGGGCTTGGACCATGGGAGAGTTGTCCGATCTTTCCCGACCGCCCTGGTTGGAGGCTGTGCACGGCCACCGCCCGCCCAGGGAGGCGTGCTGGCGGCGGGTGCCGTGGTGGTTGTGTGCAGCCGGTCCGATGGGTCCCGTCGTCCACCTGTGTGCGGGAAAAGCCCGAAGGAAATTGCTTTTGCCGTGCACCTGTGGTCGAGGGGTTACTGTTCTGTCCCGGCCGGAATTTCGATGTCAGAGATGCCGCTGTGCTTGGCATCTTCCCGGCTCGGTGAACGACGCTCGGGCTTCTTGCGGGGACGGCCACCGGCCTTCTTTCCGGGGGCATCCAGGCCGAAGCCGCGCAAGTCCGATTCGGTCCAGTCAGCACGGAGAGCGCCCTGGTAGTCCTGAGCGTATTTCTGCTCCGCTGCGGCAAGCAGCTGTGCTGCCTCCGCAAGTTCCACACCACTGGCGGCCGCTTTCTTCACGGCGTTCACTTTGGCGTCCCTGGCTGCGTCAATTTTCGCGGCGGCTTTAGCGGCAATATCTTCAATGTTCATGGCCCGAGCCTACCGGCGTGCAGCGACACTGTCAGCCCGGTTTTCACCGAGCACGCACCACAGGTGCGAAAACCACACATGAAGCCAGAACGGAGCAAGCTGGGTACTTATCTACGATAAGTCGGCTCGAACCTCGCTTTCGCGCTCGGTTGGTGGCAAACTGGTGTTTGCGTCCCCCAGTTCTGGGGGTCGCTGCGCTGGGCATTTAGAGCAGAGTTTGGGGGTGTTGGCCGTGGCGGAACGTCGCCGTCGTGCGAACGTCAAAGGCGGACGCCCTCATTCGTGGCAAGTGACGGCTTCCGATGATGAGGCGGCCGCCCTGGTAGTGAAAGCGGAACAGGCGAAGAAGACTGTTCCGGCTTTGTTGTTTGATGCGGCCATGGCTGAGGGCCGGACGGAAACATTCGTGATCAGTGCTGAGGTCCGCGACGAACTGACGGCTATCCGAAACATGATGCGCGCGTTGGGTAACAACGTGAACCAGCTGGCCAAGCATGCCAATGCAACCGGTGACTTCCCGGCCGAAGCGCATGCTGCTATCAAGGCGGTTCAGCGGACAGCTGCCCGTATCAATGACACGTTGTTGGAGCTTGGGCAACGATGATTCCCAACGTCAGCACAGGCAGCAGAATGTTCGGATTGATCCAGTACCTTGCCGGTCCTGGACGCGCTAATGAGCACACCAACATGCACGTCGTCTGCGCGTCCGAACACATTGTTTCCGTGCTCGACGGGCAAGAACTCGATGCGGAGAACAGTCGTGATCTTGGGCGGGAGATGGACTTCGCCAAGAAGGCATTCCGTCCTGATGGAACGGACCGTTCCCACGTACTGCACGTGTCGCTTTCTTTGGACCCTGACCAGCTGGGGGAGTCCGGCAGCCGGGATGATGAGTTCTGGGAGACCGTCTCGCGCAAGTACGTCGCTGAGATGGGATTGGATGGGTCCGACGGCAAAGCCGCGTGTCGTTGGGTGTCGATCCGTCATGGGCTGAGTAAGAACGGCAATGACCACGTTCACCTTGCCATTTCCATGATCCGCGAAGACGGTACTTGGTGGAGCGATTACAAGAGCAAGTTCAAGTCTCAGAAGGCGGCACGTGTCATCGAGAAGGACATGGGTTTGCGTGTCCTGGGACAAGGTTTGAAGACCAAGGGAACCAAGCCGGGAGAGCTTGAATCGCTGGCCCGGCGACGGGCGGAAGCTTCCTATACCCGGTTGGCGAAAGCTGATCATTCGATGGTGCCCTGGACGTTGTTGGATAAGGCCGCGCGTGATCATCTGATCAGCGCCCAGAAGACCATCGAACAGCCACGCCTTGAACTGGCCCGACGGCTACGCGGTGCTGGTGCAGGTGCACGCACGGAAGCGGAGTACGTGCAGCGTCTCCGTGGTTCCGGCTTGCTCGTCCGGCCGTACTTTGCCAAAGGCAGCACGTCCGTTGTGGCGGGCTATTCCGTTTCATTCCGTCCCCAATCGGGGGAACGTCCCATCTGGTACGGCGGCGGAACGTTGGCCAAGGATTTGTCGTTGCCCGCGCTCCGTCAGCAGTGGCCTGATGCTGATCCGTCGGCAGCGGTTCCCGAGTGGAAGGCTGCACAGAAGAACCGTGCCTTTGCCACCGCCACACCAGCTGGTGGTGAGGTGGTTTCATCTGAAGTAGTGAATGCCTTCTTCCGTGAAATGAAGGATGTTGCCGCGTTGTTCCGGAACGTTCAAGGAACGGACCCGGCACGCTTCGCGCAGATCGCCCGGCAAGGTGCGGGAGTGCTTTCGGCATGGAGTGTTGCAGCGGGTGCTGAAGGTGACGCGGCGGCGAGGAACCTTGCCGAGGCGGCAGACCTTTTCGCGCGCCACGCTCAGCTGGCCGAGGAACCAAAACGCGCCGTTGTTCCCACAAGGGAGATCGTGGCCGGAGTCGCGACCCACCAAGCTATTGGCTTGTCCAGGCGGGCCGGTGCATCGGCAGTGCTGGCCGCATGGAGTGACTTCGGAACCCAGCTGGGGAAAGCGTTTAAGGCCCACGACTACGGACACGTCACGGACCGGCTTTCCCGCGAAGTTCGCGAGAAGCTGACGGCAGTACAGCGCGCTTACCTGTCGGTGGACGGGAACCCGATCCGGCCCCACGCTGGCGGCAATGCGCCCATGAAGGGTACGGCTGAGGGATCGGTGGCAGTCCTCGAAAGGCCCGTGGGAACGTCCCAGGGCGTCGGGACGGAACAGCAGGCTCCCCCGGTGCAAAAGCCGAGACCCCGGCTGGAAGTTCTCGAAGAACAATTGCGTGCAGCTGGGTTGCCTGAACAGACAATCCGGGCACGACTCCAAGCGGAAAAGATCATCGGCACCGGGCCACGGCCCGCGCAAGGAAAGACACCACCGTCCGGGACGACCAGGACGACGACACAAGGACCGGAACAGAAAACACAGCAGAGCAAGGATCAACAGAAAGGCAGGGGATGACGTTGAGCGAATCTGGCGGCGTGGATGATTTTGTAGAACAGAGTTTTCAGCATGCGTTGGCCATGGCAGCGCAGATCGGTTCGGCAGCTGCACGGACGTGGAAGCAGCACGCCGATCAAGCACGGGCCGACAACAGCAAACGCGGGTCCATGGCCCGGCTGGCGTTCGACTCCGAACGACTTGCCGCCGTGACAACCCTGGCCCCGACGGCCAAGAACCAGTGGTGGGAATCCGCGGGACAGGCAGACATTGTTGACGCCTACCGGATTGCCGCCACCTGGAAGGACCACGATCCGGCAGCCGCAGCGGCTGAAGAGAATATCCGCACCCAGCTGCAGCAGCGTTTCGGGTTCGATATCTCCGACGTTGTGCGGGACCAGCAACGCATCGACATGGCCCACGACCGGGACGCCACCGTGGAGACATGGATGCAACTCGCGCCCGCAGAGAGGTCCACGACGCAGGCTCCGGATGCTGTCCGGGCGGCGGCCGAACGCTGGGCGATCACCACTCAAAGTCCCGACTACCAGGACCACCTTGTTGGTCAAGCCCAGGCGAACACCCCTGAGGCCAAAGACCAGCTGGTGAGGGACTGGTTGGCGGCAGGTTCGCCAGAGCTCCGGCCGTTCGATCCCGAGTATCTGGCCGCTCAGAAACGCTACGACGAACGGGAACCGTCCCGGAACGAGGCACGGGAACGCGAAGCCGAACAACGCCGTCAAGACTTCCTGATCCGCCAAGGCAAGATCACCCCGGAACAGGACATGGGCAGGGTCTACACGGAAGGCTCCGATGGAAAGCTTCGCCGGGATGCCGAGGGATACAAAGCCGTGGCCGTGGCCGAATACGCACGGGCCGACCAAGCTAAAGATGAAGCAGCACGGGCGGAACGCACCGGGCCAACCGCGCTGGAAGAAGAGTGGTACCGCGAAGAGTTCCTTCGCCAGGACCCGGACGCTATTGCGTCCGACGTGAAAGCGCAGACAGCGAGCCACGACGCGGCCAGCCATGAAAGGGCCGGCAATACTGCCTCGGACCGCTCTGAGGCCGCCTACGGCACCGCTGAACACCGGACAGCTCTTGAAGGTCAGCTGGTGAGCGCGGGCGTCCCGGAACAGGCCGTAAGGGCGCGCATGCAGGGCGAGAAGATACAGAAGTACCCCATCACCCATGCCGCAGCCGGTAAGGGCGCGAAAGTAGGAAAAACGCGCGCACCGTCCTCGACCACAACCCAGGCACAAAGCAAGAACCGCACACGCGGCCGTTAAACGCCACAAGACAGAAGAGGCCCTGCACACCAATGGTGTGCAGGGCCTCTTTGTTGTCTAGCGGGCGCTTTGTTGTCCGCGTTGTTATGCCGACAACAGATCGTTGACGTAGCGGTTTAGAGATACGCCCTGCTCTTGGGCGGATACTGCCAAACGGCGGTGCTTTTCAGGGGTGACGCGCACCCGGAGGTTGCCGCTGTAGTTGCGGTCAGCGAAGGGCAGTGGGACTTCTTCACCGTTCGCCTGCATATCGGAAACAACTTCTTGAAGAAGTCGGTCCAGCCCGAGTAAGGCTTCTACCTGATCTTCATCTAACCAGGACAAGGAAGGGAACTCGGCTACGGTAGCGAGGTACTCCCCGTCTTCCGGAGAAAAGGTCACTGAGTAGCGGTAACGGGCGGCAATTGAGGCGTTATTAGGACTTGGCATCGCCTTGTTCCTTAACTTTATCGATGGCTTCTATGACTTGCTTGACTTGATACGGTTTTGCCTTGCCGTTCTTGTCTTGAATATTGATGCGGGGGTCGCCTTGCCAAGGGGTTTTAAAGACGACGTGGCTTCCCCCAGTGTTCCGGGCATCACCAAAGTAGTGTTCGCAGATCTTCAAGAGATCTGAGAAGCTCACGTTTTGCGCAGATTCCCGGATCTTGTCTTCAATTTTTTCGACTCCCCCCATGCACACTATGGTTCCACTATTGGTACCAAAACACAACCTAGGTTAAGTTCCAGCACACAACGCAGGTTGAGTTAGGGAACACAACCTAGGTTGTGTCCTTCGTCAAGAAGTTCAGTCGGTTCTGCGAGCCAAGCAAGGACCGCCCGCGCGGCCCCTAAACGCCACAAGACAAAGGAGAGCGCTGCACACCGATGGTGTGCAGCGCCTTTAATGTGAGTGGCAGGGCGTCTACTGCGTCAGGCTATGAATCCAGTCGGCTCCGGCTTCGACTGCCTTCGTGACGGCAGTGGCTCCTGCAGTCCGCGCCAACTCGACCGCCACCCGGAAGTAGGCCTTCTGTTTGCTGGAGGTCTCAGCGGTTGTTGCCGCAGTCGTTAACGCACCAATCAGTTCCATGGACGCAGCTCTGGCGGGTGCACCTCCAACTTCGGTCAGGTTGGCGAGAGTGAAGCGTGCTTCTTGAATAAGTTGCAGAAGGTACCGCCGTGTGGATGCTGGAAGGGTCTCATCTGCCCGGATCAGTTCCTCCGCGTGGATCAAGGCTTCGAAAACGTTGGCCTGATCTTCCCCAAAGGTAGGCTCCCACTCCACCAGATCGAGTGTCGAAGCAAGCAGTTGCAGGACGTCCAGGGCGGCTTCATCGACAAGCGGGGTGTTGGTCGTGCTAGTCCAACTTGTATTGGTAGCAAAGAGCCCTTGGTACCACGCTGGAATCTTTTTCCTGTAAACGGATACATCCGTTCCGGACTCGCCAAGAGCGTTGATGGCAGATTCGATGTCTGCCATCCAGTCGAGCGCCTTGCGATGTTCAGCCCAGAAATTGGGGTTAGCAGGATCGCCATCCGACCTAGAACTTTGCGCACTTCTGTTCGGTTGTATCTCCCATTGACCAAAAAGGGCTAGGAGACTGCGTGCACTATTCATCAGGTCCTTGGGTTGTAGAGGTTGGCCCGAGTATATCTAGATGGTGGTTCCAGCCTGAACTGTCCCGAGCAGCTTCAGCTGGTACATGCTGCCCGTCAGCCCCGCAAGGTACAAGAGGCCCTGCGCGCCGATGGTGTGCAGGGCCTCCACTGTCGCTCAGAAGGAGTAACCGCTGAAAGTGAACCGGCTTTTCGCGAGTCCAGAAGCGTATTTCCACTCGGTCTCGCTGTTCACGCCTTCGGGCATTTCCAAAACCGGGTCCGCGGTGACTGTCGCTGACGGGGAACCGGGACGTCGCTTCGGATAAAAGGTTCGTCCTGGCAGGTGATAGCTGATTTCGGGACAGTAGAGACCAGCAGTGGTCAGGTACCAGTCTTGGCTTCCTTCTATGAAGGCGCTAACCTCACCATCCAGCGGGAGTGCATCTTGCGTCTTCATGCTTGAGTTCACCGCAACGTCTAGGCCTTTCTCAAGCCGCGCCAGGATGGGTCCCCACTCGATTCTCTGCCCGATGCCCCGAATTCGTCTGAAATTCAGCTCTTTTGCCAGGGCCATGGCCACGTCCACAAAATCCTGGCCGGGCTCCCAGACAACTTCTACCGGGGATGCGCTCTTCGGAATCACAGCGACGTGCAGTGCCTCGTGTTCCGAGTCGGTCGGTTCGTTTGTGTAGGGGTCGCGAGGGGGAACGTCGTCAGGGAAGCGCAACTGAAACCTGACTATCAGGAAATCATCCGGGGCGGCGTCGCCGTGGACTGTAATGGACTGGGCGTCTATGGCGCTGAGGTTCGACGCTTCGCGGAACAGCTTCATGACGCGTTCGTGGGTGAAATTGGAAACCAAGTCCTTGGCCAGCCCTTGTTGGGTGGCCAGCATCTCGTCGTAGCGTGAGCTGATGGTGTCCTCTAGGGATGCGAAGCGCTCTTCTATGTCAGCCTGGACAGCTTCCCGGACATCTTTTTTGACTTCATCGGTGACTGTTTTGGAGACGGTCTTGGTGATCACGTTGCGGAGCTTAGGTTCGAACAGCAACAGCACAGCGGCCGAGAATACGCCTACACCGAAGTTCGTGAAAATGGACTGCCATACCGCCACAGCGTTGTCGCCCAGACCGGGAATGAAGGGGCCCCAGAAAGCTGCAAAGGTGACAACTACTCCGATGGCTGCCAGGAAGGTGACCCAGCCGAAATGAATCCCCGGCTCCTTGGGAGGCGTATCTATGTCTGTAGGCGTCTCAATATCCACAGAGGACACAGTACAAGCTGTCAGTGCACACACATGCAGAGCCCCGCGCACCGAATGGTGCGCGGGGCTCGCTTGATGCAGGAAGGGTTAGGGGCGGAAGAGGCGTTTCCACCATGGCAGGGTGGGTGTCGCTTCAGATTCGGGGGATGCTGCCGGAGCGGCTGGTTCCGGCTCTTCAGGCGAGGTGTTGGCGTCGGCGTGGAAGACCGCGCCGCTGACGACGTTCCCCCGTTCACAGGCCGCTATGATCTGCTCTTTGCCGGTCATCCCGTCATCTGTTAAGAGTTCATCACCCACGTAGAGGATGAGGAACCCGGTTGCACGGACGTGGTTGATCCAACGGCTTTCCGCATCGGTGGATTCGAGTTCGAAGGACGCAACCAGGATGCCTTCGGAATCAGTGATGACAAGCTCGCGGCCGTCCTCCTTCCAGGACCAGCCTTGGGCTACGGGCATGGGGGTTCCGTCACGGAACCACTGCAATCCACGGGCGGCGTAGGAGGACGCAATGACTGTTGGAATCGAATCCTGCCCAAAGTGAACCTGAGTCACGGCGGTAGGGCGCATGAGCATGAAGCCGTACAGGGGTTTGCCTGTTTTGGGGTCGGAGGCGATTCCGGTTTGGTAGCGCATATCGTCGTCACCGTTGAAAATCGTTAGCGGAGGGGGCGTTGGAACCGGGGCCGGCACTCCGGTGTAGTGCTCTTGGAGCATCTTGGCTGCGTTGCTGGCGGGCGGGCGAATCAGGACACAGACGGACATGGCATCGGCGTAGGAGCTTGACGGGCCCAGGGACGCGAACCGGCTCATTGTCGTCAGGCCTAGCAAGTAGCCGTCGGTGGCCGGAATGTCCCAGATTTCTTTGTAGTTGTCGGCCAACAGCAGGACCGAGGGTCGTGTCGCCACCGGGGCGGTGAGGTTCAATTCGACCTTGGCCAGCATTTGTCCGTCTGTGGCGGGCATGGCCCCCCAGCGGGCGGTTCCCTTGATGCCCGCGTGAAGGTTTACGGTTCCTTCGGAATCCAGCAAAGCGAACAGCTGCCGCAGCTCGGGAGCCGGTGAGAGGGCTTTCTCATCGAGCAGGATCACGAACAGTGGAGGAAGGTCAGGACCCGGACCCTCGGGCCGGATACCAGCGGCACCGGCCGCGAAGATGGTCCCGGCCCTGAAGTCCTGCATTTCCGCGCCCAGGCGGTCGGCTGGAATGGTCTTTTGAGTACGTTGGTTTTGTCGGTTGGCTTTCGCCTGGCGGCGGCGTTCTTCCCTGTTCATTCAGGGCTCCTTTCGGTGCCAGACGTTTCTGGCTGGACGGTCGTTGCATCGAGGTTCAGGCCATCGGGCAGCGGGTCAACGGGGTAGCGGGTCATGTTGTTGCCGTGGTCAGAACGGCATTCGGACAAGGGACCGCCTTCGGCCATGATCCGGTCAAAGTGGCGGTCGGCGTGGTCAAGCATCCAGGTACTCACCGCGCCGCCACCTTCGGCGTATGCGGCTTCGTAGGCCTGCCACAGCGCTGTCAGACGCATCATGACCGACCCATGGTTCCACCACTGCTTGCACCACCGGATGGGCGCGGTCCCGCGCTGGGCAAGGACACCGGGACTCGAATCGTGGTGCTCGTACAGTGGCCCGTAGATGCCTTCATAGAAGTCATACACGGTGCGGAAAGCAGGCTCGGGAGTCTCTTCGGCTTCCTCGACGGCGGATACCTCGGGGCCGGTATTCGGGACGGCCGCGGATGTACCCCCAGTGATTTCTCCGGTGAAGGCATTGACCCCAGCAGGTGCCGCTCCGCCACCGCCAAGGGCGGGAAACTCCGCTGCCGTATTGGTCTCCTGGCTACCGGCCGGAGCAGCAGGAAGAGCGGCCGTTCCTTCTTCGCCGTCGGCCTCATCAAAGAGCAGGCCAGTTCCCGGAAGGTGATCTTCCGGGAACTGGCCGTTCTGTTCAGCGGTGCCGCTCACGCTGCCACCGGCGTGGTGTCAGGGTTGCGGCGCACAGCCTCGGCTTCAGCTGTCGCTTCCCTGATGGTGGTTTCAGCCTGAGGATCATGGGCACGGAGGGAAGCCTCCACGGCTTCCTTGTGCTTGGTCCACATCCACGGGGTGGATCTGACCAAAGCGGCCCGGTTTTGGCCCGTGATCAGAATGCCCCGGCCCTTGGGCAGCGCGGCAAGCTCGGCCACATCAAAGATGCGGTCCCGGTGTTCCTGAGCCGGACCGCGAGGGGAATCCTTGGAACCCGGTGAACCGGGTGTTGTGTAGTAGTAATCCCCGACCGCTTCAGAGGTCTTGGACAGGAACGGGCCGGGTTTGTTGCCGCCCAGGTACAGGACCCAGTTGGCCGCTTGGTACAGAGCTTCCATGCCCTTTTCGCCCCAGACGGATTCGCCTTGGGAGTAGGACTGCAGAATGGTCACCACGAGGATTCCGCGGGAGCCGAAGTGGGAGTATTCCTTGGGCAGCTTGGACCAGCGGCACACGTTGGCCGCTTCATCCAGGATGGCCGACAGTGGAATAGGCAACCGCCCGCCAGGGCATTCGGTAGCAAACTCCTGTGCAGCTTCCAGCACGGCCACGGCCATGGCCGTAACCAAGGCGCGGCCGCCACCGGCCGAGTCCTTGGAAAGCGAATACAGGGTGTCCTTGCTGCGGACGAAATCTGCCGGGCTGAAGTGGCGGCGTCCCCGGTAAACGGACCCCGGAACCTCAGGAGAAGCGACCTCATCACCCTCAACAGGGTTAACCCACCGGGCAATCTCATGGTTGGTCAGGCATTCAGTCATGATCTGCGCCGTGGAGAAAACGCCGGAGCGTTCAGGCAGGGAGTCCGGGGAGAAGATGCTGGCCAGCTGGTTCAGAACCTCGACGTGCCGGGTTTCGTTCAGGATCGCGATGGCTTCAGGCTCGCGCACGTCCCGGTCCGAAATCCACTCCTGCACCGTGGACAACGGCAGGCCCTTCACGGCGGCCGCGAGGAAGAACCCGCGAAGCAGCTGCGTGGCGCGAAGTTCGAAGAACTGGAAGCCCTTCTCTCCGACGGATTCCATTTCGGCCTTGGCGAACGTGTCAGCCAAGGTCCAGGCGCTGGCAGCGTCGTGGACCATTGACAGGGGATTCCACCACCAGGTGGGTGCTTCTCCGACAATCCGTTGCGGGTCAAAGACCCAGATATTGCCGCCGTTCTTGGCCCGCACGTCGCGGGTTGCATCGGTGAGGAACCGCTTGTTTTCGGTGACGATGACCGCGCCGGGAGCTTCCAGGATGTACGGCACAGCGTAGGAGGCGGACTTACCGGCGCGGGGGCCGGCGAAAATCACGCCGACCAGTTCAGCGTTCGCGTACAACGGCTGGGACGTGGGAATGATCTTGCCCAGTTCGAAACCGGGCCAGCCGTCGGCCTGGCACTTCATCTTCCGGTTGTCGGCAATCGTGGCTTTGGCCGAAAGAGACTTGACCTCCTTGAATGTCGCCATGTGCCGGGCGGCCGGGTCCACCCAGGAAGACTTGGGGGAGGCTTTGCGGGCCAAGAGCAAACCGCCAACGATCACGGCCGCGATCACGGCTGCGACGGTTCCCATTCCAGCGATATACAGGCCGGAGAACTCGCGCGGCCCTTTCACGAGCTCCTGGACGACGATCTGCGGCCCCGCCCAGGTGCCGGTGGCGTAGAACCCGCCGACGGACAGGCCAGCCAGCACGGAGAGAAGTACGCCGACCAGGACGGTAGCGCCGATGATCGTTGCCCGGTTCTTTTGGCGCAGGTACCGCGCCCGTGTTGGTGCGCCCATCAGGCCGCCGCCCCTTCCATCTCAGCGTCTTGAACTTCTTCCGGCACGAACCGCTTGCTGCGTTCGTCGGTGACGTGGTGCTTCTTTTCAATGTCGGTCAGGGTCATCTTGACCGGAATACCGGCGCGGCCGGGCACTTTCAGCAGAATCTTTCCGGCGCCGGGAGGGGGAGCCGGTGTGCCGTCGGCGTTGAACTTCGGCTTCCAGTCAGGAGGGGTATTGAAGCTGTTCACGGTTTCAATTTCCTTGGCGTTCAGCGGCTGGACGGCGCTGAGCTCGTTGAGGTCATCAAGGGACAGCGCCATGAGGCCCAGGATGCCGCTGCGCTGGGCGAAGCCCTTGGCCGTGGCACGGTCCTTCTCGTTGGGCAGTGACAGGAAGTCCTTCGGGCTGTGGGTGATCTTTAGTTCACTGACACCCAGGCCACGGTTGGTCCTGCCGATACGGTCTGCCCGGTCGATGATGCCCTCACAGGCACGCATCGGGTACCAGAACTCGTCCTGGACGGCCAGATAGCCGCCCCAATGGACCGAGGGATCATGCTGGGAGATTTCCCAGTGGGCATCGATCGCGGAGAAACCGATGTTCCACGTCGCCAGCATGGCCGCCGACAGGAGCTTGGTGTTCGAAGCCGGGATGGACGAGGTATCGAAGCAGAACCCGCCCGGATTGCCCAGCGGCACGGACATGGCATCATTGCCGCCGATCAGCGGCCCCATCTGCCCGTTGAGCATGGCGAGCACCGACAGGTGCAGCGTTCGGTACTCGGAAAGGAACTCTTCCGGGCTGTTGCAGGCCACAGCCGAGAGAACTTCCGGAGGCGGGTTCAGGAACGCGTCCTTCAAATCATAGGGAGAGGCGTTCCGCACCCGCTTGATCACCGACCGGACCAGCAAATCCAGCGCGGTATCTTCGAAGTCCTCCAACGGGCGGCCACGGTTGATCTGTACGACCAGGGCAACCATGTCCACGGCCTTGCCGATGGCTTCCTGAAGCAGTTCTTCCCCGAGGTTCCCGCCGATCTTGTGTGCCGCTTCTCCCAGCGCGCCCAGGTGCATGAGGTTGATGCGGTCTTTCCCGCGTGGGCCGAAGCTGAATCGTTTCCCGCCCATAAGTTCGATCATTTCGCCGTACTCATCCTTCAGCGGGTCAAAGACCATCGGAACGATGCCGCGTGCGGCCATGGAGTAGATGAACCGCTGCGCGACCGAGGACTTGCCGTTGCCGTTCAAGCCAAAGAGCATCATCGTGGCCGAGGAAATCAGGCCAGCGTCATACCAGGACTTCATGTCCCCGGCCACGGCAGTTCCCACGTTCATGTCTCTGCCCAGAGGCGTGCCCAGGTTCGGCCGGGACGTGCCGGCCGAGAACGGATAGATCCCGCACAGCTGGTTCGAGGACGAATACCACTGCGGAGGCTTGGGACGCTTGCCCCAGCGACCTCCACCGAACCCGGTAAAGCCCTTGGACGTTTTGAAGTGCTTGGTCTCGGGTGCTTTTTTGCTGGACATTAGTTCGTTCCCTTTCCGAGCCAGAGGGGAGAGCCGGAGTAACGCCACGGCAGCACACCGAACGGAAGCGTGGTGTGGAACGCCGCCGAACCGGCATGCTCAACGAAGCGGTACGGCATGATGAGCTGGTTCATCAGGGACTTCACCTGGTTCAGCGCATCCCGGTAAGACTTCTCATCCGGGGAGAACGTCACCGTGACCATCATCGAGAACAGCGACAGCCTTGCCCCTGTTGCCAGTTCCTCTTCGGTCTTCTCCGCGACGGCCTTGGCCGCCCGGTCCCAGGACGTCGGCCGGCCCTTGCGGGTACTGATCTTCCAATCAGCGGTTTTGACCAGTTTGTCGACAACCTTGGCTCCCGTTCCGGGATCCACCGGCCGGTAGAACAGGGCCACCCGCTTGCGGAGGAACTTGGAGTTCGGTCCGAAAATCCGGTCAAAGCTCCTCGAGGTGATGTGCGCGCCCGGAGGCACGGTCATCATCAAAGTCATGGAAGCAACACCGTCGTGGAACACAACCCGGCCTTGGGAATCATCGAAGAAACCCGGTCCGGCGTGCTGCCAGTCCTTCACGGCCTGGCGGCCGCTGAGGGCATCCAACGCCATCTCCTGATCGCGCATCGGCTGGTACGCCAGCTGCGCGACATGGGCCAGTTCGGACTCGACCAGAGGTTCCGGGGCACCTGCCCCGGCCTCGCTGAGCATTTCGGTCTGCGCCGGGAGACGGGAAGCGACCTCAGCAACAGCGGAAGACACGTCTTTCTCCGAGGCCCCCAAGGTTTCGGCGTCCCAGACCATCGTGGCGTACACGTTCAGTACCGCCGACCGTGCCGGGAGGGTGCCCACCGCGTGGTCCAGGACCTCTTTCGCGAAGTCCGGGGCCCCCGGCACAACGTCCTCACGGATTGCCGCGCAGGTACCGGCTGAGGACTCAGAAGCGGAATCAACCACGATCGTGGCCCCGGTCAGGCCCTCTTCAACGCTCAGGGACGAAAGCCAGACGCCGAACTTGGACACCTGTGCGTTCACCGTTGATTGCTCCTGCATGGCAGCGCCGTCCGGGGAGCACCCGAACACGGCCGCCAGCTGGCCCACGGACTTGTGGTGCAGCAGTGAGTACTCCCGGCCAAGCCCGTCAGTACCCGAAATCGTCTCGACGTCCAGCAGCGCGCCAGGAAGCCGCTCAGCGTCCTCAGGTGGAAGCGTCGACAAAGCTCCGGTGACGTAAAACGACGAACCCGAGGCATTGCGGGACGCCAGGGAAAACCGATCAGTGACCTTTGCGATGACCGTCGTGCCGCCGAACTTCACCATGCCCAGCAGCACAATCATGGCCGTGACCAGGAGCATGATCACAGCGGCGAGGTAGAAGCCCCGCATCAGCAACAACAGGCCGAGGACGAGACCGGCAGCGCTGACAATCACCGCTGGCAGGCTCAGTCCGTACAGGCCAGGGGACGCTGGCTGAAGCCAGTTCCCGAACTTTTCCTGTGGAACGTTATCGCTCATGATCCCAACACGCCCTTTCCGTCAGTGTCTTGTGCCCCACGTGCTACAGACCCACCCAGAGACTGGGTAGCTGCGTGAATTCCTGCTTTCGACCCGGAGGCCCCCGTGGAAGGCGAACCACCGGCCACAACGCCACCAGAAGATGGCTGCCCGTTCGAAGAGCCAGTGCCACCAGCTGATGACCCACCCGAACCCGTGCCACCACTGGCACCGGAAGAGCCCGGCGCACCCGAGGGGCCACTACCCCCAGCGGGGCCGGACGAGCCACTGCCCCCGGATGGGCCTCCGCCTCCGCCAAGGACCGAACCGCCCCCGGCCGACCCGGAAGAAACCGATGCACCCTGGGCCATGGACATGCCGGAACCAGCCGTTCCAGCGGCTCCCGCCTTGCCGGCCGCCCCGGCACCGGCAGCAGCAGAGCCGCCGCCCGTGGCAATGACAGCACCACCGGCAACGCCAGCGGAGACGACAGCTGCACCGGCAGCCATCGCGATAGTGCCGCCAGCAGCTGACCCCATGGCGGAGGTTGCAGGGCCCAGAAGCCTCATGATGGCCGGAAGGGCAGCCACAGCCAGCACCAGCAGCAACATGCCGTTGATGACGCCTCCAATACCGTCACCGCCTGATTTCAGCTTCCATGCGAATGCGTAAATGATTGCCGCCACCGGCTTATAAATCAGGAAGGCAATCAACCACTTCGTGATCGTTGCAAAACCGCCCTCGGCGCCGCGGATCATCGCGGCGGCCGCAGCCACCGGCCAAAACGCAATCAGCAACGGCAGAACCACGGCGCGGATAATCATGATGATCCACTGCAACAACGTCGCGGCCGCGCCGAAAATACCGGCAATGATCGCCAGACCGGCACCAATGGACCCCACCGAACCCGTGGCAGGACCAATGGCCCCGTACCCGGAGACCGTGACACCGGCCTCGTCAAGAATCCACTTCGCGAACGCATCACCGGCAGGAATGGCAACCTGCATCAACGCGGTGCCTGCCGTGGTCACCAGGAACGTCATCAGCAGGGCCTTAGAGACCTTCACGGCCTGGTCCCCTCGCGCATGGATCATCGTCCACACACAGGCGACCATGATCCCCACCGTGGCGAGGAAGATACTAATCACCTGCAACTGCTCAATGAGCCACTGCATGGACGCGCCATCGAGGCTCACCAGCATCCCGGAATCCAGCCAGGATGTGAGGAAGCCCTTCATTAGGGAGTCCCAAGCACCCATCATCGTTTCGCCAAGACCCTGAGCCCCGGAATTCACGGCCGAATCCACGGCCCCTTTGGTCGCGTCCTGCACACCACCAATCACGCTGCCCGCGATGCACGCGGCACCGTCTATCAGAGGGTTGCAATCAGCCATTGGTATCACTCCACTCCACAAAGCCACCCTTCACCGGGGTCGGCGGCTGCCCCACGAACGTCGAACCGTCATCCAGAACCTTGAGCTTCCAATCGCCGTCAACCCACCGGAACGTGAGCGGGAGGCCGGCATAACCAGAACTACTCGCGGCCGTCGCGGAGACGAGCGTTATCGAAGCCTCATCCTCTGTGAAGCTGTCCACAATGAACCCGGAATAGGACACCGGTGTGGTCATTGCCGCCTTATCCGGAGTCTTAGCCAGCAGAACTTCCTTGCCCTTGGAATTCACGGCGTAAAACTCTCCTGCCTTTCGGGCGTTGATCAGGTTCCCCGAAACGTTCAAGGAAACAGCCGTCAGTGCTGCCCCTAGGGGTGACCGGGCAAAGCAAGCCGGGAATCCGTCCTTGGTCTTTGTCGGTCCGTAGGTGTCGGAGACCGGCCAGGTCCAGCCCTTTTCGGCCTTCCAACGGAGGTCTTTAGGAATGGCAGGCTTGGAAGAGGTGTCCCCTGCCGGGACGTTGCAGCCGCCTTCCTCCTTCGGAGTCTCCACAGCTACGGGACTGGACGGCTCAGACTGGCCGGATGGCTTGACCAGGATCGTCACCAACAGAATCGCGACGACAAACACCACGAGAACGGAAGCCCACAGGGCAACCTTCCCGCGCAGCGATTGTGGTTTCTTTGTCGTAGGCATCGACTCTCCTAACCGACGAACAGGGCCGCGAGAACACCGGCCGTGCCCAACCCAATAGCGCCGGTCAGCCACCATCCGGCCTTACCCATGAACTCTTCACCACGGCCGCGCTGGTGAGCGAAAAACAAGCCGATGAACAGGATCATCAGGCCTAGCACGGCCATGGAACCACCGATGATCTTCGCCCACATCACAACGGTGTCCAGACCGTCCTGAACCTGTGGGGGCAAGGGCTTGGCATCGGCCACGACGGCAGTTGCAACGTGAGTCAGCTTGGTCATAACGGTCATTTCGTTTCTCCTTTAATCGTTGAAAGTGCAGTGCGGACCTTTTCCAGGTCCTTCGCGGGTACGTCAGTGAAATCTGACAGGGCAGAGCGTTTGATCAGCAGACCCGGCACCCACGGGACGGGTACCAGGGGAACCGCGCCGCCCAGAACTTTGAGTTCGTTCTGAATCAAGCGCGGTATACGTCCCGGTGAGGCCGGGACGACCAGGACTGCGCTGAACGCTGCCCGTCCGTGGGCAGCAATCGCAGCCTTGGCCGCGTCGATGCCGTGGAGGCTTGCACGGGCAACGAGCACTACCGGATCCCCAGTAACGGGCAGCTGCTGGCCGTGGTCCGCTCCGTCCAGGATCGCGGCCCACGCCGTGGCACCGGCCCCGCCGTGCGCGGCCACGAACGGCATTGGCTGTTCCTCTGCTGCCGGTGCTGGGTCCGGTTCAGGTGCAGCGGCCTGGACTTCCGGGGCGATGCTTTGCGCGGCCGTCACCCACGGACTGACGTTCTCGGTTTTCTCTGCCACGGTCATAGCCCACGAGCCACCGCAGCTGCCGCCCGCAGCCACGCCCTCCGAGTCGCCGGTTGAAGCGCGCCAAACCGGATCTGGCCAGACTTCAACGCCTCATCGAACGGCACCACCACAACGTCCCGGACGTAGGGGCGGAACTTCTCCGCCGTCTCCTGGGACAACCGGGCCTCGCCCCTTTGCCGTTCGGACACGACGACGACGGCGTTGGAAGCAAGGTCAGCCGAACGTGCGCCTTTCAGGTCCAGACCCTGCAAAGTCAGCAGCGCAGCCTCTACCCGGTCCTCTTCGTTCGTGGTGGGAACCACCAGCTGGTCCGCGTGATCGATCATGCGGTTCCACTCGGCGCTCCGGTGGTTATTGCCCGAATCCATAAGGATCAGCCGGTAGTACTTGGAGACGACCCGGTGCAGAATATCGACCTCTTCAGCGGTGACCTCGTGTGTACCGGCCACGTCAGCGTCAGAGCGCAGCACGTCGTACTTGTCGGTGCTCTGGTGGTGCACGAACGCGTTGATATCAGCGGACTGGGCCGTGGGCGACAGCAGCGCATCGGCGGCCGCGATCACATCAAGCGCGCTCCGGGAATGATCTCCCTTTTCCGTCCGCCAGCCCAGGGTGCCCGTGGTGGGGTTGTTATCCCACGCCACGACGCTGCCCCCGTTACGGCCGAACACTGCCGCGAGGTCGGCAACGGTAGGCGTCTTGTTCGACCCGCCCTTCTGGTTGGCTACAGCAATGGTACGGGTGCCGGCGAAGTGCTTGGAGGCCAGCCGGATATCTTCGCGTTCGCTCAGCTCTTCCTCCGAGGGTGCCAACGACATGCCGAGGCTGTTCAGCCATCCCCGGATGCCCTGGCTGGCCGGTTCGACGGCGCTGGGAGCGGCCAGGAAGCTGCTGGCCTCCCTGATGGAACGGCGCGTGACGGGGGCCTCTGTCGCTGCGGCAGGGGCCTTGGTGACGGTGGTTGAGGCGGCCGGGGCCGCTGGAATGCGCTGAATGATCGAGCTGGCATCCTCCGGGACAGCCTCCGGCTGTTCTTCCTCGACTTCCCCCGCCGGGGAGACAACGAGGTATGAAACCCCGCTGTCATCCATCGAGGTCACGCGGACCGGGCGGCCGAGCGTTGCCGCTTCCCCGATGACGCGCTTCATCAGCGCTTGGCGCAGATCGTTCACGTCCGGGGCTTCGTAGGGGTGCTCTTCCCCGTTGATTTTCAGGACGCCGGTGTTGTCACCGTTGATGATGGCGCTGATCACCGGTTCCGGCTGGATCAGCGATTTTTCGATGGCCATGGGCCTACCTCTTTCTTTTCGGAGTGGTGATGTTGCTTAGGAATCTTTGGGGGCAATGCGGGTAATAAGCCATGGGTCCTCCTGCCCAGTGCGATGGAGGGACAGCACCCAAGGACCGTTATTCGTCCTGAACTCGGCCGTGACGGACATGGGGTTTCCCTTCTCCCGGACCAGTACTGGACCGGACAGGATCTGACGAACCGGGATGCGGCCGGGATCGATGTACTGCGCCGACTCTTGGTAGTCAGCGCTCATGTGAGGCTGCAACGCGTTGAACCACGCCCTGTCCGTCAGGTCAGGGCGGGCGAACTTGCCCATCAGGTCAGCGGCCAGAACCTTGACCTTCTCTTCCGTGGCCGCGTCCCAGGTCACGGCGGGAACGCCGTGGTCCTCAGCGTGGTCGTGGTCCTCTACGGGTATGTCCGTTGTGATGACCGGCGTAGGGCCTGTCTCTGATGCCGGGGCCGCGCAGCCAGCCAGGGCGGCGGCCGCCAGGGCCACGGCGAAACCGAATCTGTTGATGCTCACTAGAAGTTCACTCCTTGCGCTTTGAGGATCGGGGCCGGGTCTGTGGTCTGGTTGATCGGGACCATGGGGTTAGGCAACGCGCCGGGGAAGAATTCCATGTGCAGGTGGCGGCCGGTTACGTTGCCCGTAGCTCCTTCGGTGCCCAGTGGTGTCCCGGCAGCGACGACGTCGCCCTCCTTGACCCGCACTGACCCGGCTTCCATGTGGTAGTAGCCGATGCTCAACTTGCCGTCAGTGGTCTGGCCGGTGACGCCGGTACCAAAGGTTCCGTCCATGTTCCGAACCTTGACGATCTTCATGTCCGTGACAGCCACGATCGTTCCGGCATGGCCGGGGGTGGCGAAGTCGATTCCGTAGTGGAAGTTCGCCAGCACTCCCCCGACGGTTCCCGGAGGGGCAGGACGAGGGCCGTAACCGCTGGTCATGGTGGCACCAGGCAAAGGGTGAACCCACTTGCCGGAAAGCTGCCCTACGACCGCTCCCCCGGCGCTGGGGCAGGCACCCGACGCGTCAATGCCCGCGCCGGCCTCCCCGCCCAGGGCCTTCACAACCTCAGCTGCAGGGGCACGGAACTGGGCGTAATGGTTCTCTACCGCGTTGCGCTGGACCCGGTGAATTGCCGTGCTCGGTTCCAGCTGCTCCCACCCAGAGACCTTTGTCAGTGCTTTGAAGAAGTTCGTTGCGCTGATGTAAGGGTCCATGCGGTCCGCGTAGGACCCCCAGGCGCCATTGGCGCGCTGCTGGAACAAGCCGCGGGAGTCCGGGCCAGCTGCATCACCGTAGTCGATCACGTTCAACGTGGACTCACCAATAGCGGCCTGCACCCCAAGGATCTGCGCGGCGGCAGGCAGCCCGAGGTCCTTGGCAGCCTTCATGATCGCTGCCGCGTTCTCCAGCTGCTTTCCCGAAAAGGCCCCGACCTTGGCAGGGACATTCCCCACCGCCACGCTGCTACCGCCGACCCCGCAGGACGCGGCCGCCTTGGCACCACCGGTCCCCAGGAACAACATCACGATAAGGACAGGTGCAAAGAGGAAGGCCCCGACAGCCAACAACGCAGCAGATGAACTTTTCTTCACGGGCTTACCCCCCGCCAGGGCTTCCGCGTCCAGGAATCGGCCCTCCACAATGGCCCGGCAGCTTCAACCGTCAGCACCACATCAGGGCGACGGACCCGCAACACCAAGCCCGGACGGCCATCCTGGAACACATCAGCGGCGCGGTGAGAAGTCAGCAGGCCAGCAGCTACCAGGTCATCGACTACAGAGCGGAGGGATTCCCGTAAGCCAGTGCGGCGGGCCAATTCGGCCTCATACGTCACGCACGCGGCCCGGCCCTCAACGAACTCGCGTTCATCGGCCATGTCCAGGACCTCGGACAGCACTTTGGTCTGCTCCGAAGGAATGTCCAACCCATCAACCCACAAGCGGAAGGCTTCACGCTCGCGGTTGGCCCGGTCACGAAGACCGCCGTCCATCATCCATTGCGTGCCGAACGGCAACAACGAAGTCATGCTCTGTCCTCCCCCTGGAACATCGATTTCAACTCAACCAGCAGCCACCGACAGGATGACGAATTTATCCATTCGATGGCCGGGGCCATTGTCCTTGCCTTTTTACGAAAGCGCATGTCACAAGGACTCATTGAGACCTAGCTCTCACGCACCCGGTGGCAACTGGCAATGCGCTGCGAACAACTATCCGATTTATTTTCCCTCTTTCAGCAGACTATCCTATTAAGTTAGTCAGTAGAAAGCGCAAAGTGCTGGATACGACAGAATGAAGGGATGCCCCGCTATGTCCAACCTTCCAAGCCCATCCCCGACTGGGCTTCTGACGTGATCAACGTCCTAGGGATCAATCCGCTGCGGATTGAGATACTGCGCCATCTCGCACATAACCCCGAGGGCGGAACCTCGGGAGACATTGGCAGGGCTATCGGAGCGGGCTACAAGACCGTCGCCTGGCATTTGCGGCAGTTAGAAGAGCTCGGGGCCGTTGAGTCGGACGCCGGTGAAAGCCGCCAGGGGCAGCGTGTTGTGTACCAATTGAAGGAGTCAGCCTTTGATGACGCCTTGGCTGGCGTTGAGAAGTACGTCAAAGGAAATTAAGTCCGACACGCCACCTCAGTTCCCTTCCCATGCATGCGTGCTGTGGCAGGTTAAATCTCATGAGCACGCTAAAAGGACATGTCCGTCACCCCGACGGGGTTGCTACCGTGCCTTTGCAGGGCCGGGTACTGCCCGAACACCGAGAAGCGTTTAACGCAGCGGCCAGGGCTTCAAAACTGTCGGTGAACCTCTACATGGACTCACTGATTCAGTACCTCGAAGAGCACGGCGGGCTCCCCCTGCTCTCAAAGCCCAAGCCACAAGCTGAGGAGTTGCCTATTCAGGCCGCTTAAAGAAGAAGGCCCGCACTAGGCGGGCCTTCCGAATCCTTCCATCACCGTCTTTGTTTGGCGACTGGCCGGCGATGGATATACAGAACCTTCCCGCGAGGGACGGTCCCTTTGTGTTCCCTTCAAGTGAAAGGATCTTGTCTCCCTTATGGTACCTGAAGCAGGTTCGGCGTCAACGCACGCGCCGACCCAAATCACTCCGGACGTGTCCTCCCGGACCAAGGACGCGGACGGCTCAACCGTTCTAAGGCCCACCGGAACTGATCCTGTCCCGCTGCCCGCACGGAAACCCTGGCGGAAGACCGAGCGGGTGAAAACCGAAGGTGCCAGGGCGATGTACCGACGCGTTAACCGCAAGTCGGAACGCCGCCCTGACGTTGTGTTTGCTGCGATCCCCGAAGGCTTCCAGCGGGCCGCACGCGGCTCGGAATGGCTCCGTTACGCCAAAGCGCTTCCCGAGGTCCGGGCCATGAACGCCCACGGGCGGCGAAACTTCCTCACAGTCATAGCGCTGCTGCTGGCCGACGTGCATACCAAGACCATGACCACCTCTCCCGGCTGGGACTACCTGATGCGAAAGGCATGCGTTTCAGAGAAGACCGTCGAACGCCACATCAAACGCGCCATTTCCTACGGCCTCCTGGCCGTCGTGGCCACCGGCCGCCTTGCAGGGTTCACGCCGAAGAGCAGCGGTCAGAAAACCAACGAGCGCGCTGTATATGTCCTAACCCTCCCCCACCACCTCGGAGTTGTTGAGACCCCGCAGGAAAAAAGTGACGGTCCCACCGTTAAGGAGTTACGTAGTAACCCCCTACACGCGCGCGAGACTTCACAAACCTTGAAAGGAGCGGCTACGCCGCCACAAGACTTTCATGGCACCGCCCAAGAGGGCGTTGCACACGCGTCACCGGGATCTCGGCACCACACATCGTGCTCACTCCGAGCGACGATAGCCGGGACAACACGGGGGGCCTACCGCGAAGCTGCCTCCCTCGCCGTCCGCGAAATCATGCACCATTCCCTGGCACTACGAGACGCCCGGCACGCGTTCCTGGCATGGGTCTGCCGCCCGTTCTTCCTCAAAGGCTGGAACGCTCGCGACATCCTGCACGCCATCGACAACCGGCCCGACAGCACCAGAATCCCCCACGATGCCGCGCACGGCGTCGCGCCAGAGAACAAAGCCCGCTGGGCGCAGGAACGCCTGTCACACTGGCTCCAGCCTGACAGAACCCCCATGCAGTCAAGAGACCAGCGCCTGAAAGCTGAGAGTCTGGAAAAGAAGGCTCAGGCCGAAGCCGCCCGCCAACGCATGCTCCAGCGGCAGACTGAAACCGCCGCAGCTGCCCCCGCACGCCCCACAACGCCATTCCTGGAACGCTTCGCCGCCGACTTCGAACGCGGCCGCCGACAGTCCAGCAAGGGGGTTTGAGAACGAACGTGGTGCTGCTGAAACAGGGACAGTCTGATTGCCCCTCGCACCCCTGGGCACGGCAAAAGCCCTCCCCTGCTCCGCTGCTTTTCCCGCACACACGGGCACGACGGGACCCACCGGCCCGGCTGCACACAACCACCACGGCACCTGCCGCCAGCACGTCACCATCGGGCGGGCGGCGGCTGTGCACAGCCTCCACAGAGCGAAGGTTGGGATGTGTTACAAAATCCGGCAATTACGGACTTCCGAAGTCTGTAATTTACAAAGTACGGAAATCTGTTAGTCTGGAATTCAGTAAGGTCCGAACTTCGAAGTTCACAGACTCCCGATGTCCCAAAGTTCCAAACTCCCGAAGTTCGTATGTTTGGGAGTTACGATGTACGTAACTTACAGATAGGAAACTCAATGCGAGTGATCCCGGTTGTGAATCAAAAAGGTGGAGCATCCAAGTCCACTACCGTCATGAACCTGGCGGCCATTGCAGCTCAACATTCCCGCGTCCTCGTCGTGGACGTTGACCCCCAGGAGACAGCCAGCGAGTGGGCTGACCTGGCCGAAAACGCGGGCGCTCCTTTGCCCTTTGAAGTCGTCACCGAGCGGGACCCGGACATCCTGGGGCGGCTGCGCGAAGCTCCTTACGACATGATCTTCGTTGACACTCCCGGCAACATCGACAACCTACCACTGCTCAAAGCCGTCATGGCTCACGCGGACTTTGCCATACTGCCCACAGAACCGGCAGCCCTGGCCCTCAAACCGCTCATGAACACCTACCAAGCACTGATATCACCGGCAGGAGTGGATTACCGGATCGTCATCTCACGGGCCGACTCACGCGCCCCTGGCGACGTGGAGGACGCCCGAGCCGCTTTGGAAGGGGCAGGACTCAAAGTAGCCAAGACCCACATCCGCTCCTACAAAGACCACGAACGCGCACCCGCCACGGGTGCTGTCGTGGGAACGTACGAGCGCACCCGATCCACAGAAAAAGCAGAAGCAGACTTCCGGAGCCTTTCTCTGGAACTCATCTCGGTATGGGCCAACACCGCCGCGACGAAGGAGAAGAAATGACAGAGACAAAACGCCGCAGGCTCGCGAACATCCTCCCGCAGGGACCCGCCGACCAGGGACCATCGACCCCGGAACAAAGCGTCTCGACACCAGACGCCCAGGAGTCGACGCCCCGGAACGAGGCCGCGCCGGCAAAGACACCACCGGCTGCCGAAACGCCCGCCAGGGCACAACCGGGCAGGCCGCGTTTCGCAGAGTTTGAGCGCAAGGAAGCGCGGCTGCGTCAAGACCAGCTGGACGCACTTGACGCGCTGGCGCGGAAGATCAAGCGCGCACGAAAGCCCGGCGCGGGGGAGCGGATCACCGACAACACACTCATTCGGGTAGCGGTGGACCTTCTCCTTGCGAGGCAGGACGAACTCACGGGCTCAACCGAGGATGAACTCCGCACATCCGTAAGTCTGTAAACCTGTAAGTCTGTAAGTCTGTGAGTTACGGAATTCCAGATATCAATCCCACGAGAGAACATCCCTGCACATGACTGAAACCCCAGCACCCACCGCCCTTGTCAGCTGGGCCCACCGCGACCCGGACTGGTCGGATTACCAGGCCGATGATTGGATTACCAAGGCCGTCGCGTTCGCCAGCCTCTTGATGGCTAACGGTGTGGAAACCTCCCTTGACCTGTGGCATGAGACTGATCCACAGATCGATTGGACGCGCTGGGGACAGCTGCAAGTTCAGGAATGCCAGCTCGTGATCATCCTGGCTTCAAAAGCTTGGAGGCAGCGCTGGGAGGGAACCAACCCGCCTCACTTGGGTGCTGGTGCCGTTGCTGAAGCAGACACTCTGAAGGGCTTGTTCAACACGGACCAGGCTGCCTTCCAACGGAAAACGCTCTTGGTCCTGCTACCAGGAGTAGACCCGAAGGAGAGCATCCCCCATGACCTGCATAGGGTACAGAGGTTCCGCGTCGGAAGCCTTGACGCCGCCGGCATCGAATCGCTGTTGCGGAGGATCCATGGACGGCCGCTACACGTGAAGCCACCGCTGTCGAAAGCGCCCGCTCTACCCCCGCGCTCGTACGCGGCCAGGACCGAAGCGGCTGCCACGGAAGCCGTCGCGGCTAAACGCGAGGAACTAGACGAAGTACAAACTGGACAGGCTCCCTCGCATGACCCGGACACCGTGGACCACAGAATAGCGTTCGAAAAACCACTCCTGATCAAGATGCCTCCCGAGAATGTGCAGCTGACGGCCAACGCCGGTCTCCGTGATTTTGAGGCTGACCTTCAGCTGCTGAAAAGCAATCTCACGCCCCAAGGTTGGACTCTCAAATGGAACGAGACGCGAACCACGGTGAGAGTAAGGAGTCCCCGGGGTACCCAGCACACCTTCAAGTTGGGGCAGGGGCAAAGAACTCAGGCTGAGTTTGATCGGTTCCTTCGCCAACTCCGCAGCGGCGGGGCCCGATTCGATTCGAACCTTCGACGGCCTCCGACCGCTAGGTGACCTCCTGCAACTTGGCCATGACGGTTGCGCTGCAGGAGGCCGCCGACGTTCCAACTTGGCAACTACCAAGGGCTCCCTACGGGCTTGCCACGTCTGGCTGGTCGCTGGGCATCTCATGAATTTCAGTTCACTTCGTTACAGGATCGCCCCGCTCCGAAGTCGGTCGGACCCTGTCCTCCCGTAACGCCGCCTGGGCGCCTTCCCTGTCCTCCAAGAGCATGCCTTTAGACCAACCCGTTAACTCTACCCAAGCCACAGCGTTCCGCTGATCCCGAACTCCGCGACAAATGTCCAATAATGTCGCGGCCAGGAGAGAGGATCCGATTATGGAAAAGCTACGGACACGGTTGCGCCTGTTGAGGCTGCGCCGCAAGATGACACCTGAGATGAAGGCTCGGCAGGCATCGGTCGAGGAAGCAATTCGTATGGCAGGAAGTGAAGGGCTTGCTGCCTGACTGTGACAGGTTTGTTTGGCCCCGGTAGGACGGTTATTTCTGGCCCCACTTCCTGACTCGCCGGGGTGGTTGTGACGGTTATATGTGGCCCCACCTGAGGCTTGTTCCATCTGATTTGGGACGATGCTGCTGGAGGACCGGATGGGTGCACGGGTGGAATTATTCGCTAGGATCCGCAGGGATGCCAGGATCGAGGGGTTGTCGATCCGGGAGCTCGCGCGCCGCCACAACGTGCATCGGCGAACGGTCCGGCAGGCTCTGGAATCGGCCGAGCCGCCGGAGCGGAAACCCCGCAGGGGTGTCTCGCATCGATTGGAGCCGTTCAAAGCCGCGATCGACGAGATGCTGATAGAGGACACCACCGCGCCGCGGAAGCAGCGTCATACGGCGCGCAGGATCCTTGCCCGGCTCATCGAGGAACACGATGCCCAAGAATTGTCGTATTCGACGGTGCGGGATTACGTCAGGGTGAGGCGGGCGCAGATTGATCTTGCGGCCGGGCGCCGGCTGGAGGTTTTCGTTCCGCAGGAGCACGCCCCGGGTGCCGAGGCTGAGGTGGATTTCGGTGAGGTCTGGGTGGTGCTGGGCGGGGTGAAGACGAAATGCCATATGTTCGTTTTCAGGCTGTCCCATTCGGGCAAGGCGGTCCACCGGGTGTATCCGACACAGGCGCAGGAGGCCTTTCTGGAAGGCCATATTGAGGCTTTCAATGAGATCGGTGGTATCCCGGTTAAGCACATCCGTTATGACAACCTCACGGCCGCGGTCACTGCGGTGGTGTTCGGCCAGGGCCGGGCCCGGAAGGAGAACGACCGGTGGGTACTCTTTAAATCCCATTATGGCTTTGATGCGTTCTATTGCCAGCCCGGCATCGCCGGTGCTCACGAGAAGGGCGGGGTCGAGGGTGAAGTCGGTTGGTTCCGCCGTAACCGGCTGTCTCCGATGCCGGTCGTGGACTCCCTGGATGAGCTGAATGACCGGATCCGGGCTTGGGAAGAGGCCGATGAACGCCGGCGGATCACCGACCGGATCCGCACTATCGGTGCGGACTATGCCGCGGAGCGGCCGTTCCTGGCTCCGCTGCCGGGGGAGGCTTTTGATCCTGGCCTGGTGTTGACGCCGCGGGTGGACCGGTCCTCGATGATCACGGTGCGGATGGTGAAGTATTCCGTCCCGGCACGGTTCATCGGCTACAAGCTGAGGGTGTCCCTACGGGCCTCGGAGCTGTTGATATTTGACGGGAACACCATTGTGGCCCGGCATCGACGGATCGCGGCCAGGACCGGCCAGTCCATGCAGCTGGATCACTATCTGGAAGTACTGAGGATCAAGCCAGGCGCATTTCCGGGGTCCACCGCGCTGGCCCGCGCCCGGGAGACCGGTGTGTTCACGTCCGCGCATGAGGCGTTCTGGGCAGCTTCGCGCAAAGTCAATGGTGATGCGGACGGCACCCGGGAGCTGATCGATGTCCTGCTGCTGCACCGCTCCATGGACGCCGCTGATGTGGTTGCCGGGATCACCGCAGCCCTGGGCGTCGGTGCGGTGAGCGCCGACGTCGTGGCGGTCGAGGCGCGGCGCCACTCATCTGAGGCATCCACCGGGGACAGGCTGGTGGGTGGGTCCGGTTCCGATCGTCATCCCGGTGCGAAAACAAAAGTTGTCGAGCACCGCGTTGTCAGCCTGACCCAGCGCCGGCTCACGGACCCGGCTGCGATGATTGCCGGTCTGCCGCCGGACATGCGCCCGTTGCCGACCGTGGCCGGTTATGACGAGCTGCTGGCCAAACGCACCGTCACCTCCGTTCCTGAAGTGCCTGTGTCGAAGGAGAACATCTCATGAGCCCCACCGCACCAGCGACAATGATCACTCCGACGCTGCGCCGGCGGCGCGGCCTGACCGAGCAAGCAGCCGTCGCGGCCGTGGACCAGGCGTGCCGACGCCTGCGCCTGCCGACCGTCCGGGCTGTGTTGGATGAGGCGCTGACCGTTGCCGGGAAAGAGCAGCTCTCGTATCAAGGGTTCCTGGCGGAGCTGCTGTTGGCCGAGTGTGATGACCGGGACCGGCGCTCCTCGATCCGCAGGGTCAAGGCGGCAAGCTTCCCCCGGGATAAGTGGTTGGGAGACTTTGATTTCGATGCGAACCCGAACATCAACCCGGCAACGATCAACACCCTGGCCACCGGGGACTGGATCCGCAAAGGCCAGCCCCTGTGCCTGATCGGAGACTCCGGCACCGGCAAATCCCACCTGCTCATCGGCCTTGGCATTGCTGCGGCGGAGAAAGGCTTCCGGGTCAAATACACCCTGGCCACCCGGCTCGTGAATGAACTCGTCGAAGCGGCCGATGAGAAGGTTCTGGCCAAAACCATCGCACGCTACGGCCGGGTCGACCTGCTTTGCATCGATGAGCTCGGATACATGGAACTGGACCGCCGCGGCGCCGAAATGCTCTTCCAAGTCCTCACCGAACGCGAAGAAAAGAACTCCATCGCCATCGCCAGTAACGAGTCCTTCTCCGGATGGACGAAAACCTTCACGGACCCGCGGCTCTGCGCCGCGATCGTGGACCGGCTCACTTTTAACGGCACCATCATCGAGACCGGCACCAATTCTTACCGCCTGGCCCACACTCTCAACCAACAACCGCGATAGACCGCCCGCACGACGGTGCCGTGGCGTCTCATGGGACTCCCCGCAGAATGCACTCGCTACACCCCGAAGTCGCACCCGTACCCAAGTGCGTGCCGGAACGAGGAGTCACTCACACGCCGGCACGCACGACTAGTTAGGCCCCGCAGCTGAGCCTTTGAATGAACTCGTCGGCCTGGGCCAGATTCCGTGCCATTTTGGCGCGCTGATGCACAGCCCTCTCAAGGAATCCTGCCAGCACCTCGGATCCTTCCGGTGCCACACTCGCCGGCGCGCCAAGGAGGGCCAGAATTTCAGACATCTCCTCCAGCGAGAAGCCCAAAGGTTTCATCTGTTTGATGACCATGAGGCGTTCGAAATCTTCCTCGGAGTACACTCTGAACCCGCCATCCGTCCGTGCGGTTGCGGGAAGCAACCCGACATCGTCGTAGTGCCGGATCGTCCGCAGGGACAGTCCCGTCCGCTCCGCCAGTTCGCCGATATGCATGGTGCTGGTGCTGCTCGTCCTGGCCGTCATCCGCGCCTCCATCCTGTTCCAATTGAAACCCTACCATCACGTTAGGGTAGAGTTTGAGTAGCGGGTTGAGACCTTCAAGACTACTTTCCCCGCTTCCCGGCGCGGCGCTGCGCCCCCGCATTCATTCGCAAAACGAAGCCGCGCCCGCGCGTCTTCTTGACCATGAACGGAGCCAGCAATGGCCGCTACCAAAACCGAACACCCACTGGCGTTCACCCCTGAACAACTGCAATCGGTCCGGGCCACCCTGATGTCACCGCGCCGGCTCAAGACCGAAGTCCTTGCAGGACTCGTCGTTGCCTTGGCCCTGATCCCGGAAGCTATCGCCTTCTCGATCATCGCCGGCGTTGACCCGCGGATCGGTTTGTTTGCGTCCTTCACCATGGCCGTGACCATCGCCTTCGTCGGCGGACGTCCGGCGATGATCTCCGCAGCTACTGGTGCCATCGCGCTGGTCATCGCTCCGTTGGTGAAGTCCCACGGCGTGGACTACTTCATCGCCGCCGTCATCCTCGCCGGCATCTTCCAGGTCATCCTGGGCTTGTCTGGCGTCGCGAAACTGATGCGGTTCATTCCCCGCTCGGTCATGGTCGGCTTCGTCAACGCCCTGGCCATCCTGATCTTCATGTCCCAGGTCCCCGAACTCCTCGGCGTCCCGTGGCTCGTCTACCCCCTCGTTGCCTTGGGCCTGGTCATCGTCTTCGGCCTTCCGAAGCTGACCAAGGCCGTCCCCGCCCCGCTCGTGGCCATCGTGGTCTTGACCCTCATCACCGTCCTCGCCGCCGTCGCGGTCCCGACCGTGGGCGACAAGGGCGACCTGCCTGATTCCCTGCCGACCCTGTTCATCCCCAACGTGCCAGTCACCCTCGAAACACTCCAGATCATCTTCCCGTTTGCTCTGGCCATGGCCTTCGTCGGCCTCCTCGAATCTCTGATGACCGCCAAGCTCGTCGACGACGTTACTGACACCCGTTCCCACAAAACCCGCGAAGCGTGGGGACAAGGCGTCGCGAACATCGTGACCGGCTTCACCGGCGGCATGGGCGGCTGCGCGATGATCGGACAGACCATGATCAACGTCAAAGCCTCCGGCGCCCGCACCCGCATCTCCACATTCCTGGCCGGCGTTTTCCTACTCATCCTCGTCGTTGCTCTAGGCGGCATCGTCTCGCTGATCCCCATGGCCGCGTTGGTCGCGGTGATGATCTTCGTATCCGTCGCGACGTTCGACTGGCACAGCATCCACCCCCGCACCCTGAAGATGATGCCCAAGAGCGAAACACTCGTCATGGTCGCCACCGTTGTCGGTACAGTAGCCACCCACAACCTGGCAATCGGCGTCGGCATCGGGGTGATTGTTGCCATGGTGTTGTTTGCCCGCCGTGTCGCCCACTTCGTCACCGTCGAGCGGACCGTCAAGACCATCGCCGGCCACGAAACCGCCACCTACGTCGTGAACGGGGAACTATTCTTCGCTTCCTCCAACGACCTCTACACCCAGTTCGAGTACGCTCTGGACCCAGACCACGTCATCATCGACATGCACGCCTCCCACCTCTGGGACGCCTCCACGATCGCGGCCCTGGATGCCATCACCGAGAAATACCACCACCACGGCAAAGACGTGAAAATCATCGGCCTCAACGACGCCAGCACCCTGATGCGCGAACGCCTCGGCGGCAAACTCGGCGCCGGCCACTAACAGGCCCCCGCCCATGACAGAATGAGGCCCCTCCCACCGCGGGAAGGGCCTCACGCATGCTGCGGCTGGGTTGAGACAGGGATAAGAGATGACTTCAAGGCGGGGCCAGTTATGACCGTCACTCCGGGCCCACGGTGGCTCGGCACAACCAGATTGCAGCACCGGAGACGGAGACGGCATAAATGTATTTTTAATAGCTGACTGCACTAATGTCGGAAGCTGTTTGCGCTGCTAGCTCGATCAAGCTGGCTTCTTACCGCCGCGATGTTGGCGGGGCGAAAGAATGTTCCTACCGTGCTGCGTGGAGGCAGTCCATGGGCTTAGCCTAGTTGTAATGGTGATGGATCCCACCTGGACCGGTTGATTCGCCGGACCTCACCGCCGACGTGGCTAATGGGTCCTGCCCCGACTGTTAAGGGCAGGATGATTGCGATGGATGGAATTCCGAACAGGCCAGGGATCCGGGAGACGCCGGACAGGGACAGGCTCACGGGCGTTCTGGTGCCTCTTGGCCCTTTGGAACTCTCTGTGGAGGAAGTGCGCCAGCTCTGGTCGTTTATTCACGGGGACATCATGGACGGGAGCATGCGCCGGTTGCTGCGCGCCTCCTTGGGCTTGTGCCCGCGGCATGCTTGGGCCTACGCGGTCGTGGAGATTGAGCTATGGCAGGCCGGCGCTGGTGCCCGGGGCGGGCACCAGCCCTTCGATGTGACGATCCTGTACGAGGACCTCTTGGAGCACGTCGCCGAGGGGCTGGACCGGAAGAGTTCGTTGTTGAACCGGCATCCGGACGAGGTTCTTCAGCCGGTGGGGCCGTGCAGGATCTGTGCGGATATGGCTTCCCCTGATTTGACTGGTCTGCGGATGGGTTATGCGAATTCCAACACCGAAGCCCTCGCTGTTGAAGCGAATACCTTGGTCCACACCACAACCTGGTGCCTTGAGACCGTGGGTTTGTGGCGTGGCCGGGTCTGCCCCGCTTGTGACCCCGCGACAGCGGAGGGGGCCGGGGAGCCGGCGCTGTTGTGCCGGTTCCATTTGGCGGCCCGGCGTCCCCTCCCCGAGCCGCTGCGTCACGCGGTCGCGTCCCGGCTACGGGAAATCAGGGCACGGGTGCGGCATCTGACTGACTCCATGACCGACTACGGGCAGCCGGTCGGGGCAGCGGAAGACGCGTCCTGGATCGAAGCTGTCGGGTTCTTCGCCGGCTGGGGGTTGCCCCTGTATCTGGCCACCGACGCTGAGCAGGCGTGGCCTCGGCCGGACGGGCAGCGCGGCGAAGGAGGCGATTGACCGCGTCATAGGGTGGCGTGCGTCGGTGTTGTCCCTGTAGTCTCTGTTCACGGTGATGGATCCCGCCGGAACAGCCCACCTCCAGATGTGGCTGTTCGAACCGCCTCCTGGCTAATGGTTCCTACCTTTGCTGATACGAAGGTAGGTCACTTATGCCCACACCCGGCTCGCTCGTTCTGCTCCGCCACGGCCAGAGCGTCTTGAACGCCCAGGACCGGTTCACCGGCCTGCTCGACCCACCCCTCAGCTCCACCGGAGAAAACGAAGCAGCACGCGCCGGGGCACAGCTAGCCTCCGCATCCTTTTCCCCGGCCACGGTCTACACCTCCACGCTAAGCCGCACCCGGGACACTGCCAGCATCGTCCTGGACGTCCTCGGGGATCCTGACGTTCCGGTCCGGGCGGCGTGGGAGCTGAACGAGCGCAGTTACGGCTCCCTGACCGGCAAGGCCAGGAGCGAGCTGCTCAGCGAACTCGGGCCCGACGTGTTCCATTTCTGGCGCCGGTCCTACTACGGGGCACCACCGCCCATGTCACGCACCGCGCTGGGCGCAATCCGCCGGAGCCGGGCGTTCGCGGGGCTTCCTCCCGATGCTGTACAGGCCACTGAGTCCTTGTGCGGGGTGGTCAAACGCGTCCGGATTTTCTGGCATCAGCAGCTCCGGCCCCGGATACGGGCCGGCGAAGACGTGCTGGTAATCGGCCACGGCAACTCGCTCCGGGCGCTGTGTCTTGTCCTGGACCGTCTCACCCACGTCGAAGTCGAAGAACTCAACATCCCCACCGGCCACCCGCTGCTGTACCGTTTCGGCCCCGGGCTGGTTCCGCTGGTGCGGGGCGGGGAGTATCTGAATCCGTTGGCGGCTCGGACCGCTGCCGCCCTGGTCGCTGCCGCCGGCGGGACCTGAGCCGAAGACGAGAAAATGGAGAACGTCATCATGTATGAACTTCAGATCACCGGGGTACGCGCCCTGCAGATCCTGGACTCCCGCGGCTACCCCACAGTCAAGGTTTGGTTGAGGGCGGCGGACGGCTCGGTATCGGTTGCTTCGGCTCCCTCGGGGGCCTCCACCGGGGCGCATGAGGCTGTCGAGCTGCGAGACGGTGGGCCGGAGTATTCCGGCCGGGGTGTGCAGAAAGCCGTTGCCAATGTCCGTGGCGAAATCAGCGAGCTGCTCATGTCGCGCGGCTGGAAGAATTTGACGGACCTTGACCACGCTCTCGTGTCTCTTGACGGGACACCGGATAAGTCACGGCTCGGGGCGAACGCGATCGTGGCCGTGTCGATGGCCGCCGCCCGGGCCTTCGCCGCCGCGGCCGGTCTGCCCCTGCACGTCTGGATAGGTCAGACCTTGGGCCGGGGCGGGCGGCTGCCCGTGCCGCACTTCAACGTTCTCAACGGTGGCGAGCATGCGGCGAATCCGCTGGAGTTCCAGGAATTCATGATCGCCCCGGCCGGTGCGCCAACATTTGCCGACGCCGTTCGTTGGGGAGCGGATGTCTACCACGCACTCGCCAGACGGCTACGCAAACAGGGTCTCTCGACCGGCCTGGGAGATGAAGGCGGCTACGCGCCCGACATCGCCCGCCCAGAGGAAGCACTGGACCTGATCATGGCCGCCATCGAGGACGCAGGCTACACCCCGGGCCGGAACGGTGTCGCAATTGCCCTGGACCCCGCGGCGAACTCCTTTTACGCCGACGGAACTTACGCGGTCGCCGGCCGGGCCTACACCCCGGAACGGATGATCGGCTACTACGACAAACTCATCACGGACTACCCGATCTGGAGCCTGGAAGACCCCTTGGCTGAAGAGGACACCCAAGGGTGGCCGGCGCTGACCGCAGCACTCGGGGCCCGGGTGCAGGTCGTCGGGGATGACTTGTTCGTCACCTCCGCTGACCGGGTCCGGGACGGGATCAGCACCGCGTCCGCGAACGCGGTACTGATCAAACCCAACCAGGCCGGAACCGTGACCGAAACCTTCGACACTCTCACGGCCGCCTTCGAGGGAGGCTTCGGGGCGATGGTCTCGCACCGATCCGGGGAAACCGATGATACTTTCGTGGCCGACCTCGTCGTCGGATCCGGGTGCGGGCAGCTGAAATCCGGTGCCCCGGCACGCGGGGAACGCGTCGCCAAATACAACCGGCTCCTGGAAATCACGGACGAGGACCCCTCCCTACCCTACGGGCCTACCGGAACCTACCTCAACGACGCCGACCCCAACGGGAGCTCCCATGAATGAGCCACAGAACAGTCATGACCCCGCCACCGGTCTGGGCCCCTACAGTCCGAGGAACATCGCCGGCCCAGTACTGATGGGTGTCGTACCCGGCCAGCCTCTCGCGGTTGCCCACCGTGCTGCGGATCTGGCCCACAGCCTCAACGTCAAGCTGATCTGCGCGTACGTGGACGTCACCAGCTACCTGACCGAAGAGTCAGACGGCAGCGTTGGATCCCACCCGATTGACCCGGACGGGATCGATGATGACATTGAGGGGATCAGCGCCGGAATCGAAGAGCGGCTGGGCGAGGTCCTGAACGGGAGCGGGATCGGCTGGTCCTTCGTAACCCTCGCCGGTGACCCCGCCCGGGCACTCGGGGGTTTGGCCGAGTCGGCGGACGCGTCCGTCATCGTTGTTGGCACCCGTGAACGCGGCCTCGGTGCCCGCTTGGAGGAACTGCTCGTCGGTTCCATCGCGGTGCACCTGACCCACCGCCAGCACCGGCCCGTCCTGGTCGTCCCGCTCGCACCACACACCAGGCACCACCGGCAGGAGGAGAAATGAGGGAGCCATCCACCACACCCGACACCGTGACGTCCCAGGCCCCTGACAACCACGTCAGGATTGAACTGCCCATCGACAGTGACCCGGTACAAACCCGGGCCGATGAAACAGAGGCCGCCGTCCTCGGTGAGGCACGCACCCCCCGCCCCATCCATTTGCACCCGGGATTTGTGTTGATGGTCGTTATCGGAGGCGTGTTCGGCACCTTGGCCCGTTACGGTCTCAGCACCGTCTTGCCATCCCCAGGAGGCTGGCCGCTGCCAACCCTGATCATCAACCTGACCGGGGCGTTGTTGCTGGGTGTGCTGCTGGAGGCCCTGGCCCGCCGCGGGCCCGACGCCGGCAGGCTAAGGATGATCCGTCTGCTGGCCGGTACCGGCTTCATGGGCGCTTTCACCACCTATAGCACCTTCGCCCTGGAAACGAACACCCTCCTGGGCGCAGGACGGACCACCGATGCGCTGGCCTACCTAGCGGTCACCCTGCTCGTCGGTGCCGCGGCAACACTGGCCGGGATGTGGGTCGCTGCCGGACACCACCGCAGGATGACCGCCCGGCGCCGGGAGGCGACGCTGCGCCCCGACCGGCAGGAGAGCAACCGGTGAACATCCTCACGGTCCTCTTGCTCGGACTCGCCGGCGGCCTTGGCGCCGGAACGCGTTTCGTCGCGGACGGGTTGGTCCGCTCCCGGCTCCGTACGGCACTACCCGTGGGCACTATCGCGATCAACATCACCGGTTCCTTCCTCCTGGGTCTGGTCGCAGGAGCAGTGATCGTTCACGCCGCCCCCATGGAACTCCAGATAATCGCCGGGGCAGGGTTTCTGGGCGGATACACCACCTTCAGCACCGCCAGCTTCGAAACCGTACGACTCATCCAATCCCGACGGACCGGACAAGCCTTTCTGAACGGTATCGGAACCGCTCTGGCCGCCGTCGCCGCCGCGGCCGCGGGACTGGCCCTGGCCAGCGTGCTGGTTCCATAGCCGTGACAGATGAACCCATCGCGGAGCCGGAATCCTTGACGGAGGAAGAAACCAAGAGAGGTAAGCGGACAGTTCTTGCTGTCGGTTTTGCCAGCTTCTTCGGCGGAGTCAGTCAGGACATGGTCATCCCGATCCTGCCGCTGTACCTGAGCCAGGTGCTGGGAATGGACAGGACCGTTATCGGTCTCGCTGAGGGCCTCGTCACCGCCGCCGCAAGTGGCGTCAAGATCATCGCGGGCAGGGTTTCTGACAAGATCCCGCGGCAGAAACCGCTGGTATCGGCCGGGTATGCCCTTTCGATGGCGGGCCGGGCTGGTCTGGCGTTCGTGCATGCACCGCTGGCGGTTTACGGTCTGCGGTTTGCCGACGGGATCGGCAAGGGCATCAAAGACCCGCCTAAGGATGTTCTGGTCGCAAACGCGGCCGGATCAACGACCCGGGGCCGCAGCTTCGGAGTAGCCCGCATGCTCGACACCTTCGGGTCCGCCCTTGGTCCGCTCATCCTCAGTGGCCTGTTATTGCTCTTCGTGCAACAGAACGTGACCCCGGGGGATTACTACCGTTGGCTGCTTATCCTCTCGGCGCTGGTCCTGCTCCCCACCCTCGCGGTCATCCAGTTCGGGGTCAAGGAGACGAAGCGCCCGGCCCGGGACCCGCACGCCGTCCGTGTCCCCCTTCCGGGCTCGTTCTACCTGTTCACTGCTATTGCGGGTGTGTTCGCCATCGCCAATTCATCGGATGCTTTCCTGATTCTTCGCTCCCAGAACCTGGGCCTGAGTGTCATCGCCATTCCTCTGGCCTACGCGGTCCTGAATATCATTTACGGTGCTCTGGCGCTTCCCGCCGGGATTCTCTCGGACAAGGTTGGGCGGCTCCCGTTGATCACCATCGGCTGGGCGGTTTATGGGCTCTGCTATCTGGGCTTCGCCGTGGCGGATTCCGCATGGCAGGTCTGGCCCTTGTTCGCCTTCTATGGTGTCTTCTACGCCGTCACCGAAGGTGTTTCCCGGGCGCTGATCGCCGACGTCGTCGGTCAGGAAGGGAGAGGCCGGGCCTATGGCGTCTACAACGCTGTGGTGGGTGTCGCCGCACTACCCGCGGGTCTGATTGCCGGTCAGCTCTGGGACGGTGCCGGGCCCAGTGCGCCGTTCTTTTTCAGTGCCGCCCTTTCCTTCGCCGCGGTCGTCATGGTCCTTATCCTCCGGCGCCGGCTCACCCCGCAACAGGATCGAAGGTGAGCGGACGCTGAGGCCCGGTCCGTCGGAACGATCCTGACTGTTTCCTCCCCGGGGACGACAAACGCACTACCGGTCAGTGACTGCCGGGGGCTGTTGATCCTGCCAACGCTGGCTGCATTCGGCGATGATTCTTATGGCCTCTTCATACGTCCCCCACCCCAGAACGCTGGTCTCTGATCCAGGCTGGAGGTCTTTGTAATGGGTGAAGTGGTGGCTGATCTGCTCCTGCCATCGGGTGCCGAGGTCCTCCAGGGTGCGGATCCGGTTTCCAGCGTCACGATCATCTGCCGGTACGGCAACGATTTTATAGTCCATGTCCCCGCCGTCCCGGAAGTTCAGGATCCCCAGGACCCGGGCCTTGACCACTATCCCGGTAGGCAGCGGTTCTGCGGTGACGCACAGGATGTCAAGTTCGTCTCCGTCTTCATCCAGGGTCTGTGGGATGAAGCCGTAGTTCACCGGTTTGGCGAAGATTCGGGGATCGACCCGGTCCAAGCGGAAGAGGCCGGTGGCCCGGTCCCACTCGATTTTGTGGCTCGATCCCATGGGAACGTCGATGACGGCAGTGACGAGTCCTTGACGGTAGTCACCGCATGGGAGAAGGGCGTTGTAGTCAGGCATGGTCGGGGTTACCTCCGGTCAATTGGTGGAGTGGTCTGAGATGGGTCGCGGGGTTGTCGTCCTGCGGAGCGGCCGCCGAAGGTCCACGCGGACATCCCGGAAGCGGGGCCGGGCGGGCAGCTGCCCCGTGTCGCTGGGGGGTGTGGTGCGGAGGTGCCCCTTTTCCAGGGTCAGGATGCGGGGACGGGAAGAATGCCCTCGGCGTTGCTCTAAATCCCATGGTTCTCCGTCCGAGCGTGGCTGCAGACAGGAACTATTAGCCGGGGTTCGGCGGTTCGGACGGGGTGTGCCGTCCCGGCGAGATCCATCACCGTTCCCGTGTAATCAATCACAGGCGGGCTGATGCTGTCAAAGACCAGGCCCGCGGCCGTCGCCGGGAGGCGGTGTCGTGGGCAGACGGATGGTCAGGGTGGTCCCTGTGGGCCCGGTTGCGGTCAGGGAGATGCTGCCCCCATGGCGGTGTGCACTCTCGCGGACCAAGGCGAGTCCGATTCCGTAGCTGCGCCTCGGGGTCATCGTTGCGGGCCCCGTTCCATGGGCGAACCGGTCAAAGACGCGGGCCGGGTCAATACCGGTGATCCCGCCACCGGTATCAGCGACGGTGATCACAGCATCGTGGCCTTCGGTGGAAAGGCTCATCCGGATGGAGCCGCCCGCAGGGGTGTGGGCGATAGCGTTGTCCACCAGTGCCGTGAGCATCCGCCGCAGCTCGAGTGCGGGAACACCGACACAGGCTGGATCCTGTGCCCTAATAGTGAGGTCTATGTTGGCCGAACGTGCCAGCAGCTGAAGATCCTCTCCCATGCGGCTGATCACATCGGCGGCATCCGTCGGCATCATGTTTTCCAGAGTGGGTTCTTCGGGGCCGGCAGTGGCGGTAAGGAGCAGATCATCAACAATTCCGGCGAGGACCCTGCTGTCGTGCCGGAGCTCGGTGAGGAGGTCAGTGATGGGTTCCCGTGCTGCCTCTCGGCGCTGGATCAGTTGCAGGCGCGCGTCGAGGATGGCCAAGGGAGTGCGAAGTTCGTGGCCCGCGTTCTGGACGAAGCGCTGTTGGGCCTCCATGGCCACCCCGAGGGGCCTGACGGCACTGCGGGCGCTGAGGAGTCCAACGGCGGTGGCCAGGAGGACTCCTAAAAGGCCGCAGACGCCCACGGCAAGGATCCAGTCCCTGCCGTCAATGACGATGTACCCGGGTCGGCCGATCCGTTCGAGGGTCTCCGCCGGCTCTGACCGGCGGGCGATGAAAATCACGACTGCGGCCAGCAGCAGCGCGACGGCTCCAGCGGTGGCCAGTCCTATGGAGCGGCTGACCTTGCGGGCGGCCGCCCTGATGACCAGCTGGTCGGCGTTGGTTCTTCTCATGAGGGATCTCCGAGCTGGTAACCGGTTCCGTGTACTGTGTGGACGATGTTCCTTCCGAGCTTCCGCCGCAGATAGTGCACGTAGGTGTCGACGGCGCCGGGCGTCACGGGCGTGGCGAAAACCGTGGCAGCAAGTTCCGGACGTGAAAAAACGCGTCCGGGGTTTTCGGCGAGGACCACGAGTAGTTCAGTCTCGCGTCGGGAGAGGCTCACCCGCGGACCGTAGTCCGAAATCATGGTGCGGGCGGCGGGATCCAGTGCCCAGGCGCCGATGTACAGGACCCGGGGAGGTCTCTCATACATTCGAGTAAGGGCGCGCAGCCGCGCGGCCAGCTCTTCGGCGTCAAAGGGCTTGGCCAAATAGTCGTTTGCGCCCGCGTCCAGGCCTTCGACAGTGTCCGGGACAGATCCCAACGCCGTCAGAAGCAGCACCGGAACGGTGACGTGCTGATCGCGAAGGGCCCTGATGAGTTCGAGCCCATCGAGCAGAGGCAGGCCCCGGTCGATGATCATGGCAGCCCAGGTGCCGGTGAGTCCCTGATGGAGTCCGGTTCGGCCGTCGGAGGCTAACTCGACACGAAAACCCGGGGCCAGGAGATCAACGATCAAAGGACCGAGCTGCGGATCGTCTTCGACCAGAAGAACCCGTGGACCGGGTGGCTGCTCCGTGGTGGTGTTCATGGACTCCTATGCTCTCACCGGGCAAGGGCCGGTAATGATGAACCGGCGGTGGGGACGGGACCGAAGCGCCGGAGGATGCTGATGCGGTCCAGTAAACGCGCCGCCTGACGGTTCCATAGCCCCGTCAGCAGCAGTATGCCTGCGCCGGAGGTCAGGAAGGACGCGGTGACGTCGCTGGGATAGTGCACACCGAGATAGACGCGCGAAGCTGCGACGGCGATGGCCAAGGTTACCCCCGCCACGAGGGTGGGGAGTTTCCAGCGGGTACCGCGGGCCAGCAGATACAGTGCCACGGTGAGCGATACGGCCAAGGCCGTGTGTCCACTGGGGAAGCTGTCCGTTCCAGGCTCGGGCACGAGCGGGTCCGCCAGTGCGGCGGCATCCGGGCGGTGCCTGCTGATGATCAGTTTAAACACTTCGCTGCTCAGCCATCCGGCCGCAGTGACGGCGCCGACCGCGATGGCATTGACAGGGCTCTTCCTGATCACAAGCAGAAACAGGCAAATAAGGGCCAGCATGATGACGCCGCCGGCTGGGCTGAAAACCTGTACGAGGGCCAAGGCAACAGCGTTCAAGACCGGGCTGTGATGCCCGCTGATGGCTTGGTCGACGCCGAATTCGGCGGCGGTGGCATCCCTGAGCGACGTGACGATGAAGCCCAGGGCCAGCGTGAAGGACGCGATCAGGACCGTGACTATCAGCCAGTGACGCGGTTCGGGCAGTATGGCCAGCCTCGTCCGCGGATCGGGTTCGCGTGCGGGGGTCGAGATCATGGAGGTCCCTTATCTGTTCCGGCAAGCCCCGGGCGAGGCTGCTTTTCTCCCACTTTCCCCCGGCGTTCCTAAGAACTCTCTAAGAACCCTGTATGGTCGGTCACCGGACCGGCCTTGTCTCAACCTCGGGCACCGTTCCGGCCCGCTCCGGTGAAAATCCGGGTGTAGAGGTCTTCGCCGTAGCTGGTGCGTGTGGGTTTGCCCGGGGTCAGCTTGAACGTCCGCTGCCCGCTAGGACATCGTTCTGCCTGAATGAACAGGACGTCCGGCAGTTCCAGATCGTACAGGGAGCTGACCAGGTCGTACAGGTGCGTGACGAAAAGGACAAGGACCCCGGATTCTGTCAGGGCGGCGATGATGTCGCGGCTGATGCTTGAGCCCTCCCGTTCGTTCGTGGCAGCGAAGGATTCATTGAACAGCACCATGGACCCGGGACGCAGCTGGTCGGCGATGGTGTTCATCCGGGCGAGTTCCTCGTCCAGTTTGCCGCTGCGCAAAGCCGCATCTTCTTCCCGTTTGAAGTGCGTGTGCAGCCCGTCGCAAACGCTGGCGCTGTAGTACTCTGCAGCAACGAACATTCCGGCCTGCATCATCAGCTGCGCAACTCCCACGGCGCGCAGGAAAGTCGATTTCCCTCCCTCATTTGCTCCGGTGATCATGACCAGGGATCGCCCGTCAGCGCAGAGGTCGTTGCCGACCACAGGACCACGTCCTGCCAAAGCCAACACTGTCTCGTAAAGGCCCCGGGCAGACAAGACCGGTGGGCCGTTCCGGGGTTCTGGTTTGGGCAGGCAAATCGGTGCGCTCGTCCGGGTGAGTGTGTCGTACAGGTTCAGGCAGCCGACATAGAAACCCAGCTCGGTCCGGAGCAGGGTGAAGAAATCCAGGATGTGGTCATCGGCTTGGGCCAATGCGTTGGCTGCCAGATTGACGCCCCGGTCCCGCAGATCCGACAGGGCACGGTATCCGCCTTCGTCCCGGTCGTGGATCTGAAAGGACAGGACCGAACGGCCCCTGGAGGCGAACAAGTTCGTGAAGAAATCCAGGATTCTGCCACGGCGGGGAGAGAGGGAACGGCGCAGCGTGTACCCGGTGGCCTGATTACCTGGCCCGAGTCCGGCGCTAAGGAGCACTCCGTTGCGGAATTTGAGGTCTTTGAGATGGGCGTTCACCGTTTCGAGGTAGTCCGGGCCGAGCTGTTCGGTGATCATGGCGAAAAAGCGCGTGAACCCTTCAGAGTGGAATCTTTCCGTCCGTGTCCCTGCCATGGCATGCAGGCGCCGCAGCAAGGGAATCAGGAACGTCAGTGACTCTATGGCCCGTCGCAGTACTGCCTCCGGGTATTTGTTGAAGAATCCGCGGTAAATTTTGCGTTCGCCTTCGATGGCCTCCACGGTCAGGGCGTACAACTGCCGGACGATGGCCGGGTTTTCCAAGGCGTCGATGAGGACCTGCTGTCGGTAATCGATCGTTTCCGGGTCGGGCAGGCTCTGGAGCAGGGCGTCGGCGGCTGTGGTGAGGAGGAATTCGTCGCCGGCGGCCATGGCGGCCAGGGCCGGGCCCAGAGCCAGGTCGTGGATCAGCTCGCGGGCGTTGCCCGGCAGGGCCGGCATGGCGGCAGGGTCCGGACCTGGGGCAAGGAGACAGGCCTTCATGGTGTGAGCCTTTCTTTCAGTTCCGGGTAGCTCAGCCCGTAGTTGCGGGCCAGGATTCTCGCGTGGGCGAGCCCGTCGGCGGGGCGGCGAACGATTTTGAAAGTCCGCACCGCAGGGTTTTTCGGGTCCACCGCGCTGACCATGCTCACCGTGGCGCACCCGAGTGTGGACAGTTCGTCGATGAAGGTGACACAGACGCAGATTAGATCCAGGTCGATGATCTCCTGCAGGATCTTGCTGCTGAGGAACAGCGCGTCCTGCAGGGTGGTCGAGGTGAAGATTTCGTTGAGGATGATGATGCTCCGCGGGGTGGCGGCACATAGGATCTCATGGATCCGCACGAGTTCGTCGTTGAGTTTCCCGCGGAGGTCCGCGTGGTTTTCTTCCCGTTCGAAATGGGTGAAAATCCGGTCCGGCAGAAAGAGGTTGGCACGCGTTGCGGGCACAGGCAGCCCGAGTGCCGCCAGGTAGTGGAGCTGGCCGATGATTCGGGCGAAGGTTGTCTTTCCGCCCTGGTTCGGTCCGGAGACAACCAGGACCCGTTCCGGGCCCTTCAATTCGAAATCGTTCAACACCACCGCCCCGCGCTCTGCGACCAGGACACCGGCCAGGGCCAGATCAAAAACCTCAGTGCCCGAAATATCCTTGGAACGGGAAACGCTTGGGTACGTGAATTGTAGGCCGGTCGCGCGTAGCTGGCCTACGTGGCGGAGGTAGGAGAGGTAGAACTGGACTTCACGGTCAAAACGCACGAGAACCGGGTCCTGGAAGTTTGAGTGACGCTCGCAGAAACCGGCCAGTTCCGCAAAGGTCTCGTTGTACAGGACCGCGACCCGGTCCAGGACCATGGCCTCGACGTGGTTCATTGCCAATTCGTTCCGGAATGTTGTCCGGTAGTCTTTGGGATTGCCCTGTCGGAAGCGCCGGAAGGTGGCTTCGACTTCTGCCGTGTAATCGGGCTCGGCACCCTTTCTGGCGACCGTGACGTTGCCTCCGTTGATTCGAACGGTGTAGGCGATCCCGGAAAGAAGTGCACGCAACTGACGGGCTTCGTCGAACAACGCCTTCACGGGAGCCGATGACAGATAGCGACGAAGGTAGCCCCTGAAAGGGCGAAACCCCGAAGACTTGGTCGGCGTACCAGCCAGGGCACCGTCCAAAGCGGCAACTGTGCCCAGATACTGCTCTACAGCGGTGAGGATGACTTCCATCTTCTGGTACTTGTAACGGAGACGTCCGGCAAGGGTAAGGGTGTCCCGTACCTCACGCATGCCGGCGGAGAACGCCGTAACGGCATCGTTCAGGGGGGCGTCCTCCAGATCCCGACAGATGCATTGACGGTAGGTGACTGTTCTCTCGTCAGCCAGCGGGGCACGGAACAACGGCTTAAGATCATATTCCTGGTATGCCGCGGTCACCGCGTCAATGATCTGGTCAAGCTGCAGGTCATTCAACGACCCGGGAAAGGGCCCCAGCCCGGGTCTCTCATCAACGCCCTCGTCGAGAATACTGACGAACGCCGTGTCGCCGCCGCTGTCATCTGGCAGGAGCGCAGCGGGAGTGGTTCTCTGTGTGCTGGGAACGAACATTTGGCACCTCTGTCCGCGATCGTCGTCAGACAGGAGCCATAAGCCGGGAGGCTGTTGGAACCGGGCAACCGGTTCGGGCGGGATCCATCGCCTCTTTAGATTCTAAACCCCGGCTGTCAGAACCGGTATCGGTAAACGGATGCCAGCGGCGAGGGGACAAGGAACGGGGCACGCTTGCCCAGATACTAGTCCCGTCGGATACAGGTATCGGCACCGGAAGCGCCCGCGGCTCCCGCTACTCCCCGATCCCCCGGTCATTGCAACCGGGGCCAAAAATAACCGTCCACCCGGGGCCACAAATACTTGACACAACCAGCTGCCAGTGATGCGTTCCTGTTTGACTCCGACCGGTATGTCACCGGCAAGATCACTCTGGAGCAGCTGAAGACGCGAGCTTCTTTGCTCGTTAACGGTCGTCTCTAAACGCGATAGGGGAGCTCTTGGCAACGGAAAAGCGTGAGGGGTCGAATAGCTCGTGAACCCCTCACGCTTCGAGGATTCTCCACTCCTTCACGCCTTGGTCAATGGAATATGGACGACGTCACCACCTCGAGAGACGTTCCGGGGGTTATGACTCTGGCGCTAGCTCGTGATGATGACTATTCAAAGAACGCAGCTCGGCCAACGCGTCCCGAAAGTCCTCCATGGACCCCGGATTTGGATGCGTCAGTACTTCGGCAATGTAATGCAAAGCGTCGCCCGCCTTGGGCTGCGCGCAGGTCGTGCAGCAGATCACCCTCTCCTCCTTTACGGCCATTTTAAAATGTAGAGCAGCTACTGCGCGTATTACAAGGGGTGCAGGGCATTGACCTGGTATCGCGTATCACGGTAAAGTCTGCCGCGTAAGAAATAAACAGTCCGTCTTTGGTGTGCTCGGAAAAGCGCGGCAGGAGGAACATGCCGCGCGGCTGACTGATCCCGCGAGGACGGACTAGCAAGAGGCCTCCTGGGGGGGTCTTTATGGCGCAGCCGCAACCGGCTGTAGGTCTCTATTAGAAGGTGGATCAAGAATGGCAAAAGCTGATGCTCAGCAAGCTGTGGATGATCAGATGGTGATGACGTCATTACGCATCTCCAAGGATCAAGCCCGATCGTTGGAGATCGTGTCTTCCATCACCGGGCGAACCAAAGCGGACGTCGTAAGGGACGCGTTGGACAGGATGTTTGCTGAGCTCACCACGCCCGAATCCTTGGACGCGTTGATGGAAGCCCACCGTGAACGTCTCCTTATGCAGCAGGAGGAATTGCGGGAGCGTAACGCGAAGCTCGCCGCAGACAAGGAGCCGGCGGACAAGGCCGCGGCGGCTAACAAGGAGAATGCGGCACGGGCCTCTGATGAGGTTGCGCTTATGACGCACTGACCCTACGACCGCATTAATTTTGGGAGCCCCGGAGCGCTTAGCGCTCTGGGGCTTTCTGCTTCAATCCGTCACCACAGTCCGAGCCCTGCGCGCGTCTTGCGGGCAATCTTGGGTCCACAAATATCTGCGCAGGTATGTATTGCGCGATATTTCGCATTTTGGTACTGTCTGGATTATCGGCAGGACATTCCCCGGTCGATGCGGTGTTAGGGAGCCAGGGCGGCTCTGAGGGCAGGAGAAACGGTTGTGAAGTGGCTAAAGGGGCCTATCGCAGTGGCGATGGCATTGGTTATAAGTACGGGGCTGGCGGTGGTGAGCACGCCCGCGGCGTTCGCTGGTGCCTCCGCCAAGAGTTCGGTTGGTAGCAGGCTCGCAGGTAGCGAGCCAAAGGCAGTGGAAAACTGTGGCAGCGTCACCTGCACCACCTACAGCAACAGGCAGCGAACGCGCGTCCTGGCCAATGATCTTCCCCCGCTTATGAAGAGTCTGAATGTGGTCACGGCAGTACAGTGCTCTACGGTATTCACACTGGCAGCTAAAGGTGCAGCGCGGGCAGCCGGAAAAATCTGGAGCAAGGCAGTCGAAGGGGGTGCCGGAGCGGTTGGCGCGGCCCTCGATGCATGGTGGGAGGTGTGCAAATCGGACCAGCACAAGTCGCTGGAAGAGATTGGGCACCAGGCTGAGCTGGCAAAGGCGGCAAAGGGATGCCTCGAGGTGGAAAAGTACCAAGGCAAAATCATCAGGATCGGGTACAACACAAACCCTGACTGGTGCGGCGGAAGCTAGAGAGCCACTGACTACGAGTAATTGAGGGGCGGTGCCATTACTGGGCACCGCCCCTCAGTCGCTGCCTCGACTCTCCCATACCGTCCGACGCGCATCAGCGACCACTCCGGGGGCGTGTTCTTGGGCCCAGCGATGGTGGAGCTACCGTTGACCGGCAGTCTTCTTCGGCTGCCTTGGGGGGGATCCGAAGCGGGTCAATAACGTCCGTTTCCGTCGCGGCGGCCGCAGCGGCCGCAGACTCCGGCGACACGCCGGCAAAAGTGCGACTTAAACGTGAGACACCCGTGGGATGCGACCAAACCCGCATCCCACGGGTTTTTGGTCTCTCCTGGTTAGGTTGGTGCCTATGAGGAACGTGAAGTCATGGCACTGATTGGTTTAGTGCGGGTAAGCACCGATGCGCAGGAGACGCAGCGGCAGCACGACGCCTTGGCGCCGATCTGTTGGCGCGTGTTCGAAGAGAGGGTCAGTGGCAAACTCGCCATTGACGAACGACCCGGGCTGGCGGCGGCCGTCAACGAGTTGAGGCCTGGGGACATGCTCACGGTAATTGAGGTTGACCGGCTTTCCCGAAACCTCCTTGAAGGGCTCATCACACTGAACGAACTGTTTCAGCGCGGGGTGGCCGTCAAAATTCTGGGCGGTATTGCTGCAGGAGAACACGCTGAACGATCATTCTTGCTGGACTTGGCCCTTGCCCTGGCCGAGGACAGGCGCCGGGACATTTCCCGGAAAACCAAGGATGGCCTTGCCGCAGCTGCACGCCGCGGTCGTAAAGGTGGCCGCCCCTCGAAGATGACTCCTGACCGGCTGGAACAAGCAAGGCGCATGCGCACAGAACGAATTTCCTACCGTCGCATCGGTCAAGCCTTGGGAGTCAGTGAAATCACCATCCGCCGAGCTTTGTCCGCCTCGTAACGCTCGACCTCCAAGGGGGCCGTATCGCCCGACAAGGCAAAATTCGCAACCCAAGGCCCATTTACAGCAACTTTGATTCGTTAGTTGTGCGTCCCGGGATTGACAGGTATCAACCGTACCTAGATACTTGAGTATCCCGGGACTGATAACTATAAACCTCATTGTTTGGAGTGTGAGATGCTGCACATCACCGTTACGGCCAAGAAACCAGTTGACCCTGAAAAAGATGGACTCAGCCGCCCATACGTCGGGTATGAACCCGGGATGAGCCAGGACGAAATGTATGAGGCAAACCATGGCGAATGGTCGATCGGACTCCGAGGACAGAAGGAGCGGTACGCGTTGTTCTCATTCGGGAGGACAGTCATTCAAGCCGTGGAAATCGACTCTCTCGAACGCACCACCATCTATAGCGGGAATCCAGATGAGAAACGCGATGACCGCTACACGATCCATGGCAAGATTCTCAGCCAGGGCCACCCGGTTTTTGACAAATATGTCGGGCATCCGAGTCCCGTCAGTGCTGCTAGGAACCCGGTTCGCTACTTCGAGGATTCAGATTTCGATGGCGAAGTGGGGCGGCCGTGCAGGTGCGGGTGTGGGGAGATGACGACGAGGGGAGATTTTGTCCCAGGCCACGACCAAAAGGCTATTCACGAACGCAT
>Ga0308171_1000896_pt1 | contig 49011 bp, 52 predicted proteins | sample PhyGR1_FD_202135 | JGI IMG/M metagenome (GOLD analysis project Ga0308171, IMG submission 202135) | Phyllosphere microbial communities from UC Gill Tract Community Farm, Albany, California, United States - DLSLSG.R1 | ecosystem: Host-associated > Plants > Phyllosphere > Unclassified | place: USA... | reverse complement strand
CGAGGTCGGTGGCAGCGGCTTGAGCCGTCTGGACGCCGCCGTCGTCATCGAGGAGCTCGCCAATGTGGATCCGTCCACGGCGGCCTATGTCAGCATCCACAACATGGCGTCGTGGATGGTGGCCAAATGGGGCCAACAGAGCCTGCGTGCCGCGTGGGGTGCAGACCTCTCTTCCGGCACCAAGCTGGCCTCGTACTGCCTGACCGAGCCGGGTGCTGGCTCGGACGCGGCCTCGCTGAAGACCGGCGCGGTGCGTGACGGCGACGATTACGTGCTCAACGGGTCCAAGGCCTTCATTTCCGGCGCCGGTGCCACCGAGCTGCTGGTGGTGATGGCGCGCACCGGCGGCGCCGGTGCCGGTGGCATCAGCGCGATCGCGGTGCCGGCCGATCTGCCGGGCATCAGCTACGGCCGCAAGGAAGAGAAGATGGGCTGGAACAGCCAGCCCACGCGCGGCATCACGTTCGAGAACGTGCGCGTGCCGGTCAGCCATCTGCTGGGCGAGGAGGGCAGCGGCTTCAAGCTGGCCATGAAGGGCCTGGACGGTGGCCGCATCAACATCGCCGCCTGCTCGCTGGGCGCGGCCCAGGGCGCTCTGGATGCCGCCCGCCGCTACATGGGCGAGCGCCGCCAGTTCGGCAAGGCGCTGTCCGAATTCCAGGCGCTGCAGTTCAAGCTGGCCGACATGGCCACCCAGCTGGTCGCCGCACGGCAGATGGTGCACACCGCCGCGCGCAAGCTCGATGCCGGTGCCAGCGATGCGAATGTCTGGTGCGCGATGGCCAAGCGCTTCGCCACCGATGCCGGTTTCAACATCTGCAACGACGCGCTGCAGATCCACGGCGGCTACGGCTACATCCGCGAATACCCGATCGAACGGCTGCTGCGCGATTCGCGCGTGCACCAGATCCTGGAGGGCACCAACGAGATCATGCGTGTGATCGTGGCCCGCCACCTGCTCAACACTGAAGAGGAACTGCGATGATGGAGTGGCGCCAGCATGATCATGTCGGCCTGACGGTCGAGGCCGATGGCCACGTTGCGGTCATCACCCTCAACAACCCGCCAGCGCACACCTGGACCGTGCACAGCCTGTCCGCGCTGCGCGATCTGGTGGGCGCGCTCAATGCTGACCGCGATATCTACGCGCTGGTGATCACCGGCGATGGCGAAAAGTTCTTCTCCGCCGGTGCCGATCTCAAGCAGTTCGCCTCCGGCGACAAAGCCGCCGCACGCGAAGCCGCGCGCCGCTTCGGCGAAGCCTTCGAAGCGCTGTCCGGTTTCCGCGGTGTCTCCATCGCGGCGATCAACGGCTACGCGATGGGCGGTGGCCTGGAATGCGCGCTGGCCTGCGACCTGCGCATCATCGAAGAACACGCCCAGGTGGCGCTGCCGGAGGCCACCGTCGGCCTGCTGCCGTGCGCCGGTGGCACCCAGAACCTGCCGCGCCTGGTCGGCGAAGGCTGGGCCAAGCGCATGATCCTGCTCGGCGAACGCATCGATGCCGACACCGCGCTGCGCATCGGCCTGGTCGAAGAGAAGGTCGGCAAGGGCGAGGCCAAGGCACTGGCGCTGGCATGGGCGCACAAGGCCGGCAAGCAGAGCCCGACCAGCATCGCCGCCTGCAAGACCCTGGTGCAGGCCACCCGCACCGGTACCCACGCCTCGGCGCTGGTGGCCGAGCGCGAGGCCTTCGTCGATCTGTTCGACAGTGCCGACCAGGCCGAGGGCGTGAACGCCTTCCTGGAAAAGCGCGCCGCGCAGTGGAAGAACGCATGAACACCGCCGTCGCCAACGACGCGGCGCCGGTGCTGTTCGAAGAGCGCGCCGCCGCCAATGGCACGCGCATCGGCATCGCCACGCTCAACGCGCCACGCACGCTCAACGGCTTCTCGCTGCCGATGGCGCACCTGCTGCGCGAGCGGCTGGCGGCCTGGGCCGTTGATGACGGCATCGCGCTGGTGGTGCTCCAGGGCGCGGGTGAAAAAGCCTTCTGCGCCGGCGGCGACCTGCACAGCCTGTACCGCAGCATGGTCGACTACCGCGAGAGCGGAAAGGCCGACATCCGCGACAACGCCTACGCCGCTGAATTCTTCGACGTCGAGTACCGCGTCGACTACGCGATCCACACCTATCCCAAGCCGATCCTGTGCTGGGGCCACGGCATCGTCATGGGCGGCGGCATCGGGCTGATGTCCGGCGCCAGCCACCGCGTGGTCAGCGAGCGCTCCAAACTGGCGTTCCCGGAAATCACCGTCGGCCTGTTCCCGGATGTGGGCGGCAGCTGGCTGCTGCCGCGCGTGCCCGGCCACGGCGGCCTGTTCCTGGCCCTGACCGGGGCGCCGCTCAACGCCGGCGATGCGATCTACGCCGGCCTGGCCGATATCCACATCGCCGAGGCGCAGCGCGAGACCGTGTTCAACGCGCTGGCGGACGTGCACTGGAGCACCGAGGCCAAGCGCAACCACGAACAGTTGACCGCGCTGCTGCAGCAGCACGCCAGCGATGCGGCCACCGGTCCGCTGCTGCGCCATGCCACCACCGTGGATGCGCTGTGCGCCGGCGACGACGTCGGCGCGATCGTTGAGGCGATCCTTGCGCTGGAAACGGACGACCCCTGGCTGAGCACCGCCAAAGCGACGCTCGCCGCCGGCGCGCCCGGCTCGGCGCGGCTCGCGTTCGAGCTGCAGCATCTGGCCGAGGGCGCCTCGCTGGCCGAGGTCTACCGCATCGAATACATCGCCGCACTGCATGCGGCCGCCCACGGCGATTTCGCCGAAGGCATCCGCGCGCTGCTGATCGACAAGGACCGCAGCCCGCAGTGGCAGCCGCGCACGTTGGCGGATGCCACCGCCGAGTGGGCCCGTACCTTCTTCGTTTCGCCGTGGTCCGCTGCCGCGCATCCGCTGGCCGACCTCGCTGCCACCGTCCCTGAAAGGAGCCACGCATGAGCCGTATTGCATTCATCGGGTTAGGCAACATGGGCGGCCCGATGGCCGCCAACCTGGCCAAGGCCGGCCATGCCGTGCGCGTGTTCGATCTGGTGCCCGCCGCGGTCCAGGCCGCCGTCGATGCCGGTGCCACCGCCGCCAGCTCGGCGCTGGATACGCTGACCGGCGCCGAGATCGTCATTTCGATGCTGCCTGCGAGCCGCCACGTGGAAGGCGTCTACCTGGGTGATGACGGCCTGCTCGGTGACATCCCGGGCGGCGCACTGGTCATCGACTGCAGCACGATCGCCCCGGCCACCGCGCGCAAGGTCGCCGAGGCGGCGGCCGCACGCGGCCTGCAGATGCTGGATGCCCCGGTCTCCGGCGGCACCGCCGGTGCCCAGGCCGGTACCCTTACCTTCATCGTCGGCGGCGAAGCCGAGGCGCTCGAGCGCGCGCGCCCGCTGCTGCAGGCGATGGGCAAGAACATCTTCCACGTCGGTGCCAGCGGTGCCGGCCAGGTCGCCAAGCTGTGCAACAACATGGCGCTGGGCGTGATCATGGCGGTCACCGGCGAATCGATCGCGCTGGGCGTCGCGCACGGGCTGGACCCGAAGGTGCTCTCGCAGATGATGGCGGTCAGCACCGGCCGCAGCTGGGCCACCGAAGTGTGCAACCCCTGGCCGGGCGTCCTCGAAAACGCACCGGCCTCGCGCGGCTACAGCGGCGGCTTCGGCAGCGACCTGATGCTCAAGGACATGGGCCTGGCGGCGGAAGCGGCGATGAGCGTCGGTGCCTCCATTCCGCTGGGCGAACTGGCCCGCAACCTGTATTCGATGAACCACCAGGCCGGCCGCGGCAAGCTGGATTTCTCCAGCGTGGTGCAGCTGATCACGCACGACAAATAAGGGAACAGGATGCATCCCCTGGGCACGCCCACGGGATCCACCGCGGTGGGATGGGCGGTTGCCCGGCTTCAACGCCAGGCAGCCGCCCATTTTTTTTGCAGACGGCTCAGGCCATCGCGGTGCGCGGACCGTGCGGTCGGGTCTGCTGGTCGATCTGGCGCTGCTCGCGCTGCTGATCACCCGCAACCGGCGCCCCGGTGCCGTTCAACGACAGGGGAGACCGCGATCAGTCGAGCAGGTCGAGGTACCGCTGCAGCTGGTCGGCGCGCGCGCTCAGGCGCAGCACGTCGTTCTCGCTGCGCTGCAGGTTGCCGGGCTGCGAATCGTCATACAGCACCGCTTCCAGGCGGCCATCGAGATCGCGCGAGGCCAGCCAGGCGCGCTGCGCGGCGACCAGCTCGGCTTTATGCGGCGCACCCAGGCGTGCCTGCAACTGCGTGTAGACCTGGTTCAGGCGCTGGTCCTGGCGGGTCTTCTCCTGGGAGATGCACGCAGCCCGTTCGATCGCACCGAGGGCGCGTTGTTCGCAACTGGTGTACGTCGCGCTGACGCCCTTGGCGGCGGCGGGGGCCGCGGCGGTCGCGGTGGCAGTGGCCACCAGGCCTGCCAGCAGCAGGGCGCGCAGGGGGATACGGGTGTACTGGGCCAGCATGTAGTGCTCCATCATTCCATCGTTGGTGGCTGAGTATAAGAAGCCTGTCTGACGGCTGCCGTCACATGCTTGACGGTGAAAACCACTGCGGCGGACCGGGCATCGCCCGGCCCGCCGCAGGCCGATCAGAACCGCTTGGGCAGCGCTCAGACCACCGTCAGCGTCACGTCGATGTTGCCGCGGGTCGCGTTGGAGTACGGGCACACGATGTGGGCCTTCTGCACCAGTTCTTCGACCTGCTCGCGCGGCAGGCCCGGGACCGAGATCTCCAGCGCCACTTCGATGCCGAAGCCGGTCGGGATCTGGCCGATGCCGACCTTGCCGGTGATCTGCGTTTCGGCCGGCAGCGCGACCTTGGCCTGGCCGGCCACATACTTCAGCGCGCCCAGGAAGCAGGCCGAGTAGCCGGCAGCGAACAGCTGCTCCGGGTTGGTGCCCGGGCCGCCCGCACCGCCCAGCTCGCGCGGGGTGGCCAGCTGCACGTCCAGGACGTTGTCGGAAGAGACGGCGCGGCCGTCACGGCCGCCGTTCGCGGTGGCCTGGGCGGTGTACAGAACCTTTTCAATGGACATGGGAATCTCCTGCGGATGGGGTGGGGTGGAAGGTCTCGGTAGGCGTACTTTGCGCCAACGCCGCGTACGTGTGGCAACATTTCGTCCAGAAAAGTTGATTTGGAGTCCGCAGATGGTCGATCGCCTTGAATCCCTGCTCGGCCGTTTCGCGGTCACCGCCGAAGTGTTCCATGCCGGGGCGTTGTGCGGCATCAACGATCTGCCCGCCGAGGGTGAACGGGGCCAGCTGCACCTTATCCGCGCCGGCGCGGTGACCGTCGAGCACCCCGACGGCAGCCGCCTTGAGATCACCTCGCCCAGCGTCCTGCTGTACCCACGGCCGCTCGCGCACCGCTTCATCACCGATGCCACGCGCGGTGCGGAGTTTGCCTGCGCGCACCTGCAGTTCGAAGGCGGCGGCATCAATCCGGTCGCGGCCGCGCTGCCGCCGGTGGTGTGCCTGCCGCTGGACGGCCTGTACGGCGGCCAGCCGGTGCTGTCGCTGTTGTTCGAAGAGGCCTTCGCGCAGCGCTGCGGCCGCCAGGCGCTGCTGGACCGGCTGTTCGAAGTGGTGTTGATCCAGATCCTGCGCGCGCTGATGGAAAGTGGCCAGATCCGCGTCGGCCTGCTCGCCGGCATGGCCCACCCGCGCCTGCGCCATGCACTGGTGGCGATGCACGAAGCGCCTGCCGATGAGTGGACACTGGCGTCGCTCGCGCAGCGCGCCGGCATGTCACGCAGCGCCTTCGCCGACAGCTTCCGCGACACCATCGGCAGCACGCCCGGGCACTACCTGCAGGGCTGGCGCACCCGCCTGGTGCAGCAGGCGCTGCGCCGCGGCCATCCGCTCAAGCGCATCGCCATCGATGTGGGCTACGGCAGCGAAGCGGCGTTGTCGCGCGCATTCAAAGCGCAGACCGGGCAGTCGCCGCGGCAGTGGAAGCAGGTTGCGCTGGCCAGCGGCGCGACCTGATCCGTCGGCCGCCTAGATCGCCCATTCCCGGTCGGTGGTGAACATGATCGTCAGCCACCGGTCTGGCGATTCCTCGCCCAGCGCCTCGCCGATCTCATCGCGCAGCCGGTCCCACTCGATCAGCGCCCGCGGCGGATCATCGGCGCGCACCACGAAGAACAGTTCGATCTGCTCACCGCGCCCGACCTTGGCGACATAGCTGCGGAATTCCAGGAAACCGTGCCTGGCCACGATGTCGCGCGCCACCGTGTCGACATGGGTCTGCAGATCCAGCGGGGTGATCAGCAGGATGTCCGACAGCGCCTGGCGCACCGTGCCCATCGGCGCGACGACCACGAACAGGCAGACCACCAGCAGGATCGCCGGATCGATATAGGGCACCAGCCACGCCCAGCCGGTGCCGCCCAGCACATGGCCGCCGACGAAGGCGACCAGGTAGGCCGCTGACATGCTCGCCGCGACCACCCAGTTCTTCGCATCGAGCGCGATGAAGTCCGAGCCGATCGAACGGTTCGCACGCCGCACGAACAGCGCCAGGCCGGTTTCGGCCACGATCGAAATCACCGCGAACAGGATCGCCGGCCCCAGCGCGATCTCGCGCCCGCCGGACATCAGTGCATCCACCGCATTGACCGCCGCATACAGCGCCGCACCGATCATCAGCGTGCCGCTGACCCCGAGCACGATCGGCTCCAGGTGCCAGAAGCCCATGGTGAAGCGCTGGTTCAAGCGCGACTGCAGGGTGTCCACATGGGTGGAGAGGCTGATCAGGCGCACTACCAGCAGCGACAGCCAGGTCATCACCACGTCGATCAGGCCGTAGATGCCATCGAAGATGATCAGCGAGGAGTTGGCGAGCAGGCCGAAGGCCACCGCCGCGGCGGCCATCGCCAGGGAGGCGGCGATCGACAGGCGCAGGACGCCTTGTTCGGTGGTGGGGTCGAAACTGGGCAGACGGAACGCGGGCATGGATGCCTGGGAGGGACGTGCAGAGCTGCATTGTCCACTGCCCGCATTGCAGCCGGGTACTGTGCGCGCGCGCCGGCGCCCGCAAGCACCCTCGGGCAGCGTTCATGGGAAGGGGGTAAACTATTGATTGCGCTGGCATTGCCAGTGAATCCAGACAGCCCCGCGCCCCATGACCCAGCCGATCACCGACGCCACCGCGCGTTACGCCGCTTCCCTGCGCCTGTCCGTCGCCCCGATGATGGACTGGACGGACCGCCATTGCCGGTACTTCCACCGGCTGCTGGCACCGGGCGCGCGGCTGTACACCGAAATGGTGCACGCCAACGCGGTGATCCACGGCGATCGCGAGCGCCTGCTCGGCTTCGACGGCAGCGAGCATCCCCTGGCCCTGCAGCTGGGCGGCAGCGATCCGGTCCTGCTGGCCCAGGCCGCGCGCATCGCGCAGGACTGGGGCTACGACGAGGTCAATCTCAACTGTGGCTGCCCCTCCGATCGGGTCCAGGCCGGGCGCTTCGGTGCCTGTCTGATGCGCGAACCGGCGCTGGTGGCCGAGTGCGTGGCGGCGATGGTGGGGGCGGTCGACATCCCGGTCACCGTTAAATGCCGCCTGGGCGTGGATGAAGACAACGACTACGAAACCTTCGTCAACTTCGTCGATCAGTCCGCCAACGCTGGGAGCGCGATGTTCGTCGTGCATGCCCGCAACGCCTGGCTCAAGGGTCTCTCGCCGAAGGAAAACCGTGAAGTCCCCCCGCTGCGTTACGACTGGGCGCACCGCCTCAAGGCCGACCGCCCGCAGCTGCAGATCGTCCTCAACGGTGGCCTGGCCACGGTCGAGGCCGCGCAGGCTCAGCTGCCGGCGCTGGACGGCGTGATGCTGGGTCGGGCCGCCTACCACGATCCCTACGTGCTGCATCAGCTCGAGGCCGCCCAGACCGGTGCGCCGCTGCAGCCGCGCGAGGCGCTGCTGCGCGCCATGCAGCCCTACATCGAGGCCCAGCTCGGCCGCGGCGTGGCCCTCAAGCACATCACCCGGCACCTGCTCGGCCTGTTCCATGGGCAGCCCGGCGGGCGCGCGTTCCGCCAGGTGCTGAGCGAAGGCGCCCACCACGCCGGCGCGGACTGGCAGCTGATCGAGCAGGCGCTGGCGATCACCCGGGCCCAGGCCGAGCGCGTGGCCGCCTGAGCGGCGGCACTTCGCCTGCTTGACAGCGGGCCGCCTGCGCCGCCATTGTTCACTTAGCTGAACAACGACACGCGCCGACCGGAAAAGTTCAGACCGGATTCACCGCGCAAAACCAAGAATTTGCAAAAGATTCGTAAAGCGACGGCCCGGCCGCCTGCTGAGTTTCACAAATTTTGAACGTTTTGCCGCCATCCGTTAGGATCAGACCCGATGTTCTTTGTGACCCGCCACCGCCGCTTCGCCGTCCTCGCCCTGCTCGGGTTGGGTACGGTCGCCTCTGTGGGCAGTGCCGGGGCGCAGGAGCCGCAGCGCGAACCGCCGCGGGCGGAGATGATGCCTGCACGCAGCGCGCCGCAGGAACGTTCGCTCTCCGATGCCGTGCGCCGTGTCCAGCGCACCACCGGTGGCCACATCCTCGGTGCCGAACGGGTGCCGTATGACGGCCGCGACATCAATCGGGTGAAGTACATGGATGACCGCGGTCGGGTCCGCTATATGGACGATCCGGCGACATCGCGTTCACAGCCCCGCACACCGCGGTCGGATATGTCATCACTACGCGGCGATAACCCCTGAACAGGGATAGTTGACCGCAATCATCCGTATCAGCATTACCCACTGGCCTACGGGCCATACCCAGGACACTAGGGAGAGTTCATGCGTATCCTTCTGGTCGAAGACGAAGCCCCGCTGCGGGAAACCCTGGCAGCCCGGCTCAAGCGCGAAGGCTTTGCCGTCGATGCTGCGCAGGACGGTGAAGAAGGTCTGTACATGGGCCGCGAAGTGCCCTTCGATGTCGGCATCATCGATCTGGGCCTGCCCAAGATGTCGGGCATGGAGCTGATCAAGGCCCTGCGCGACGAGGGCAAGAAATTCCCGGTCCTGATCCTGACCGCGCGGTCGAGCTGGCAGGACAAGGTCGAGGGCCTCAAGCAGGGCGCCGACGATTACCTGGTCAAGCCGTTCCATGTGGAAGAGCTGCTGGCGCGCGTCAACGCGCTGCTGCGCCGTGCGGCGGGCTGGAGCAAGCCGACCCTGGAATGTGGTCCGGTCGCACTGGATCTGGCCGCGCAGACGGTCAGCGTCAGCGGCAGCAACGTGGATCTCACCAGCTACGAGTACAAGGTGCTCGAGTACCTGATGATGCATGCCGGTGAACTGGTCTCCAAGGCCGACCTGACCGAGCACATCTACCAGCAGGACTTCGATCGCGACTCCAACGTGCTGGAAGTGTTCATCGGCCGCCTGCGCAAGAAGCTCGATGCCGACGGCGAACTGAAGCCGATCGAAACCGTGCGTGGCCGCGGCTATCGTTTCGCGATTCCGCGCAACGAGGGTTGAGCGGTATCAGGCGCTAGATGATGTCAGGCCGTCTGTGGTTCTTTAGACGCTGGCGGCCGCGCTCCTTGCAGGCGCGCCAGCTGCTGGCCGCCTCGGTGGGCCTGGTGGCCTTCCTCGCGCTGGCCGGCTATTCGCTGGACGCCGCCTTCGCCGATACCGCCAAGGCCAATCTGCGTGAGCGGTTGAAGAACTATGCCACCGCCTATGCGGCCGGCATCGACTTCACCCGCGACCGCTCGCTGTACATCCGCGAACAGCCGCCGGATCCGCGTTTCGACGTGCCCGGCAGCGGCTTGTACCTGCAGGTCGTGATGCCTGATGGCAAGGGCAACTCGATGTCCGCCGAAGGCCCGATGCTGCCCAGCGTGGGCGGCGGCATGCTGGCACCGCGCCAGGAAGTGTTCGAAGGCCCGCTGCCGATGATCCAGATCGATGGCAGCGAGGGGTCGGCCTACCGCTACGGCATGGGCCTGGTCTGGGATGCCGACGCCGATCCGGCCACCGAATTCCCGTACACGATCTATGTGATGGAAGACTCGCGCGCGCTGGGTGCGCAGCTGCGTGTGTTCCGCGGCCGGGTGTGGTTCTACCTCGGCGGCATCGGCCTGATCCTGCTGCTGCTGCAGACCGTGATCCTGCAGTGGAGCCTGCGCCCGATGCGGCGCGTGATCACCGAACTGACCAAGGTCCAGCGCGGCGAAACCGAGCGCATGAGCGAACGCCATCCGCGCGAGCTGGAGCCACTGACGGACAGCATCAATGCCTTCATCGAGAGCGAGCGCGAGAACCTGGAGCGCCAGCGCAACACCCTGGCCGATCTCGCGCACAGCCTGAAAACCCCGTTGGCGGTGCTGCGCACGCAGCTCGACAGCGGCGCCCAGGACGACGACCTGCGCCAGGAATTCGATGTGCAGCTGCGGCGCATGAACAACCTGGTGTCCTACCAGCTGGCGCGGGCCGCCTCCTCGGGGCACAAGCTGTTCTCCGCGCCGCTGCCGATCGATGCCAACGCCGAAGAGATCGTGCGCGGGCTGGAAAAGGTCTACGCGGGCAAGGGCGTGCTGTGCGAGTTCGACATCGACGAGGCCGCGCGTTTCCACGGTGAGCCGGGCGATCTGCAGGAGCTGCTCGGCAACCTGCTGGAGAACGCGTTCAAGTGGGCCAACCGCCGTGTGCTGCTGACCGCCCATCCGGTGCCGGCGCCCGGCGCCCGCCGTGCGGGGCTGGTGCTGTCGGTCGATGACGATGGCCCGGGCATCGCCCATGACGACATCGCCAAGGTGCTGCAGCGGGGCGTGCGCGGCGACGAACGCGTGCAGGGCCATGGCATCGGCCTGTCGATCGTGCAGGATCTGATCAAGGACTACCGCGGCGAGCTGCAGGTCAGCCGCTCGCCCGAACTGGGCGGTGCGCGCTTCGAAGTGAAACTGCCGCCGGGGCCGTGAGGCGCTAGGCGGCCAGCGGCGAAGCGCCGTAGAACCGGCGCAGATGGTCGGCCACCGCGGGCATCTCGCGCGCAAGCAGGGCCGGCGCGGAGAAGTGGTATTCGCTGACCACCGCGAAGAACTCCTCCGGTGCCTCCGAGGCATAGGGATCCAGCGCCGTCTCGCGGCCGCTGTCGACCGCCACGCAGAACGCATCGTAGGCCTGCTGGAAATCGGCGGCCCACTGCCGCTGCCACGTTCGCGGCAACGGCGGCGTGCCGTCGATCGCGCCATCGAGTGCGTCGATCTTGTGCGCCATCTCGTGCACGGCCACGCAGAACCCGGCCTCGGGCGCGGCGATGTCGGCCTGGATGTCGGCCCACGACAGGATCAGCGGCCCGCTGTCCCAGGATTCGCCGATCAGCGCATCGTCCCATTCGTGCAGCACGCCGGCCTCATCGATCTGGCTGCGGCGTACGCGGAATGCATCGGGATACACGATCAGCTGCGACCACCCGCGCAGGCCGACCTCGCCCAGTTCCAGCAGCGGCAGGCAGCACAGCGCGGCCAGCAGCACGCCATCGTCCGCGCTCAGCTGCAGATCGCCGGCCGGGCTGATGGTCTTTTCATGCAGGAAGCGGGCCGCCAGCGTGCGCAGGCGTTCGCGGCGGTCAGGGTCCAGTCGCTGCAGCCACGCCGCGCGTTCGCAGGTCGCTGCCCACACCGGCGCGTCGATCGCGCGCGGGGCCCGCCGCAGCCAACCGAACCACTGCTGGATCAGCGGAACATCCCGGGCAGGAAACTGTGCCACTTGGGCGCGCGCAGCCGCGGCAGCACATCGTCATCGCCGCCGCCGGTACTGCCACCGCCACTGCTGCTGGGCTTGACCGCCGACGGCGCTGCCGCCGAAGGGGCCGGTGCCGGGGCAGTGCGTTCGCTCTCGCTGCTGGAATAGACGCAGCCGCCGCGACCCGGGTTGGTCAGCGGATCCGAAGCGTGCGCGGCCACGGGGGCCATCAGCAGGATCAGGCAATGGGCGAACGGGCGCATCGTCAACATCCGGGGCGGGCGAGCCTTCGATTCTAGCCCGATTCCGGCCGACGATTGGAAGGCCCGCCGCCGGGCGCTGGGCGCCGCTTTCCCGCATACTTTTCCTGTTTACCTGAGAGACGCTGCCGTGGATGACCGCCAACTGCTGGCCAAACTGGGCGCCGGGCGACTGTCCGGCGACGCGCTGGCGCGCGAGCTGGGCCAGACCCGTGCCGCAATTTGGAAGCGGATTCAAGGACTTAGGTCGGCCGGCGTTGCCATCGAAGGGCGTGCCGGGGACGGCTACCAGCTGCAGCAGCCGCTGGACCTGCTGGAGGCCGACGCGATCCGGGCCGGGCTCCCTGCGGCGGTCCTTGCTGAGATTTCCTCGATGGATGTCCGCTGGTCGGTAGGTTCTACGAATAGCGAATTGCTGCGCTGCAGCGCACCGAGCCACGGGGCCGCCGTGCTGCTGGCCGAACGCCAGACCGGCGGCCGCGGCCGCCGGGGCCGCGAATGGGCCTCGCCGCTGGCCGCGCACATCTACCTCTCGGTGTTGCGGGGGTTTGCCGGGGGCTTGTCGCGGCTGGGCGGGCTGAGCCTGGTGGCGGGTGTGGCGGTGGCCGAAGCGCTGCGCGGCGCAGGCTATGGCGAGGTCATGCTGAAGTGGCCCAACGACCTGGTCGTCAACGGCGAAAAGCTGGGCGGCCTGCTGATCGAAGGGGGCGGCGAATTCGCCGGTCCCGCGCGCGCGGTGATCGGGCTGGGCCTGAATGTGCGCATGCCGGCCGCGTTCGCTGCGCAGATCGACCAGCCGTGGACCGATCTGGGCACGCTGGCCGGTGCCGGCGTGGACCGCAATACCATCGTGGCACAGGTGCTGGCGGCGCTGCTGCCGGCGTTGGCGGCGTTCGAGCAGGACGGGCTTGCGCCGTTCCTGCCGCGCTATGCCGCGCTGGATTGCCTGGCCGGCCGCGCGGTCCGCATCGAGGATGCCGGAACCTGGCGGGACGGCGAGGCGCTGGGGCTGGCCGAGGATGGCGCGCTGCGGGTGCGCATCGACGGCCGCGAGCGCGTGTTCCATGCCGGCGAAGTGAGCGTGAGGGCGCAATGAGCGACTGGTTGTTTGATCTGGGCAATTCGCGGTTCAAGTTCGCACCGCTGCAGGGCGTGCGCGCCGGCGATGTGCAGGCCTGGCCGCACGGCGCCGAGGCGATGCCGCCCGCTGCGCTGGAGGCGCTGCCATCGGGCGATACCGCCTACGTGGCCAGCGTGGCGGCCGCCTCGCTGACCGCGGCGATGCTGGATGTGCTGCAGACCCGCTTCCGGACGGTGCGGGTGGCGCGGACCCAGGCCGAGTGCGCGGGCGTGCGCATCGCCTATGCCGACCCGGCGCGCTTCGGCGTGGATCGATTCCTGGCGCTGCTGGCCGTGGCCGCGCGCCGCGAAGCGGTGCTGGTGGCGGGGGTGGGCACGGCATTGACGATCGATCTGCTGGATGCACAGGGCCAGCACCACGGCGGCCGCATCGCGGCCTCGCCGACCACCATGCGCGAGGCGCTGCATGCGCGCGCGGTGCAGTTGCCGGCCACGGGTGGAACGTACAGCGCATTCGCCAACGACACCGCCGATGCCCTGGCCTCCGGCTGCGATGGCGCGGCGGTGGCACTGATCGAACGCAGCCGCGAGCAGGGCGCTGCGGTGCTCGGCACCCTGCCGGCGCTGCTGGTGCATGGCGGCGGCGCACCGGCGCTGCTGCCGCTGCTGGGCGATGCGCGCTTCCAGCCCTCGCTGGTGCTCGATGGCCTGGCACGCTGGGCCGTGCACGATGTCCCGGCGGCAGGCTAGGATCGAACCATGCTGACCCGCGCCCTGATCGTCGTTCTCGTCATCCTCAACCTGGGTGTAGCGCTGTGGTGGCTGTTGCGGGGCGAGACGCCGCCGGTGCTGCCCGCCGCGCCGGCCGGTGTGGCGCAGCTGCAGTTGCTGCCTGCCACCGCGCCGCCTGCGCCGACCCGCGCGCCGCGCCCGGCCCTGCAGGACGTCACCCCGGCACCGGCGCCACCGGCCGCGACCGCGGCCGCGCCGCCGCCGGAGGCCGCGCCGGCACCCGCCGCTGCACCGCCGCCGCCGCCGGCCGTGGCCAGCGTGGCACCGCCGGCCGCCACACCGCCCGCCACACCGCCCGCCGCGGCCATCGCGGCCGCGCCCGCACGTTGCGTGAGCCTGGGGCCGTTCCCCGACCGGGCGGCCGCGCAGGCCGCACAGGCTCGCGCTGGCACGGCGCTGGGCGCTGCACAGCTGCGCGAGGTGGCCGATGCCGGTGCCACCCGCTACCGGGTGATCCTGCCGCCGGCCGCCAGCCGTGAGGAGGCGCAGGCGACGGTCAAGCGCATCGTGGCCGCCGGGGTAGGCGATTACTACATCATCGCCCAGGGCGAAGAGGCCAATGCGGTCGCGCTGGGCCAGTACCGCAATCGGGAAGGCGCAGAGCGCCGCCTGGCCGCGCTCGCGGCGGCCGGCTTCACCGCGCGGCTGATCGCCAGCGGCGGCGATGGCAGCGCGCAGTGGTGGCTGGATGCGCGCCTGGCACCGGATACCGAGCCGGCCGTGGCGCGCCAGCGCAGCGGGGCCGCACAACAGCGCTCGCTGGAATGCGCGCGCGTGCGCTAGAATCCCGGCTCCGCGGCGGGCCAACGCCCGCCGTCGTGCCGATGCCGGCATAGCTCAGTTGGTAGAGCAACCGCCTTGTAAGCGGTAGGTCCCCAGTTCGAATCCGGGTGCCGGCACCATTTCCCTGGCTGTCCTTGCCACCGCCCTGCGCGGCGCGTGCGGCTGCGCGTGCACGGGCACCGGGCGGCGAGAGGCTTTTACTGCACTTCGGCGTAGCGGTAGGACAGCAGCGATTTGACCAGGAACGTCACCTGCGTGGCCGAGCGCGCATCCACGCGCATCACCGGCAGGCGGAACCCGGCCGCGAACAGCGCATTGCGCAGCTCCGTGATCAGCAGCTCCGGATGCTCATCGGTGCGGGTCACGCCCACGGCCAGGCTGGCATCGGGGGCGATCCGGGAAAACTCGCGCAGCAGCTCGGCGGTGGAGGCCACCGGATCGGGCGCGTTCGCGCTGACCAGCACGATCACGCCCAGCGCGCCTTCGCACACCAGCGGCCACATGAAATCGAGGTAGCGCTGGCCGGGCACGCCGTACACGTGCAGCAGTTCGCCGTCGTCCAGTTCGATCGAGCTGTAATCCAGCGCCACGGTGGTCTCGACCTTCTCGCCCATCGCATCCTGGCTCAGCGGCATTTCCGTGCTGACCGGTTCGACATCGGAGATCGCGCGCACCGCCGTGGTCTTGCCCGCGCCCATGCCACCGACGAAGACCAGCTTGTTGGCCGGCAGGCTCATGGTTGTGCTCCCTGGAACAGGTTCAGGCCGAAGCGGCGTGCGACCCACGAGAAGAAGCGCGAATCACTGGCGCCTCGACGGCGTTGGGGTTGGTCCACGGGCTGCTCCTGGGGCAAGGCCAGGCCGCTGGCGAACGCGGCCGAAAAAAGGGATTCCATCGTGTCGCGCGGCATCTGGCAAGCCTTGGCCAGCGCGGCGGCCTGCCACGGGCGGGCGTGCAGGCAGGCAATGGCCAGCAGCCAGCTGGTGGGGACATCGTCCGCGCCCAGGTCCGGCCAGTGCCGCAGTTTCAGCGGGGTAGCGCCGGTGGGCGCCGGCAGCAGTTCCGGCCGGTACCGCGCGATCGCGAAGTGCAGCGCTTCGAACGACTGCCGCTGCGGCAACCGGTAGGCGTACTGGTGCTGGAAGTCGGCTGCGTCCAGCGCGCTGATCGACCATGCGCTGTCATCCAGCTGCGCGGCCAGTTCGGCCAGGGTCAGTGCGGGCGGCAGCGCGATGCTGTGCGTGCGCGGATCCACCGCCACGCTGATCGCGCCCCGCTGCAGCAGGTGCATGCCGGTATCGGGGGCATCAAGGCGGACCAGCTGCATCAGCAGCGGGGTGCCGGCGCCCGCGGCGGCGTCGCCCGCATCGGCCGGCGCCGTGGCCGGGCTGCTGCCGAGCAGGTCGCGCAGCTGTTCGTTTAGATCACGCACGGTCGCGCCGTGCGGCAGTGCGCCGGCGGTGGCGCTGCCGATCTCACGGCCGATGCGCAGGGTCGGTACGCCACGCTGGCGCGCCTGGGCCAGCGCGGCCGTCGCATCGGGATGGTCCAGGCCCAGCACCAGCAGGTCGGCCGGCGCATCGCTCCAGCCGTGCAGGCCCACGTCCATGCGCTCGGACAGCAGCAGTGAACAGGCCAGCTTGAGACGGGTCTGGTGCAGCAGGTCGAGACCGGCCGCAGCGACGCGGAAAGAACGTATGGGGGTTTTCATGGCAGTCGATGGAGGCTGCGGTGGAGCGATCGCGCGCATGCGGCGGCGCCGGCGGGCGGACCCGGCCGGCCCACGCGGCGGTAGCCGCGCGGGCCCTGTGGCGATCAGCTGAAGTCCAGCGTCTTCTCGAAGGCCTTCAGTTCATGGCGCGACATCGCCAGGTTGGCCTTGGCGCGATCCATGATCACGTACAGGAACAGCGCCGGGTTGCTCTCCAGCGGACGGATCAGGTGGTACTGGCTGCTCAGGGTGATCAGCAGGTCTTCCAGCGTGTCCGACAGGCCCAGCTGTTCGGCCACGCGGCGCTTGGCGCGGACCACTTCGGTGTTGCCGGCGGCGGCCAGTTCCAGGTTGACGTTGCCGCCACCGACCATGGCCAGGGCCATGCCGCTGTCACTGTCCACCAGCGCGGCGCCGACGAAACCGGCGACCGAATTGAGTTTTTCCAGGTTGAGATTGGACACGAAGTTCCTTTTGAGTCAGGCAATAGAGAGGCAGGCGGTCAGCCTGCGCGGAGGGCACTGCGAAAAGGGGGGGGATCAGGCTGCGGGCGTGCGCAGCACGGCTTCGAGCCGGGTGGCGCATTCGCGCGCATGGAACAACAGCACGGCCATGTTGACCTCGTGGCGAGCCACGGCGGTCAGGGTCAGTGGCTTGTCGGCGTTGATCCGGATCAGCACCACGTTGCCCTGGCGCGTGCAGATGGTCGCGTAATCGGCTTCGCTCAGCGCCAGCTCGCGCGAGACGGTCTCGCCCAGGGTCAGGAACGAATTGGCCATCGCGGCCAGCCGGCGTCCATCCACGCCCAGTGTGGAATGCTCGGCGACGGCGCGGCCGTCGGCGGTGGAGAGCATCAACAGGGTCAGCCCGGACTCGCGTTCGCGCGCCTGGCGGAACGTGGCTTCGATGCGGTCGGTGTCGTAGGCCGGCCTGGCTGCCGGCGTCGCGCCCACGCCCGGGCGCACGATCTGGTGAATGGCACTGCGCTGCACGTACTGCCCCCTGAAGCACGTCAATTACCGACTAGTCCGCACTGGAATAGTCAATCGGCATTGGCGAGAAGTGTGAAATGTAGCACGTTAATTACGTCACCCAGTCGAACGGCGGCTTAACCGAAACACCACTATGCAGACGTCAAACCATTGACGCATAAGGGTTTCCTTCTTCACATCGTGGCGCGCCAGGCACCCGGCGCGTTCGACGGCTGCTGCGCTGCCGCGAGAGTGTGGGCGGGGGCTTCACTAGACTGGGCGGCTTCCCGTTGTCTGGAGTCAGCATGAGCAAGCGTCATCTTCCGGTTTCGCTGATCGGCGTGCCCACCGATGTCGGGGCGGGCCACCGCGGTGCCGGGCTGGGGCCGGATGCCCTGCGCATCGCCGGCCTGGCCGAAGCGCTGGGGGCGCACGGCGTGGACGTGCGCGACATCGGCAACCTGGCCGGGCCACGCAATCCGTGGACCGCACCGGTGGCCGGCTACCGCCATCTGGATGAAGTGGTGGCCTGGAACCGCGCGCTGATGGAGGCGACCTACACCGAGCTGCAGGCCGGGCGCATGCCGATCATGCTCGGCGGTGACCACTGCCTGGGCATCGGCTCGATCACCGCCGTCGCGCGCTGGTGCCGGGAGCAGGGCAAGACGCTGCGCGTGCTGTGGCTGGATGCGCATTCGGATTTCAATACCAGTGAGGTGACGCCCTCCGGCAACGTGCATGGCATGCCGGTGGCGTGCCTGTGCGGGCTGGGGCCGGACGCGCTGACCCGGCTCGGCGGCGATGCGCCGGCGATCCGCCCGCAGCAGGTGCACCAGATCGGGATCCGCTCGGTGGACCAGGACGAGAAGCGCCTGATCAAGCAGCACCAGGTGGATGTGTACGACATGCGCTACATCGACGAGGCCGGCATGAAGCGCACGATGGAAGCGGCGCTGGACGGTCTGGATGACAACACGCACCTGCATGTCAGCTTCGACGTGGATTTCCTGGATCCCAGCATCGCCCCGGGCGTGGGCACCACGGTACCGGGTGGCGTGAACTACCGCGAAGCCCAGCTGGTGATGGAGATGATCGCCGACACCGGCCGCATGGGCTCGCTGGACATTGTCGAGCTCAATCCGCTGCTGGACAACCGCAACACCACGGCTGAACTGGCGGTGGATCTGGTGGAAAGCCTGTTCGGAAAATCGACGCTGATGCGCGATTGAGCACGCGCGGCTGAACAGCGCCGCGGTGCGTTCACATCCGCTGCACGCCGCAGACGCCAGATTGCACTTCACGCGGCGCCGTGTGCTCAACGCACGGCACCGCCGATCAGGAAGACGAGCAACGATGGAGCGAGTCACACCCCGTGCTGTTGGACAGCAGTCACGGGCCGTGCCGACCACGCTGGCGTATCCGTCTGACAGGTGGGACCGGATTCCGGTATTGAAGTAGACCAAACAGGAGAACCCCATGAAGCGTGTAATTGCACTGATGCTGTTGTCGATGTTCTCGGTGGGCATGCTGTCCGGCTGCAACACCGTTGCCGGTGCCGGCAAGGACGTGCAGAAGGCCGGTGAATCGGTCGAAGACGCTGCCAAGGGCAACTGATCCACGGATCGGTTCGTCAACGAAAAGGCCGGGGATTTCCCCGGCCTTTTTCGTGCGCGGCCGCCCGGTACTTATCGGCCCATTCAAGCTCGTGAGCATCCGTTTCATCCCTGCTTGACCGAACGCGAACGCGGCCGCGCGCACTCTGTCCCTGCGGCGAAGATGCCGTCGACATCAAGGATGCGAACCCATGAACAAAGACATCATCTCCGGCAAGTGGACGCAGCTCAAAGGCAAGGCGCAGGCAAAGTGGGGCGACCTGACCGACGACGATTTCAAGGTGGCCGAGGGCAATGCGGAATACCTCGCCGGCCGCCTGCAGGAACGCTATGGCTGGGCGCGCGACCGCGCCGAAACCGAAGTGCGCGACTTCGAGCAGGCCATGCGCAAGGATTACCCCGATTTCCACTGATGCAGCCCTGGGCGCAACAGCGTCACGGGTATGAAACATGAAGAACGGACCGCCTGCGCGGTCCGTTTTTCGTGGTGGGGTGTACGGATGGCGCGCGGGAGGCTCAGCGCGGCAGCCGTGAGCCGGGCGGATCCGGCACGTACTGCGTGGGGAAGGCCTGCGGCCGCGCCGCCTCGCCGGCCGCGGGCGTGACGAGGATGCCGCGGGCGCGCAGATTGCGCGTGCTGTCGTAGCGGACCTCCACGGTCTGCGCGGGCATGCGGGTGGCCCGTTCGAAATCGGTATCCCGCACCTGGGATTCCTCGCGCTGGCCGTGCCCCGTGCCAAGTGCCGGCGCCGGTGCAGCCGAGGCCATGCGCGAGGCCGCCGCATCCATCGCCGCTTCCGCCTGGGCGGGGGCCGGCCTGGCCTGCGGGCGCGCGATGGCCGGCCTGCGCTGCGCCGACAGCGCACCGGCCTCGTTGAACACCGCGATACCGATCACCCCGATGTTGTCCGGGCGGTCCGTGCGCGCGGCGTAGCTGCGGCCCGGATCGGTGAACACGAACTGGGCCACCTCCTGCGAGGATTTGCGCCAGCCATGGATGTCCGCGGTCTGCCAGGGATTGAGCACGTAGCCGGTCTGGCCCGGGGCGGCGACCTCGCCGGTGATGGCGTTCAGGCCATCCACCGAGAGCACCACCAGCACCCGCGTGGGGCCGGCGTTGCGGAGCCGCACGCTGTAGCGGTGGCCCTGCTGGCCGGCGACCCAGCGCTGCCCCTGCGCGCGGTACTGGTGCAGCGGCTGGCCGTCATCGCGATCGATCACGCTCAGATGGACCGGGCCGGGATCATGGCCCGGCGGCAGCGGCGGCTTGAACCCGCACAGGGCCAGCACGGTCAACAGGGGCAGGATCAGGCGCTTCATGGCGGGTGCTCCGGGGTCAGGTGATCCAATGAACGCATGGCGCGGGCCGCCGGGGTTGAGCGCAGGCAGGTAAACTGGAGCGGTTCACCTGTCCGTAATGATCCCCACATGACCACCCGCGTTCTTACCGGCATCACCCCCTCCGGCACGCCCCACCTGGGCAACTATGTCGGCGCGATCCGCCCGGCCATCGCCGCCAGCCAGGCCGCGCAGATCGAGAGCTTCTTCTTCCTGGCCGACCTGCACAGCCTGATCAAGGCGCAGGAGCCCGAGCGCACGCAGCGTTCGACGCTGGAGATCGCCGCCAGCTGGCTCGCCTGCGGGCTGGACCCGGACAAGGTGTGGTTCTACCGCCAGAGCGACATCCCGGAAACCACCGAGCTGATGTGGTTCCTGACCGTGGTGGCCAGCAAGGGCATCCTCAACCGTGCGCATGCCTACAAGGCGGCGGTGGACAAGAACCGCGAAGAGCAGATCGACGACGATGCCGGCGTCAGCGCGGGGTTGTTCATGTACCCGGTGCTGATGGCCGCCGACATCCTGATCTTCAAGGCCAACCGGGTGCCGGTCGGTCGCGACCAGATCCAGCACATCGAGATGGCGCGCGATTTCGCCCAGCGCTTCAACCATGTCTACGGCAAGGAGTACTTCCCGCTGCCGGACGTGGTGATCGACGAACAGGTCGCGACGCTGGCCGGCCTGGATGGCCGCAAGATGAGCAAGAGCTACGGCAACACCATTCCGCTGTTCGCGCCGCGCGCGGAGCTGAAGAAGCTGGTGTTCTCCATCCTCACCGATTCGCGCGCACCGGGCGAGCCGAAGGACACCGAGGGCTCGGCCCTGTTCCAGATGTACCAGGCCTTCGCCACGCCGGAACAGACTGCCGCGTTTGCACAGGCCTTCGCCGATGGCATCGGCTGGGGCGAGGCCAAGCAGCAGCTGTTCGAGCGCATCGACGCCGAACTGACCCCGCTGCGCGAGCGCTATGACGCACTGATGGCCGAACCGGAAAAGATCGAGGCGCTGCTGCGCCGCCGCGGCCAGCAGCTGCGCGAGCAGTTCGCGGTGCCGCTGTTGAAGGAACTGCGCCACGCGGTGGGCCTGCGGGATCTGTCCAGCGCCGGTGATATCGCCGGCGATGCAGCCACCGAAGCCCGCGCAGCGCCGCCGCTGTTCAAGCAGTACCGCGAAAAGGACGGCCGTTTCTACTTCAAGCTGACCGCCGGCGATGGCACGCTGCTGATCCAGAGCGAGGCCTTCGATTCGCCGCGTGATGCCGGCCAGCTGATCGGCGTGCTCAAGCAGGCTGAGCACGGCGATCAGCTGCAGAGCCCGCTGTTCAAGCTCGAGGCCGACGTCGCCGCGGTGCTGGAGGCCCTGCGCGCGCTGCGCGAGCAGGCCTGAGCGCAGCACGTGCCGGCCGCGCCGGCAGTGCAGCCCGATGCGCGCGCGCAAGCGTTGCGCGCGCACGGATGCTGGCATGATGCAGGCGTGCTCGAGGAGAAACCGCGATGGCCTGGTTGTCGTTGGTGTTGTTCCTGCCCTGGTTCGTGCTGCTGGGCACGCTGTTCTGGCTGTTCCCGCGCCAGCCACGCGGCACTGCGCGGCGCCTGTTCGATGGCGCCGCCCTGCTGCTGGCGTTCGCGCTCAGCATCCTGGCGATGCTCTGGGGCCACCACATCGGCGTAGTGCAGCATGATGCCGGGCCGATCTGGCGGCAGGTGCTGGCGGTGCTGTACGCCTATGGGGCGTTCCTGGCGGTGATGGTGGCCGCCGTGCTGCTGCGGACGCCCTGGCTGGCCGCGCGTGCGACCAAAGCCGCATCGAAGCCGGCACGACCCACGCCCTAGAATGGCGCTGAACCGTGCCAGGAAAGTGTCGATGTCCGCCGATCCCAGCATTCATACGATCGATACCGCGTTCCAGCGTGCGCAGTTCGATGCCGCGTATCTCGTGGTCGAGAACGGCCGCGCCGCCTTCATCGATTGCGGCACCGGCCTGGCCGTACCGGCGTTGCTGGCCGCACTGGGCAGGGCCGGCCTGGCCCCCGAGGCGGTGGACTGGCTGATCCTCACCCATGTGCACCTGGACCATGCCGGCGGCGCAGGGCTGCTGCTGCAGCAGCTGCCCAACGCGCGGCTGCTGGTCCACCCGCGCGGCGCCAACCACATGGTCGACCCGCGCCGGCTGATCGCGGGCGCCACCGAGGTGTATGGCGAAGCGGAGATCGCGCGCAGCTACGGGCCGATCCTGCCGGTGCCGGCCGCGCGCGTGGTGATCGCCGAGGAGGGCCACGTGGTCGACCTGGCCGGGCGCGCGCTGCTGTGCCTGGATACCCCGGGGCATGCGCGCCACCACCTGTGCGTGTGGGACGCGCGCAGCGGCAGCTGGTTCACCGGCGATACGTTCGGCATCTCCTACCGCGAGCTGGACAGCGCGCGCGGCGCGTTCATCTTCCCCACTTCCTCGCCGGTGCAGTTCGAACCGGAGGCGATGAAGCAGTCGATCACGCGGATGCTCGCCTACGCGCCCCAGGCGATGTACCTGACCCACTACGGGCGTGTGCAGGAGCCTGCCGTGCTGGGCGCACAGCTGATCGAACAGATCGATGCGATGGCCGCGATCGCGCGCCAGTGCGATGGTCGCCCCGACCGCCACCGCTGCCTGGTCGCAGCGCTGACCGCGCTGTACACCGAGCGCGCGCAGGCCCATGGCTGCCCCCTGGATGATGCGGCGGTGGTGGCGGTGCTGGCCATGGATATCGAGCTCAACGCGCAGGGACTGGCCTGCTGGCTGGACCGCGACCGCCGCTGAGGCGGCCGCCAGTACGCGGTCATGCAGGTGTCACGTTACACTCGCAGGTCCTGTTTTTCGTCCTGGTACCTGCCGTGAATCCGATGCGCATGCTGCTGTTGTCGTCCTGCCTGTTCGTGGGCGGCCTGGCCCACGCCGCCAATGATCTGCCCGGCGGCGGCATCGATCCGGAGGCGCTGTCGCGGCACGTGCGCATCCTGGCCTCGGACGCGTTCGAAGGCCGTGCCCCGGCCAGCGCCGGTGAGGAGCGCACGGTCGAGTACCTGATCGCCGAATTCAAGAAGTACGGCCTGCAGCCGGGCGGGACCGACGGCAGCTGGGTGCAGCCGGTGCCGATGGTGCGCGCGCAGGTCGATGGCCCGGTCCGCGCGCAGCTGCGCCAGAAGGGCGCCAGCCGCACGCTGGCCAACGGCGAGGACGTCACGCTGCAGAGCCTGCGCCCGCAGGACAGCGTGAACATCAAGGACGCCCCGCTGGTGTTCGTCGGCTATGGCATCGATGCGCCGGAACGCCATTGGGATGATTACAAGGACGTGGACCTGCGCGGCAAGATCGCGGTGGTGCTGATCAACGATGCCGATTTCGAAGCGGACCAGCCCGGCGCCTTCGATGGCAAGGCGGTGACCTACTACGGCCGCTGGACCTACAAGTTCGAAGAAGCCGCGCGCCGCGGTGCGCAGGGCGTGCTGATCGTGCACGAAACCGCGCCGGCCGCGTACGGCTGGGCCACGGTGAAGAGTTCGGGCACCTCGCCGCTGTTCGATATCGAACGCACCCGCGAACAGGCCCTGGCCCAGCACGTGCCGGTGCGTGGCTGGATGCAGCGCGCGCTGGCCGAACAGCTGTTCCGCGATGCGGGCCTGGATTTCGACGCCGAGAAGCGCAAGGCGATGACCCCGGCCTTCAAGCCGGTCGCGTTGGGCGATGCGCAGCTGTCGGTGCAGTTCAAGGTCAAGCGCGAGCAGGTCGTCACCCGCAACGTGGTGGCCAAGCTGCCCGGCGGCGCGCACGCCGACGAGGCGGTGATCTTCTCCGCGCACTGGGATGCCTTCGGCATCGGCCAGCCCGATGCCAAGGGCGATCGCGTGCGCCGTGGCGCGATCGACAACGCCACCGGCGTGGCCACCGTGCTGGAGCTGGGCCGGGTGTTCGCCGCCGGTGCGCAGCCGCAGCGCACGCTGTATTTCGTGGCACTGACCGCCGAAGAGAAGGGCCTGCTGGGCGCCAGCTACTACGCCGCGCATCCGCTGGCGCCGCTGGACAAGACCGCCGCGGTGCTCAACATCGAGATGTTCAGCCCGGATGGTCCGACCCGTGACATCGCCTCGTGGGGCAAGGGCCGGGTCTCGCTGGAAGGCGATCTGGAGCGCGTCGCAAAAGCCCGCGGCCGCAGCTATTCGCCCGATCCGAACCTGGAGGCCGGCTTCTTCTACCGCGCCGACCATTTCGCCTTTGCCCGCCTGGGCGTGCCGGCGATCACCGTCGGGCCGGGGCTGGACATGCGCGAGGGCGGGGTGGAGAAGGGCCGTGAGCTGCGCGATGCCTACTTCGCCGCCTGCTACCACCAGGCCTGCGATGCCTGGACCCCCGAATGGGACCCGAGCGGCCACGCCGCCGATACCCTGCTGGTCTACGACCTGGGCCTGGAACTGGCCAACAGCCGCCGCTGGCCGCAGTGGGAAGAGGGTTCGGAGTTCCGTGCGGTGCGCGAGAAGAGCGAGTCCGCGCGCCGCTGAGCCGCGCCGCGCGTCCGGCGGGGGTATCCCCTCCCGCCGCACCGGCCGCCCGCGCAGGGCGGTTCCAACAAAAAAGGCCAGCGCGCTTTCGCCGCTGGCCTTTTCTGGTTCTGGACCGGTACCGCACGTGGCGTGCTGCCACATGCGGCCGGGGCAGGGACGGCGCCCGCGCTTACTGGCGCGTACCGTCCAGCCAGTTGGGGCCCTTGTTCTTCAGGAAGAAGATGTAGACCACCAGCGACACGGCGATGATCGCAGTGATGTAGATCGAGAACATGTTGACGTTGTCGGTCTTCAGCGCGCCCTGGTACAGCAGCGGCGCGGTGCCGCCGAACAGCGAATTCGCCATCGCGTAGCCAAAGCCCACGCCCAGTGCACGCACGTGGGTCGGGAACAGCTCGGCCTTGACCACCGCGTTGATCGAGGTATAGCCGGTCAGGATCACGAAGCCGATGGCCAGGATCACGAAGGCGGTCAGCCCGTTGGTCTGCTGCGGCAGCGCCGTCACCAGGTACCAGCTGTACAGCACGCCGCCCACGCCGAAGAACACCAGCAGGCTCTTGCGCCCGACGATGTCCGACAGCCAGCCGCCCAGCGGCTGCAGCACCATCAGGAAGGTCAGCACGCCCAGGTTGATCAGCGTCCCGGTCATGACATCGTCACCGGCGAACGCGCTCTGGATCATCTTCGGCCCGTTGACCGAGTAGGTGTAGAACGCCACGGTGCCGCCGGCGGTGATCAGGAAGCACAGCAGCAGCGGGCGCCACTGGTTCACGAACAGCTCGCGCATCGAACCGGAGGCCTTGGCGCGCCCGTCGCGGGCCGCCTCGATCGACTCTTCCTGCAGCGACTCATCCATCGAGCGCCGCAGCCAGAACACCACGATCGCCGCCACGCCACCGATGCCGAACGCGATGCGCCAGCCCCAGGCGGAAATTTCCGGCTTGTCCCAGAAGGTCAGCATGAGCAGCAGGGTCAGCTGCGCCAGCACGTGGCCACCGACCAGGGTGACGTAGTGGAACGAGGACAGGAAGCCGCGGCGGCCGGGGATGGCGGCTTCGGACATGTAGGTCGCACTGGTGCCGTATTCGCCACCGGTGGCGAAGCCCTGCAGCAGCCGCGCGAACAGCAGGATCAGGGCGGCCCAGCCACCGATCGTGGCCGCGGTGGGGGTGATCGCGATCAGGAACGAGCAGATCGCCATCATCGTGACCGACACGGTCAGCGCCAGGCGCCGGCCGTGGCGATCGGCGAAGCGGCCGAAGTACCACGCACCGATCGGGCGCATCAGGAAGGTGGCGGCGAAGATCGCCCACACGTAGATGGTGGAATTCTTGTCGGCGGCCGAGAAGAACTGCGATTCGAAATAGACCGCGAACACCGAGTAGACGTAGACGTCATACCACTCGACGAGGTTGCCGGCGGAGCCCTTGAGGGTATTGGAGATCGATCGCCGCAGATCGGCTTTGGCAATGTCCGGTGACACCGGAGAGGCAGTGGGGATGCTCATGCAGGCATTCAGTCCTTGCTGGATAACGCGTTTACAGATCGAAAAAGCGTCCGGGACGACAGATCCCGGAGGCGGGAAAAGGGTGACACATCCTTGTTACCTTACCGCACGTCAAAAACGGGTGGGCACGCGCGGGTCGCGCACGGCACTGCGCTGGGCGGATGACAGCATCCCACCGCAGCGCGTGCCGCGCTGTCGCCGACGCCCTAGAATCCCCGCAGTCCCCCGCTTGCTGGTCCCCGATGGCCGTCCTTCCTGAATCTTCGCCGGTCGCTCCCCGCAGCGGCCTTGTCGTAGTGGCCCTGCTGCTGGTCTATGTGGTCTGGGGGTCGACCTACCTGGGCATCCGGCTGGCGCTGGAAGGCGGTGCGCTGCCGCTGACCACGGTCTCCGGCGGACGCTTCATCGTGGCCGGCGCGCTGATGTATGCGGTGCTGCGCTGGCGGGGCGTGAGCGCGCCGACCCCGCGGCAATGGCGCAACCTGGCGATCATGGGCCTGACCATGCTGGTGCTCGGCAACGGCATGGTGGTGCTGGCCGAGCGTACCGTGTCCTCGGGCCTGGCGGCCACGGCGGTGGCTTCGGTGCCGCTGTGGATGGCGCTGTTCGGGGCGATGCGCGGGCAGAATGCCAGCCGCGGCGAGTGGCTCGGGATCGGCATCGGCTTTCTCGGCGTGGTCTGGCTCAACGCCGGCAGCAGCCTCACCGCTTCGCCGCAGGGGCTGATCCTGCTGCTGATCGCGCCGATCGGCTGGGCCTTCGGCTCGGTCTGGTCGCGCGGCCTGAACCTGCCGGCCCCGTTCATGACCGCCGCCGGGCAGATGCTCTGCGGGGGCGTGATGCTGGTCGTGCTGGGCCTGCTGCACGGCGAGCGCCCCACCGCCTGGCCGAGCATGAACGGGCTGGCCGCGGTCGCCTACCTGTGCGTGTTCGGCTCGATCGTGGCCTTCACCGCCTATGTCTGGCTGCTGCAGAACGCGCGCCCGGCGCTGGTGGCCAGCTATGCCTACGTCAATCCGGTGATCGCGGTGATCCTGGGCGTGCTGATCGGGCATGAGCATTTCGGCGCGCGCGATCTGCTGGCGATGGCGGTGATCCTGGCCGGCGTGGTGGTGCTGACCCTGGCCCGGAGCCGCACCCGGTGAGCACGCCCGCCACATTGAGCCTGCAGGAGCAGCGCCGCGGGTTCGCGATCACCGCCTTCACCTTCACCCTGTGGGGCCTGGTGCCGGTCTACTGGCACCTGCTCAAGGCGGTGCCGTCGCAGCAGATCATCGCCCACCGCATCATCTGGAGCACCGTGCTGGTGGTGGCGTGGCTGCTGCTCAGCGCCGGGGCGGGTTGGTGGAAGACCATCGCCGCGCAGCCGCGCGCACTGCCGACCCTGGCCCTGAGCAGCCTGGCGATCGCCTTCAACTGGGGCCTGTACATCTGGGCGATCAATGCCGGCCACGTGATCGAAACCAGCCTGGGTTACTTCATCAACCCGCTGGTGAGCGTGCTGCTGGGCGTGGTGGTGCTCAAGGAGCGCCTGCGCGGCCTGCAGTGGCTCGCGGTGGCCTGCGCGGCACTGGGCGTGGCGTGGCTGACCGTGGATGCCGGCACGCCGCCCTGGATCGCGCTGGGGCTGGCCTGTTCGTTCGGCCTGTATGGGCTGCTGCGCAAGCTGGTCTCGGTCGATCCGGTGGCCGGGCTGGGCGTGGAGAGCCTGTACCTGTTCCTGCCGGCGATCGGTTTCGCGCTGTGGAGCGAGAACGGTCACGGCGGCGGGTTCTTCGGCGGCTGGGGCTGGCGCAACGATGCGCTGCTGATACTCGGCGGTGCGGTGACCGCGTTGCCGCTGATCGGCTTCGCCTACGGGGTGAAGCGCATTCCGCTGTCGCTGGTCGGCATCCTGCAGTACATCGCGCCCAGCCTGGGCCTGCTGCTGGGCGTGTTCTTCTTCCGCGAACCGTTCGATACCGGCAAGGCGGTCGGCTTCGCCGCGATCTGGACCGGGCTGCTGCTGTTCATCGGCGACAGCCTCTGGCGCGCGCGCCGCGCCGGCCGGCCGCTGCCCTGAGCCACCCGCGGCGCAGGGCAGGGCGCGCAGGCCTCAGGTCTCGCGCAACGCGGTGGTGATCGGCAGCCGCGCCGCGCGCAGGGCCGGGAACAAGCCGCCGACCAGGCCGATGCCCAGCGCCCATTTCAGGCCCGTCCACAGCAGCTGCGGGGAGACCTGGAACTGGAACACCACCTGGCTGAAGTTGTTGCCCAGCGTGGAGACGGTGTAGTTGTTGAACACCAGCCAGGCCACCAGCCCGCCGAGCAGGCCGCCGAGCAGGGCCAGCAGCATCGTCTCCAGCATCACCGCGGTCACCACTGGCACGCCGCGGAAACCGATCGCGCGCATGGTCGCGATCTCCCGGGCACGCGTGGCGACGGCGGCATACATGGTGTTGAGCGCACCGAACACCGCGCCGATCGCCATGATCGCCCCGATCACCGTGCCCAGGATGCTGATCAGCTTGCTCAGCCCGCCGGACTGCTTGCGGTAGTAGCCGCGCGTGGTTTCCACGTCCAGCTTCAGGCGGGGGTCGGCTTCCATGGCGGCCTTGAACTGCTGGAAGCCCGCCGTACCTTCGGTGCGCACGTTGACCGACTGGTAGGCACTGCGGTTGTACGTGGTCGCCAGCGTCTGCGTGTCCGACCACAGTTCCGATTCGTGCACGTCGTTGGAGGCGAACACGCCCACCACCGTCCATTCCTGCTTGCCCAGCTGCAGGGTCCTGCCGATCTCCAGCCCCTCGAACTGCGCCTGTGCGCCCTTGCCGACCACGATCTCGCGCAGGCCGGGCTTGAACGTGCGGCCGGCGATGATGTGCACGTTGTCGCGCACCGCCCAGGCCTGCTCGCCCACGCCGCGGAACTGCACGTTGGTATCGGTGTGGTCGCTGCGCGAGAGCAGGCTGATCACCTGCGACAGCTCGGCGGAGATCAGCGGCTTGCCGTCCTTGCCGCGGGCCACGCCGGGGAGGGTCTCGATCAGCGGCACCTGGTCGCGCATGATCACCGAGTTGGTTTCGGCCTGCGAGCCGCCGCGCAGCACGATCGCCACGTCATCGCTGCCGCTGCGTTCCAGCGTCGCCTTGAAGCCATCGCCCATCGCCAGCATCGCCACCAGCACCCCGACCACGCCGGCGATGCCGACCACGATCACCGAGGAGGCACCCCAGCGCTGCGGCAGGCTGGCGATGCCGATCCGCGCCGCCGCCAGCGACAGCCGGCCACTGCGCGTGAGTACCAGCCAGGCGGCCAGCAGCAAGGCGATGGCCAGCACCATCCACCACGGCAGCACGATCCACACCACCAGGGCGACCAGCAGCACCACCACCGTCAACACGTTCCACATCCAGTGCGTCTTCATCATGGTCTCCTCAGCGCCCGGCCAGTGCATCGACGATCTTCAACCGCTGCGCACGCAACGCCGGCAGCAGGCCCACCACGATCCCGATCACCGCCATCAGCGCCAGCGCCATCGCCCAGGTCTGCGCCGGTACGCCGGGCAGGCTGATCAGGCCCTGGCTGCTGGCGCTGATCACCGGCATCACGATCGAGGCCAGGCCCATGCCGATCAGCCCGCCGAGCACGATCAGCAGCACGGACTCGACCATCACCAGCACCAGCACGGTGCCGTCTTTGAAGCCCAGCGTCTTGAGGATCGCCAGCTCCGGGATGCGCTCGCGCACCGCCTGGGCCATGGTGTTGCCGGTCAGCAGTACCAGGGTGAAGAACACCGCGGCCATGATGCCGGTGACGATCAGGCCGATATCGGCGAACTGCTTGGCGAAGGCCTGCGAGAACGCGGCCTCGGTCTGCGACTTGGTTTCATGGTCGGAGTTCAGCGACAGCGCATCGATCGCCTGGGCCACGCGCGAGGCGTGCGCGGGGTTCTCCAGCTGCACCGTGTAGAAGCTGACCTGGTTCTTGATGTAATCGTTGGATTCGTCGAAGTAGCTCCAGTGCAGCAGCAGCTGGTTCTCCGCCCCGGCGTTGTTGCGGTCCTTGGCCCGGTAGATGCCGCTCAGCTCCAGCGGCCAGTCGTTGCTGCCCTTGCGCGGGAAGATGGTGGCCTGCATCGGGATGGTGTCGCCCACCTTCCAGCCGAAGCGAGTGGCCAGCGCTTCACCGACCAGCGCACCGGTGCGGGTGTTCTTGAACGCCTCGGCCTGCGCGGGCGGCAGCTCGAACTCCGGGTACAGGTCCATGTAGTTGTCCGAGACCGAAAAGCTCGGGAAGAAGTTCTTCTGGTCCTGGTAGATGCCGCCGAACCACATCGCGTAGTTGACCTTGCGCACGCCGGGCGTGGCTTCGATGTCGCGCAGCAGCCGCAACGGCAGGCTCTGGGTGATCGACAGCTTGGAGGACACCACCAGCCGCTTGGCGCCTTCCAGGGTGTCACCGCCCGAGTTGAACGCCACCCGGACCGAATCGAGCATGCCGAACAGCAGGAACGCCGCCACCACCGACAGCAGCGTCAGCAGGGTGCGGGTCTTGCTGCGGAACAGCTGGGCCCAGACCAGCGAGAGATATTTCATCGCCGCATCCTCCGTCAGTGGGCCGCTGGCGCGTCGGCCAGTTCGCCCTTGTCCAGGTGCACAGTGTGGGTGGCGTACTCGGCGGCCTTGGGATCATGGGTGACCATGATGATGGTCTTGCCGTGTTCGCGGTTGAGCTGCTGCAGCAGCCCGAGGATCTCCTCGGCGGACTGGCGGTCCAGATCGCCGGTGGGCTCATCGCAGATCAGGAAGGTCGGGTCGGAGACGATCGCGCGGGCGATCGCCACGCGCTGCTGCTGGCCGCCGGAGAGTTCGTTCGGGCGGTGGCTGCGGCGGTCGGCCAGGCCGACCAGGGTCAGCGCGATCTCGGCATTGCGCTTGCGCTGTGCCGCACTCAGGTGCGTGAGCAGCAGCGGCAGCTCCACGTTCTTCTGTGCGGTCAGCATCGGCATCAGGTTGTAGAACTGGAACACGAAGCCGACGTGGTGGCTGCGCCAGGTCGAGAGCTGGCCGCCGCTCATGCGGTCGATGCGCTCGCCTTCGATCTCGATCTCGCCGGCGGTGGGGGTGTCCAGCCCGCCGATCAGATTGAGCAGGGTGGTCTTGCCCGAACCGGACGGGCCCATCAACGCGACGAAATCGCCGGCCTGGATGTCCAGGTCGATGCCGTGCAGCACCTGCACTTTTTCGGGGCCGCGCTGGTAGGTCTTGGTGATGTTGCGGAGCGAAACCAGGGTGGACATCGGGGTTCTCCGTGGATCGGGAAGAAAGGGCCTCCGGCGCGCCCGGCGATGGCGGCCGGGTTCTGCGGTGACGGCCAGCCGCCACCGTGCGCGCCGTGACGGCACGAGGGAATCGCACTTGCCGCGCGCCTGGACGGGGCGCGCGTACTGCCGTTCTGCCCCGTCAGGGGGTTTCGGTGACCTTGCTGCCGTCGTGCAGCTCGGCCGGTGGTGTGGTCACCACGACCTCACCGGCGCTCAGGCCCCGGGTGACCTGGCGGTCGTTGTTGAGCGTGGTGCCGACGCTGATCGCGCGCTGTTCCACCCGCGCATCGTCCTTGACCACGAAGGCGACCGGCTTCTGATCGCGCTCCACGATAGCCGAGGCCGGTACGCGTACGCCCTGCGGTTTGGCGGCTTCGGCAGGCGGGGCGCTTTCCAGGAAGCTGACCCGCACGCCCATCTCGGGAACGATGCGCGGGTCCTCTGCCTTCAGTGCCACGCGCACCTTCACCGTCGCCTTGCCGCGGTCGGCGGTGGGGATGATGGCGATCACCTCGGCCGGAATCTTCCAGTCCGGGTAGGCATTGAGGGTGGCTTCGACCGGCATCTTCGGCTGCACGCGGCCGATGAAGGATTCGCCGACCTCGACCTCGATCTCCAGCGACTCCATGTCCACGATGGTGCCGATGCCGGTCCGGGTGAAGCCGCCGCCGGCCGAGAGCGGCGAGACGATTTCGCCCGGCTGCGCGGCCTTGGCGGTGACCACGCCGGAGAACGGCGCGCGCACGATGTTGTTGTCCACGCCGAGATCGGCGATCGCCAGCGAATCGCTGGCCACGGTGGTGTTGCGCTGGGCGGTGCGCAGCTGCGCGCGCAGGCTGTCGCGCTGGGCGATGGCCAGGTCGTACTGCGAGCGCGAGACCAGCTGCTGGCCGACCAGGGCCTGCAGGCGGCCGGCTTCGGCATCGGCCTGGGCGACCTGCGCCTGCAGCCCGGCCAGCTGGCTGCGTGCGGCCTCCAGCTGCGAGGCCGAGAGGCTGCGCTGGGCGTTGGCGTCGATCGGGTCGAGCGTGGCCATCACCTGGCCCTCTTCCACGCGCATGCCTTCCTCGATCATCACCTCGCGCACCTTGCCGGTGATCTTGGCCGAGACCGTGGCCATGCGCCGGGCGACCACGTAGCCGCTGGCGTCGAGCACCGAGCTGCTGGCGCCGCCCTGCTGGATCGCCACCACCGGGGCGGTGGTCACGGCGATCGGGCGTTCGCGGCCGAGCACGAACCAGGCCAGGCCTGCCAACACGATGAAAAGGACGATCGCCAGCACGATCCAGCGGCCACGGCGCGAGGGCGACGGGGGCGGCGAACCGGCCTTGCGGTCGATACGGAGTTCCTTGAGCAGTTCAGCGGATGTGTTCATCGTGAGTCTGGACGGGGAAACGGGCCGAGTGTGACCGGATCGGCGGCGGAGGAACACTCCGGCATGTTCGCCGGGCTGGTCCACAGCATGCGCGCTGGCCCGGCGCGGCGGCAGTGACAGCTGTCACCTGCATGGGCTGACGACGGCCACTGGGGCCGGGCCGCCCCGGGGCAGAAGCTGTGGGTGTCCTCTCCGGGAATCGGTCATGCCCACCTCCACCCTGTCACCCCTGGCCTGCCTGCACGAGGCCCAGGTTCACTACGGCAGCGTCGTCGCCCTGCAGGGCGTGAGCTTCTCGTTGCACCGCGGTGAAGTACTGGCCCTGCTCGGCCGCAATGGCGCCGGTAAGAGCACCGCCATTTCGCTGCTGCTGGGCCTGCGCCGCGCCGATGGGGGGCGGGTCGAACTGCTTGGCGGCGATCCGCAGGACCTCGACCGTCGTGGCGGCATCGGGGTGATGCTGCAGGCCACCGCGTTGCCACCGGTGCTGCAGGTGCGTGAACTGATCGATCTGGCGCGCACCTGCTATGTCGATCCGCGTTCGCTCGAGGACTGTCTTGCGCTGGCCGGGCTGACCGACCTGGCCCGTCGCCGCTATGGTCAGCTGTCCGGTGGTCAGCAACGCCGCGTGCAGTTCGCCATCGCGATCTGTGGCCGGCCACAGCTGCTGTTCCTCGATGAGCCGACCACCGGCCTGGACATCCAGGCGCGGCAGCAGCTCTGGCAGGCGATCCGGCAACTGGCGGCCGAAGGTTGCGGTGTCCTGCTCACCACCCACTATCTGGAGGAAGCCGAAGCGCTCGCCCAGCGCGTGGTGGTCATCGAACAGGGTCGGGTGCTGGCCGATGGTCCGCTGGCGCAGTTCCGCCAGCAACTGGCGCCGCGTCGCATCCGCTGCCGCAGCTCGCTGGAGGTGGAGGCGCTGAAGAACTGGCCGGGCGTGCGCGAAGTGGTCCGCGATGGCCTTCGCCTGCAACTGCTGGCCGAACCGGCGGAGCCGGTGGTCGCGCGCCTGCTCGCCGAAGATCCGCAGCTGCAGGAACTGGAAGTGCATGGCGGCGGGCTGGCCGACGCCTTCGTCGAACTGACCCGGGAGGCCGCATGAACGCCGTTAGTGAATCCGTCGCAGCGGTCCCTGCGCGTGCGCGGGCGTGGCCGATCTACCGGGCCGAAATACGCTGCGAACTGCGCCGTGCCTGGCGCTACCCGGGCTTCGTGCTGCCATCACTGTTGTTCCCGGTGTTGTTCTACTCGCTGTTCGGCGTGCTGCTCGGCCGCGGCCAGGCCTCGATCTATCTGCTGGCCACTTACTGCGTGTTCGGTGCGATGGCACCGGCGCTGTTCGGCTTCGGGGTCCAGTTGGCGCTGGATCGCGAAGGCGGACTGCTGACACTCAAGCGCGCACTGCCGATGCCGCCGATGGCGCCCCTGCTCGCACGCCTGCTGATGGCCGTGCTGTTCGCGGTGCTGGTGGCGCTGCTGCTCATTGCGGTGGCGATCGGTGCCGGTGTGTCTGTTACCCCCGGGGCGGCACTTCATCTACTGACGGTGGCGGCATTCGCTGCGCTGCCGCTGGGTGCGATCGGCCTGCTGATCGGCAGCCATGTCAGCGCCAACGCGGCCCCGGCGGTGGTCAACCTGGTCTATCTACCGCTGGCCCTGCTGTCCGGGCTGTGGCTGCCGCTGTCGATGCTTCCATCGCTGTTCAGCGCCATGGCGCCGGTTTGGCCGACCTGGCATCTGGCCCAGCTGGCATTGCCGGCGGTCGGTCATCCGGCGCAGGGCAGTGCTTGGGTCCACGTGGCCGTACTGCTCTGCATTACCGTAATGGCGCTTGGGCTGGCACGGCGCCGCCTGCGGCGTATCGGCTGAAATGGCATGATCGCGCCTGATCGCCCTGCCCTGGAATCGTCCGTGTCATCGAGTCGGCTTGCCGCCCTGCTGCGCCCCGCCCCGGATTCGGCCGCGGCCGAGAACCTGCGGCGCGGCAGATCGCCGTGGGTGGATGCGATCCACCTGCTGTGGACGCTGTGGGTGTTCCTGACGCCGCTGTTCGGCACTGGCTACACCTGGCGCTGGGCGGCGCTGACGTTGCTGACCTACCCGGTATTCCTGGTGCTGTACGCCGGCGTGCTGCTCGCCCCGCGCTGCCATGCGCCGCGCTACGCGCTCTCGATGGTGGTGCTGGGGCTGGTCCCGCTGGCGTGGTACCCCTCGGCGGTGAGCTACTTCATCTTCGGCTGCGTCACCCTGCGCGTCTCGCGTCGCAGCGGCTACGGGCGCTACCTGCTGCAGCTGGTGGGCTTGAACGCGCTGTTCGTGGTGGTGGGTTTGCTCGCCCACTACCCGTGGCAGGCGCTGATCTGGATCCCGAGCATGGCGATGATCATCAGCCTGGTGGTCAATTTCGAAACCGCCAACCATGAAAGGGATGCGGCGCTGCAGCTGTCCCAGGACGAAGTGCGTCGGCTGGCGGCAACCGCCGAGCGCGAGCGCATCGGGCGCGATCTGCACGATCTGCTCGGCCACACGCTGTCGCTGATCACCTTGAAGCTGGAGCTCTCGCGCAAGCTGGCCGACCGCGACCCGGCAGGCTCGCGCCGCGAAGTGGCCGAGGCCGAAACGATCGCGCGCCAGGCGCTGGCGGAAGTGCGCAGCGCGGTTACCGGCATCCGCGCCAGCGACCTGGCCGCGGAACTGGCCGCGGCCCGGCTGCTGCTGGAGTACCAGCACGTGCATCTGCACTACGCACCGCCGCCGCCGATGCCGGTCGATATCGAACGCGCGTTGTCGCTGGTCCTGCGCGAAGCGGTGACCAATGTCGCCCGGCATGCACAGGCGCGGCAGGCGTGGATCACCTTCGAGCAGGACGGGCGCAGCCTGGTGATGCAGATCCGCGATGACGGGCGGGGCGGTGCCCACGAGGAGGGCAATGGTCTGACCGGCATGCGCGAGCGCGTCGCCGCGTTGCGGGGCACTCTCGCCCTGCACGGGGCGAAGGGCGAGGGCACCTGCGTGACGGTGCGGGTCACGCTGCCGGCGGCAACCACGGCAGTGCTGTCGCCGGCCACGCCCGATGCCCTGGCGGGCGGAGCCACGCCATGATCCGCATCGTGCTCGCCGAAGACCAGGCGATGGTGCGTGGCGCCCTCTCGGCGCTGCTCGGGCTGGAGCCGGACATCGAGGTGCTCGGCAGTGCGGCCGACGGCGAGGCCGCGTGGCGGATGCTGCAGCAGTTGAAACCGGACATCCTCGTCACCGATATCGAAATGCCCGGCCTGTCCGGGCTGGAACTGGCGCAGCGGATCGCCCGCCAGGGACTGCCGATCAAGGTGGTGATCGTGACCACCTTCGCCCGCTCGGGCTTCCTGCGCCGCGCACTGGATGCCGGTGTCTGCGGCTATCTGCTCAAGGATGCCCCGGCCGAACGGCTGGCCGATGCCCTGCGCCAGGTCCAGCACGGCGGCCGCGCGATCGATCCGCAGCTGGCGCTGGATGCGTGGTCGCAGGCCGATCCGCTCAATGACCGCGAGCGCCAGGTGCTGCGTCTGTCCGGCGATGGCCGCTCGGCCAGCGAGATCGCCACGCAGCTGGGGCTCTCGCACGGCACGGTGCGCAACTACCTGTCCGAATGCATCGGCAAACTGGGCGTGGCCAACCGTATCGAAGCCTACCGGCTGGCCCGGCAGAAGGGCTGGCTCTGACCCGGCAGCCGGCCCTGCCGACCGCCAGCGGGCCGGCGCGCTAGCGCTGCTCCGGCCCCTTCGCCATCGCCTGGAACACGCCATCGCGGCGCACCCACAGATGGAACAGCGCGGCCGACAGGTGCGCCACCACCGTGGCGAACAGCACATATGCCAGCAGGCTGTGGGCGTTGCGCAGCGCGGCATACAACGCCGGATCGTGCGGCACGATCGGCGGCAGGTGCACGCCGGCCCCCATCACGATCGGATAGCCACCGGCCGACAGCATGGCCCAGCCGATCAGCGGCATCGCCAGCATCAGCCCGTACAGCACCCAGTGCGAGGCATGTGCGGCGAACGCCTGCCAGGCGGGCAGATCGGCCGGCAGCGGCGGCGGGCGATGGCGCAGGCGGTTGTACAGCCGCACCAGCACCAGCAGCAGGATCGCGATGCCCAGCGGCCGGTGCAGGTCGATCAGCATCGGCCGCCAGTGCAGCGAGGCGACCATGGTCACGCCCACGAACAGCATGGTCAGGATCATCGCGGCCATCAGCCAGTGCAGCACGCGCGCGAGCAGATTGAAGTGGCCGGCATCACGGTTCATCGCGCACCTTCCTTGCCCGTGGCAGCGGGCGCTTTGCCGCTGGCGATTTCGCGCTCGCGGCGGTTGAACGAGTGCGAATACACCGCCGAGCGTGCGGCCAGGATCGGATCATCCGTGCCGGCCACGCCGCTGGGCAGGATCAGCGGATCGTAGTTGAGGTCGCGGCAGGCGCCGGTGGCCTGCGGCTGCATGCTGCTCAGGGTCAGCGTGCCGGCCTTGACCTGGCGGCGCTCGGCCGGCCACACCTGCGAGGGGTCATCGATCGGGTCGCCGTCGTTGGCGATCGTCACCCACATGTCCCAGCGCACCGGGCCCTGCGCCAGCCGCTGCGCGAACTCCTCGCTGAGGAAATCATCATCGGACTGCGCGCGCTGTTGCGGCGTCATGTCTTCGAACGGCGCCTGCGGTCGCATGCTCCAGCGCACGAAGCGGTGGCTGCCATCGGCGGCGGTGAAACGGAAACTGTTGACGCCGTTGTAGGCGGTGTTGGCCCAGCTGTTGGACCACGGCGCGGTCTTGGCCCACTGCTGGAACGCCCGCGCGGAGGGATACTTCTCCAGCACTGCGGCCATCTTCGCCGGGTCCGGTTTGCCGGTGGCCGGGTCCGGCGTGCCGGCGCGGGTCTGTTCCAGGAAGGCTTCGGCAGTGGGTACCGCGAAGAACGGGAAACTGTTCATCGCCATCCGCCATTCCTGGCCATCGTCGCTGACCAGCTGCAGCGCCATGCTGCGCACGCGCGCCTTGTTGTCCGCACCGTGCGGGTCGCCGCCACCGATCGAGAGCCGGCCCAGCACGGGCACCTGGCGCTGGCCGAACACCCGCGCCGAACTCAGCGCTGCGCCTTCCGGCGTGCCCTGGAACACACCGCTGACGCAGACACCCTTGGTGTGCGCGCGGCGGAAGCCCGGCTGCGGCGGCCCGGTCGCCTCGATGGCATCGGTGAAGGACTGCGCGGTGACGCGGTCGCGGCCGATCCAGCCGGCCAGCCATGCAAAGACCAGGACCAGGCCGCCGGCGATCAGGGCGATCAGCGCGATCCACAGCAACGGTGAGGGCGGGCGTGGGCCGCCCGGTTCGCGACCAGCGCGGGTATAGCCGAAGAGCGACATGTCCGGATTCCTGCCTTCACGATGCGTGTGGGTGGGCGACAGCGGGCATCGTCTCAGAACACGGCGAAAGCGGATATTCACATTTTCGACAACTGTTCAAAACGACGATCCCCGCCGGAGCGGGGATCGTGGGGTTCAGCGCGTGCCGTGCCGTAGCCGGCGCAGGCTCAGGCGTAGCGCGTCTTGAGCATCGCCCACGCCGAACGCAGCGCCAGCGCCTCGCCACCGGCCGGGCGGCCCGGGCGTTCGCCGTCGTTCCAGGCGTAAACATCCAGGTGTGCCCAGGTCTGGCCTTCGGCGATGAAACGCTCCAGGTACAGCGCCGCGGTGACCGAGCCGGCCATGCGCGAACCGGCGTTGGCCAGATCGGCGATGTTGCTGTGCAGGTAGCGCAGGTACGGGCGCCACAGCGGCATGCGCCAGACCGGATCGCGCACCGCTTCACCGGCCTGCAGCCACTGCTGGGCCAGGGTGTCGTCGTTGCTGAACAGCGCCGGCAGGTCCGGGCCGAGCGCGATGCGGGCCGCGCCGGTCAGGGTGGCGAAATCGAGCACGATCTCCGGCTGCTGCTCGCTGGCATAGGTCAGTGCATCGGCAAGGATCACCCGGCCTTCGGCGTCGGTGTTGTCGATCTCGATGCTCAGGCCCTTGCGGGTGGCGATCACTTCGCCCGGGCGGAACGCATCGGGGCCGATCGCGTTTTCCACCGCCGGGATCAGCAGGGTCAGCTGCACCGGCAGCTGCTGGGCCATGATCAGCCCGGCCAGGCCCAGCGCGTGCGCGGCGCCGCCCATGTCCTTCTTCATGTTGCGCATGCCATCGCCCGGCTTGATGTCCAGCCCGCCGGTATCGAAGCAGACGCCCTTGCCGACCAGTGCCACGTGCGGCTGGCCCGCGGTGCCCCAGCGCAGCACGATCAGGCGCGGCGCGCGGTGCGAGGCGCGGCCGACGGCGTGGATGGACGGGAAGTTCTGCTCCAGCAGCGCATCGCCGGTGATCACCTCGATCTGCGCGCCATGGGCGCTGGCCAGTTCGCGCGCGGCGTCTTCGAGCTGCTGCGGGCCCATGTCTTCGGTCGGGGTGTTGACCCAGTCGCGCACGCGAAGGCTGGCGGCGATCACATCGCGCACTTCGGCCGAGGGCGTGGCGGCCAGCTGGGCCGGCGCGCGGTTGGGGGTGCGGTAGCGCGCGAAGCGATAGCTGCCCAGGCCCCAGCCGAGCTGCAGCAGGGTCTCGATCTCCGGTGCCAGTGCATCGGCCAGCGCCCAGACGGTGCCTTCGGGCAGCGCGAACGGCGCATGCGCGTAGCTGTAGACATCGCCCGGGTCGCCCACGCCGACGATGGCGCCGGCCAGGCCGTGTTCGCCCGGCAACAGCACCACGCTGCCACCGCTGCCGGTGAAGCGCTGCGCATCCAGCCACGCGCCCAGCGCGTCGGACTGCTGCGCGCGCCAGCCGGCGTACTGCTCGCGGGTCATCACGTGCAGCGGCAGTGCGTTGCGCGTTTCGGAGGTGAAACCGGTGATCTGGGACATGGGACTCGAAGGCTCCTTGGGCGGCGGCTTACGCGTGCTGGGCGGATGCGTTCGCATCCAGCCAGTCGGCCAGCCCGATCAGGGTGTCGAACTGCAGATCGGGCTGCAGGGAAGGATGGGTCCAGGTATGCGCGACGCGGTTGATCCAGCAGCCGCGCAGGCCGGCCTGCATCGCGCCGACCACGTCCATCTCGGCGTGGTCGCCCACGTGCAGCACGTGCGCGGGGGCAACGCCGAGCCGCTCGCAGGCGGCGTGGAAGATGCTGGCGGCCGGCTTGGCCGCCCCGTGCTCGCGCGAGCCGAGCTGGAAGGTGAAGTGGTGGGACACGCCGATCCGCTGCAGGTCGGCATTGCCGTTGCTCAGGGCGGCCACCGGCACGCGCGCGGCGATCCGGGCCAGCGCCTCCATCGCATCCGGGTAGAACTCGACCTGGTTGCGCGCGGCGTAGAACGCCTCGTAGGCCGGCTCCAGCAGGGCCGGATCGGCGCCGCTTTTCTCCAGCGCCTCGCTCAGCGTCAACCGGCGCAGCGCGCTGAGGTCGTAGTGCAGGTGCGGGTTGTCATGGAAGGAGCGCTCGCGCAGTTCGCGCATCGCTTCCACCGGGTACATCGCGGCGGTGGCGGGGCTGTGCTGGAGCATCCACTCGTACAACACCTGGTCGATGCGGGCGCCGATGGGGGCGAACGGCCACAAGGTGTCGTCGAGGTCGAGGGTGATGGCTTGGACGGGGAAATTCACTCCCCCATTCTACGCCTGCGCGCGCGGGCTTTCATGGCGCGCGCAGGCAGCGCAGGGCCGTCCTTCAGCGCAGGTCGTAGGAACAGCCGATGGAGGCCTGCCCATCCTGCTCGCGCACGTTCAGGTCATGTCGACCCATCTCCCGGGTGTAGTCGCCGGCGACGCTGTCCCGGATGTTCGCCAGCGCGGCGATCTGCTCGACGGTCGCCGTGCTGAAGTAGGCGGTGTAGCTGTCGATGCTGTCCTCGCCGTTGGCCCCGTCGTACAGGTGCAGGCGGTTCACTGGCTGGCCCAGCACGAGCAGCGGCGTGGTCAGAGCATACTCGCCATCGGACAGCTCGCCGTACGCCTGCAGCTCGGTCGGCTTGAGCACCTTCGCCAGCGCGGCGAACTGCGCAGGTGTCAGGTGACGCTTGCAGGTGACCGCTTCGACCAGTTGGCGGCCGGCCACCTCGGCGCTGGGCGGGGGGGCGGCGAACGTCGGCGCGGCGAGGAGGACCAGGCCGGTGAGAGCAAGACAACGGGCAACGAGGGACGTCATCAGCATCGGGATCCATCCGAAAAGGGCCGGTATTCTGGCAGCCTCGGGGCGGGTGCGGCCACCCGTCTCCCGGCGCTGTCCGCACTTACTCCAGCAGCCGCGCCCAGCCCTGCGTGCCATCCAGGCGGGCCAGCACCATCTTGATGCACACCAGCAGCGGCACCGCCAGCAGCAGCCCGACCATGCCCCACAGCCAGCCGAACACCATCAACGCCAGGATCAGGATCAGCGGGGAGATCGCCATGCGCCGGCCGAGCACGATCGGGGTGATCACCTGGCCTTCCACGGTATGCAGGGCCAGGTAGCAGGCCGCCGGCAGCAGCGCCTTGTAGGGATCGCTGAACTCCACGAAGCCCATCAACAGCATCAGCGCCACCCCGATCAGCGGGCCGACGTACGGCGCGAAGTTCAGCAGTGCCGCCACGGTGCCCCACAGCAGGGCTTCCTGCACGCTGATCCCCAGCAGCACCAGCACCCCGGCGAACACCAGCCCGACCAGTGTGTTGATGACGGTGATGGTCAGCACGTAGCGCGAGACCTCGCGTTCGATCGAGCGCAGGATCTCGGTGGTGAACCGTTGTTGCTGCCGGTTCGGGAACAAGGCGATGGCGTGTTTCTGCAGGCTTTGCCCGTAAATCATGAAGAACAGCGTGAGCAGCACCACCGCCAGCACCGAGGCGGCCAGCCGCGGCGCGCGGGTCAGCACCTTGTACGGGTCATCGAGCTGGGTGCGCACGATCTGCACGCGGCGGCTGCCTTCACCGCCCGCCACGCGCGCGAAATTCTCCGCGGCCTGGTTGGCCTGCTGGACCGGCTTGGTCAGGCTCTGTACCTGGCGGGCGACCTTGCGCAGCTGCTGCGGGGCCTCCTGGGCCCAACTCATGGCCGGGCCGACCAGCTGTACGCCCAGCGCCGCGGCACCACTCAGCCCGACGCCCAGCACCAGGACCGCACCCAGGAAGCGCGGGATCCAGATCTTCTGCAGCAGGCGCAGGATCGGGTTGCCGACCAGCGCGAAGAACATCGCCAGCAGCACCGGCAGGATTACTTCCTGCGCGGCCCACAGGGTGAAGCCGACGGCGAGGGTGGCCAGCACCACCAGCGACATCGGGGCGCGGGGGCGCGGTGGCGGCGGGGAGGCGGGTGTAGCGACGGCGTCGGCGGAAGGAGGAACCAGGGCGCTCATGCGGGTCGCACACGGGAAAGGAGCGTCATTATTGGGCAAGCCAGGTGCGTGCGGCGTGTGCAGGTGTCCACAACGCAGAAGGCCCCGCCGCGGTATGCGTCAGGGCCTGTCGGAGATCCATCGGTGGCGTGCCGTGACTCAGCGTTCGGACATGTCCGTCGCTGCCTCGGCCGGCTGTGGTGCATGCGTGGCCGGTGCCGGCGCATGCGCCGGATCGGCACGCGCCACACGCGGTGCGGCAGCCGGGGCAGGCCGTGCGACCTCATCGGCCACATCGTCCACCTTGTCGGCGGCATCTTCGGCGGTGTCGGCCGCGGCGGCGGCCTGCATCGAGGCGAAGGCCGCCTGGGTGCTGGCCATCAGGCTGGAGACCGAACCGATCATCTGCAGCCAGCGGGTGCCATGGAATTTGGTGGTGCCCGGCTCGAGCTTGCCGGCCAGGAAACCCCCGGCAAGGCCGACGGTGATGATGCGCAACGGCGTCCACCCCGCGCGCCACACGGCGCTCAGCGTGAACCAGTTGTCCCGGGTGTCATCCACCCGGATCGAGACGACCTGCTCGGCCCGTTTGACCCGGCGGCGCAGTGCTTCGAAATTCATGGTCGGGTCTCCGGCAGACCTATGTTGGCGTCCGGATCTTCCTCGTCCTCGTTGGGCTCATCGAACAGACCAAGCCGCGACAGCTGCCGGCGGGTGGCATGCATGCCCGTGTGGCGGAAGAAGAACGAAACGCGCCAGATCGCATACCCGGTCACGGCCAGGCTGATGATCGAGGTGATCAGCAGCGAATGGAACCAGGACAGGCCCCAGCGCTGCATCAGGGCGATCAGGGTGCCGGCCAGCAACAGCCAGGCCGACGCCCCGAACACGATCGCCACACCGCTCCACGCCAGCGCACGCCCGAAGGCACTGCGCGCCAGCGCGAAATCGACCGAGGCCAGACGACGCAGCGAGCGCAGGGTGTGCTTGGCCGAATCGACCGTCGCGCGCCCTGCCTCGCCGACCTGGCGGATGCTTTCATCCAGCCGGGGGGCCTGTTCGCCGCGTTCCGGTGGCGGGGTTTCCGCGCCACCGTCTGCGGCCGGCTGTGCTTGATCGCTCACGCCGACGCTTACTTGTCGCCGCCGCTGCGGGCCAGCTTGGCGATGATCCAGCCGGCGGCGAAGGCCACACCGAAGGACGCCAGCGGACGCTCACGGATCAGCTCGGCGGCGCTGTCGACCAGGTCCTTGCCCTTGTCCATCAACGCATCGACCTGTTCCTTGGCGGCAGCACCACCGAACTCGGCGGCGGCCAGGCCGGACAGCGCGGTATCGGACAGTTCGGCCTTGACGTTGGCCTTGCCGATGCGCAGCTCATCACCGGCCGCACCGGTGGCGCCCTTGATCGCACCACCGGCAGCGGTGGCGGCGGACTTCAGGTGCGAACCGGCTTCGCCCAGGTGTTCCTTCAGGTTCTCGGTATTGGTGGGGCTCATCGTGTATCTCCTGCTGTGCGATGGGGTAGGTGACCGCGGACGAACCCGTCGGTTACGAAACCAAGGTAATACCACCCCCCTGGTGTAAGGGGTGTCACGGGCGCGTGGGGATCAGCGCATGATCAGCTGCCCCGGCGTGTTGCCGCGCACGATGCGCAGCACCAGCTGGGCCGGGCGTTGCTGGAAGTTGGCGCGCCAGCTGGCCAGGTCGGCGAACTCCCCGGCCGTGGCGGCGGTGATCACGTCACCTTGCGCAAGACCGGAGCTGGCCGCGCGGCTGCCGCGGGCCACCTCGCTCACCATCACCCCGCTGATCCCGGCCTGGCGCATCGATTCGGGCAGGTCCACGAAGGTGGCGCCGCCCAGGCGTGGGTCCAGCGATTCGCCGGTGACCGAGCGTGCCTGCTCCTTGAGCGTGGCCTGCAGCTTCAGCGGCGCGCCGTCGCGCAGGATCTCCAGCGCCAGCCGGCTGCCGACCGGCTGCAGGCCTTCCACGTTGTGCAGGGCCTGGGCACTGTCCACGCGCTGGCCGTTGGCCGAGACCACCACATCGCCCGGCTTCAGCCCGGCCGCCGCGGCGGCCGAGCCGGCCAGCACGCGGGTCACCAGCGCGCCGCGGGTTTCCTTCAGGCCCAAGCCCTGCGCGATCTGCTGGGTCAGGTTCTGGCTTTCGATGCCGAGCGTGCCGCGCACCACCACGCCGTGCTTGATCAGCTGGTCGACGACATCGCGGGCCAGGTTGGACGGAATCGCCAGGCCCAGGCCGATGTTGCCGGCCATGCTGCCCTGCGGGTTGAAGCTGGCCGTGTTGATGCCGACCAGCTGCCCGGCCAGGTTGACCAGCGCACCACCGGAGTTGCCCGGGTTGATCGAGGCATCGGTCTGGATGAAGTTCTGGTAGCCCAGCCCGCGGATGCCGCTGCGGCCCACCGCCGAGACGATGCCGGAGGTGACCGTCTGGCTGAAGCCGAACGGGTTGCCGATGGCAACCACGAAATCGCCCACGCGCAGCTGGTTGCTGTCGCCCAGCTTGATGTCGGTCAGGTTGCCCGGCGGGATCCGGATCAGGGCGATGTCGGTATCGCGATCGGAGCCGAGGAATTCGGCCTGCACGGTACGCCCGTCGGCCAGGGTCACCTGCACGTCGTCGGCGTTGTCGATGACATGGTGGTTGGTCAGCACCAGGCCCTCGGCGGCGTCGATGATCACGCCCGAGCCCAGCGATTCGTTGATGCGTTCCTGCGGCACTTCCGGGAACAGCCGGCGCAGGATCGGGTCGTTGAAGAACGGGTTGCGTACCCGCACCACCTGCTTGGTGTTGACGCTGACCACCGCGGGCATCACCTGCTGCAGCATCGGTGCCAGCGAGGGCACCGGTTGCCCGGCCACGGCGGCCGGCAACGCGGCGGTGGCCGGGATGCTCAGCGAAGCGGGCGCCGCCGCTGCGCGATTGTCCAGGTTGGCATTGATCGCGGTGGCGACGAAGCCACCGAAGGCCGCCGCGAGGGCGAGCGTGAGCAGGGTCGGGAGCGGGCGCATGGCTGGGGCGGTTCCGTGACGATGAGGCGGGGGGTGGAAGATGCATGTATACGGTAATTCAAGGCGAGCGAGTGTGTTGGCTGCTGGCTAAACCGTCGATGAAATCGGCACCGCGCGCGTGCCGGCGGCGGCAGAAAACAGCGCAGTTTCGCTGTGAAGGGGCGGATAAACGCCTTGCCGGCAGCCCGTGTTGCACCGCTGCGTGGCGCGCCACGGCGGCGCAGCGTGACCTGCCGCGCGCGCCACGCAATGCAACGCCGATGCTGTTTTAAAGGGGTTTGCTGACGACCGGTGCGGCGCAGCGGAGCGTTGCGCGCGCCAGTGCTACTGTCAGGGCCGCGGATGCATCGCGCCAAGACCGTTCCACGAAGCACCGCGCCGGTATAGCATCGCCAGCGATTTGACTAACCAGCCCCTCAGGAGGCACTCAATGAGCAACGGTAACGGTGTGACCACGGTTCTCTCGCAGACCGTCGAAGATGCAAAAGAAGCAGCCGGCAACGTGGGCGAGACCATCGCACACGCCGCCGAAGAAGCGGTCGCTTCGGTCAAGAAGACCGCCAAGCGCGCTCGCAAGGCTGCCACCACCCAGGTCGCCAAGGTCAAGAAGGCCGTGACCAAGGTCGAAAAGAACGTCGCCAAGAAGGCCGACAAGGCCGCCAAGTCGGTCGGCAAGAGCCTGGCCTCGGCCAAGCAGAAGCTGGAAGCGGCCAAGAAGAACGCCAAGGCCGAAGCCACCGCCATCAAGAAGCAGGTCGCCAAGAAGAAGGCCGCCGCTGAAAAGGCCGTGACCAAGACCACCAAGGCCGCCGGCAAGAAGGCCACGACCGCCAAGAAGGCCGTGACCAAGAAGGCTGCCGCAGCCAAGAAGACCGTGACCAAGAAGGTCGCCACCGCCAAGAAGGCCGTCGCCAAGAAGACCGCGACCGCCAAGAAGGCCGTGACCAAGAAGTCCGCTGCCGCCAAGAAGACGGTCGGCAAGAAGGTCGCCACCGCCAAGAAGGCCGTCGCCAAGAAGACTGCGACCGCCAAGAAGGCTGTGACCAAGAAGACCGTCGGCAAGAAGGTCGCCACTGCGAAGAAGGCCGTTGCCAAGAAGTCGGCGACCGCCAAGAAGGCCGTGACCAAGAAGACCGCAGCAGCCAAGAAGGTGGCCGGCAAGAAGACCGCCGTCGCCCGCAAGTCGGTCGGCAAGAAGGTCGCCACCGCCAAGAAGGCTGTGACCAAGAAGACCGCAGCAGCCAAGAAGACTGTCGGCAAGAAGGTCGCTACCGCCAAGAAGGCGGTGGCCAAGAAGGCTCCGGCGAAGAAGGCCGTGACCAAGAAGACGGCCGCCGCCCGCAAGCCGGCCGCCCGCAAGGCCCCGGCCAAGCGCGCACGCAAGTAAGCATCGCGTGCCGTTCCTGCCTTCGGGCGGGAACGGCATGGCGGTGGGCAGTACCGGTCGACAGCGGCGCCCTGCGCGCCCACGCCTGTCGATCAGCGCAATGTTGACGAAGCCCGGCAACCGGGCTTGCTAGGCTGCACGCTGGCTCAACGGAAACACCCGATGCGCGGTCTGGATTTCAGTTCCTGGCAAGCCATGCTCTCCACCCTGTTCGGCCTGGCGGTGATCACCCTGATCGGCGTCGGCATCCGGCTGCTGGTGATGCAGACCCTGCAGCAGCGCCGTGAGCGCGAGAACCGGCAGATCAACGAACGCCTGCGGACCCTGATCGCCGCATACAAGACCCTGGGCGGCTCCTTCACCGGTGCACTGGATGTGGATCCGCGGCATCTGCGCGACCTGCGCCAGCAGGCCGCCCCCGAGCACAGCGACACCGCGGTGCAGCTGCCACCGCTGGCTGCCTCGGGCGGCAGCGACCGTGCGCGGCGGATCCGCGATGCGGTGGAAGCGGCCCTGTCGGACATCATCCTGCTCGGCACCGACGAACAGGTGCGGCTTGCCGCACACGCCGCCACTGAACTGGCCGAGGGACGCGCGGTCCCCACCGGCGCGCTGGTGATTTCGCTGCGGGATTTCATCCGCCAGGCGCTGGACCTGGATCCGATTCCGGCCAGCGTGCCGATTCCACGCCAGGGCCCGGCGCGCCCGGCAGCGGGCGCGAAGGGCAAGGGCGAAACGGGTGACAAGGGCGGTGGCAAAGGCGGTGGCGGCGGGGGTGGTATGGGCGGCGGCATGGGCATGGGCGGTGGCACCGGCACCGCCGCCGACGACACCGACCACCCCGCCGCGCGCTGAGCCGGCGCTGCCGGTTACTGCTTCAATTCCACCACCGGCACGAAGCCGCCATAGATCATCCGCTTGCCGTCGAACGGCATCGGGTTCTTCTCCGGATCCATTTCCGGGTCCTCCATCATCTTCTGCATGCCGGCATCGCGGGTGGCCTTGTCGGGCCATTCGATCCACGAGAACAGCACGGTCTCGTCGTCCTGTGCGTCCACCGCGCGGTAGAAGTCGGTCTGCTTGCCATGGCTGACGTCGTCGCCCCAGCACTCGACCACGCGCAGTGCGCCGTGCTTGATGCAGATAGCATCGCCGGCGCGGGCATGCGCCAGGAATTTCTCCTTGTTCGCGGTTGGCACAGCCAGCACGAATCCATCGATGTAAGCCATTGCAAGCTCCGATGACGCACCGGAATGGGCGCCTTCATTGCATACGACGCGCGGGGGAGGCAACGATCGACACTGCGCCAGGTGGCCGGCAGGCGCCGTGAAGCAGGGGCCCTGTACCGGCCACCGGGGTCAGAAAAATCTGAACGACAATGGGGGGCATCCTGATAGGACGGCTGTCGCATTAGGCACATGATGGCGATGCCGAGCAGGTCGTCCCCAATACGGACCTGCGGCACGCGCCCCCAGCGGCAGCGGCCACGGTGTATTCAAGGAAGAGGACGCGTTAGCCGATTACTCCCCAAGAGCGGCTTCCCCAGCGCGTGACGCCCCGCAAGGGCATCGTCGTGACCCGACTCCTTACCCCGCCTCGCGCGGGCACCCCTCACGCCCCTCCCCATCACGCAGCCGCACCGGTCAATGGCGCTCTTCACGCCTTTTTCGCGCGGGAAAAATTACGCGCGTATGACAGAGCGTGACTGAACACATCCCCAAAATCGCCTGTAGCGGCGACGGTCAACTTCAGGGGGCGTTGTGTCGAATAACGGAGAATTTACATTCCCGATGCAGATGGGCCCCGTGCCTGCTGCAAGCAGTCCAAGACAAAAGGTGTACCCCCATGAAGACTTCGTTGATTGCCCTGGCCCTCGCCGCCGCCCTGCCGTTCGCCGCTTCCGCTGCTGAAGGCCTTTCCTACAACTTTGCCGAAGCCGACTACGTCAAGACCGACGCAGATGGCGGCAAGGCCGATGGTTGGGGCGTGAAGGGTTCCTACGCCTTCCACCCGAACTTCCATGCGTTCGGTGAGTACAACCAGCAGAAGACCGACATCGGCGATTTCAAGATCGACCAGTGGCGCGTCGGCGTTGGCTACAACCAGGAAATCGGCAACAGCACCGACTTCGTGGGCCGCGTTGCCTACAACAAGTTCGACCCGAAGGAAGGCCTGGACTTCAACGGCTACAGCGCTGAAGCCGGTATCCGTACCGCGTTC
>Ga0308171_1000895_pt1 | contig 49057 bp, 45 predicted proteins | sample PhyGR1_FD_202135 | JGI IMG/M metagenome (GOLD analysis project Ga0308171, IMG submission 202135) | Phyllosphere microbial communities from UC Gill Tract Community Farm, Albany, California, United States - DLSLSG.R1 | ecosystem: Host-associated > Plants > Phyllosphere > Unclassified | place: USA... | reverse complement strand
AACTGACCCGCAAGAACCTGGTGCGCGCCGGCGTGCATTTCGAAGTGCCGCTGAAGCAGATCGAAGCGCAGGAAATCAAGCCGCCGGTCGATGCCGAGGGCAAGCCGCTGGTCGGCATCATCCTCTCCAATCCGCCCTACGGTGAACGTATCGGCGTGCGCGGTGACCGTGCCTTGCCGACCGAGGAATTGTTCATGCAGTTCTTCAGCGCCTTCTCCAGCACCTTGAAGCAACGCTTTGCGGGGTGGAGCGTATTCCTGTTCTCCGCCGACCTCGGCCTGCCCAAGCTGATGCGCCTGAAGGAAGCCCGCAAGACGCCGTTCTTCAACGGTGCCCTGGAATGCCGCCTGTTCCGCTTCGACATGGTGGCCGGCTACAACCGCCGCGAGGAAGCCAAGCCGGTCTCGCGCGACAGCGAAGACTGATGCTCTCCGGCGCGGCTGGATTGTCAACTTCTCCAAGACAATCCATCCCGCCGCCACCGGTTTATCCGGCCTGCCTTCTTCCCTACAGTGTGGACTTGGCGACTGCCGTTGCGCATGCAAGAAAAAGCAAAAGCGCAACGCTCGCCATCCTTCATCCACTCCACACTTTTCCGGGATCACCATGACCACCGTTACCGTCAACACCCGCGCCGACTACGCCGCCTTCCTGCTGCGCGTCACCATGGGCATTTTCTTCCTGGTCCACGCCGGCCTGAAACTGTTCGTCTTCACACCCGCCGGGACCGTCGGCTTCTTCGCCTCGCTGGGCGTGCCGGGCTGGTTCGCCTATCCGGTCATGGCACTGGAAGTGGTGGGCGGCATCGCGCTGGTGCTGGGCTTCTACGGTCGCTGGCTGGCCCTGCCGCTGGCAGCGGACCTGCTGGGCGCGATCGTGCTGGTGCATGGCAAGGCCGGCTTCTTCTTCACCAATCCCAAGGGCGGCTGGGAATACCTGGCGCTCTGGATCGTCGGCCTGATTGCCGTGTTCCTGCTGGGTGATGGCGCATTTGCCCTGAAGCGTGAAGCGCAGCGCTGATAGCGCATTGATGGCATCATCAGCCAACAATCTCTCGCAGGATCAGCGCCGGGCCCGTGCCCGGCGCACGCCATCCGGCGACAAAGTTTCAAACCGCATCAAAGCAGTCGATGCTCCAAACGTTTTAAATGTTTTAAATGTTTTATATCGTTTATAGCGATTCACAAGGAAACCATCATGTCCACCGTGTCCACTCTCTCCAGCACCGTCGATAGCCTTCCCCTGCCCTCGCTGTTCGTCTCGCACGGCTCGCCCATGCTGGCCGTCGAACCGGGCCGCACCGGGCCGCTGCTGGCCAGCATCGGTGCGACGCTGCCGCGTCCGCGTGGCATCGTGATGGTGTCGCCGCACTGGGAGACTTTCACGCCGCGCGTGGGCAACCAGGCCAAGCCGCGCGTGATCCATGACTTCGGTGGTTTCCCGCAGGAACTCTATGAACTGGACTATCCTGCCCCCGGCGCACCGGCGCTGGCCGAGCACGTGGCGCAACGCCTGCGCGACGGCGGCCTGCCGGCCAATACCGATGGCGGCTGGGGCCTCGATCACGGCGCCTGGGTGCCGCTGCGCTATCTCTATCCGCAAGCCGATGTGCCGGTGATCCAGCTGTCGCTGCAATCGCAGCAGCCGCCTGAATATCACTATCAGGTCGGCCGCCTGCTGGCGCCGCTGGCCAAGGAAGGCATCCTGCTGGTCGGCTCGGGCAGCTTCACGCACAACCTGCGCGAACTGCGCCGCAACGAGATCGAGGGCGGCGATGCGCCGCATACGCTGGAATTCCTGCGCTGGTTCCTCGACCGCATGCGGGCCGGCGACCTGCAGGCCCTGTTCGGCTACCGGACCACCGCCCCGCATGCGGTGCGCACGCATCCCAGCGACGAACACCTGCTGAGCCTGTTCTTCGCCATGGGCGCGGCCGATGACTGGACACAGCTGGTACACCTCGACAGCGGTTCGACGTATCATAGCCTGCGCATGGACGCCTTCGCCTTCGGCACCGGTGCCCGCCTGCTGGCACAACTTCCGGCAGCTGCCTGAGCCGCCGTCTGTTCCGGGGGTGCCAGCGCAGCGCCCTCTCGGGGAAAACACGATTTGAACAAACTGCGTGAAATCGAATGCTTCATCGCCGTGGCCGACCTCGGCAGCTTCGTCAAGGCGGCCGATGCGCTGGGCATCTCCAAGGCTGCCGTCTCACGCACGGTACTGGAACTGGAAGCGCGCCTGGGTTCGCGCCTGATGCAGCGGACCACCCGGCGGCTCTCGCTGACCGAAGCCGGCAGCCTCTATCTGGAACGCTGCAAGCAGATAGTTGCAGCGCTGGAAGAAGCCGATGACCTGCTGCTGGCCGGCAGCGCCAAGCCCGCCGGCCTGCTGCGCATCAATGCCCCCGTGACCTTCGGCATCCTGCACCTGGCACCGCTGTGGCCGATCTTCCTGGAACGCCATCCGGAAGTGGAACTGGACATCACCCTCTCGGACCGCATCGTCGACATCATCGACGAAGGCTATGACCTGGCGATCCGCATCGCCCGGCTGGCCGATTCCACGCTGATCCACCGCAAGCTCACCAGCACCAGCCTGCCCATCTGCGCTTCCCCCGGCTACCTCGAACAGCACGGCACGCCGCGCCATCCGCACGAGCTGGCACAACACCAGATCATCAGTTACAGCTACAACCACGGCAAGGACGAGTGGCAGTTCAGCGGGCCGAAAGGTCCGGTGAGCGTGCGCGTCAATGCACGCATGCACGTCAACAATGGCGACAGCTGCGTGCAGGCAGCGCTGGGCGGCATCGGCATCACGCGCCAGCCGACCTTCATGATCGATCAGTACCTGCGCAGCGGACAGCTGGTCCCGCTGCTCACCGACTACACCGTGCCGGACCTCGGCATCTACGCGGTCTACCCCAGCCGCGCGCATCTGCCGGCCAAGGTCAGGGCGATGCTGGACTTTCTGTCCGAAGCCTTCGCGCAGGTGCACTGGTCCGGACCGGCCGAGGCCTGATCGCCTGATCGCCTGATCCCACGGCGGCAGCAACGCAGCCGTTCTCGCAGCGCGCCCATGCTCTCCCGCAGGCTGGCTTGAACGGCAGCCATGCATAATTTTCATGCATCCTCACACAAGCTTGCAGGCTCGTCTTGCGGACGCTGCACGGGCCCGCAATTGCAGTGGAGCAGACCGGCGCATGCGATTCCGGCTCGCTTTCTTGCGGGCCTGTCCGGGCCGAAGCGCCATTGACACACCGTCTTCTATCGTCGACATTGACCATATGGCGAACGCTTTGTCCATATATTGAACAAAGTCCGGATTCAACAGAAGAACATCAGGAGACCCCACATGACAGCCACCGGCACCCCCATGCCCGCCGAACTGAAGATGAAGCCCTACCAGTTCCCCAACCCCAAGGAAGCGCCACTGGAGATCGTGGTCAATCCGGCGGTCCCGGAGGACGAACGCGTGTGGGTGCCGCAAGCCGAGAATGTCTGGTTCCGTCCGCTCTGCCTGAATGTCTCGCAGGGCTACTGGACCAACCTGCTGCGCGTGCGCAAGTCCGGCGTGCTGTCGCGCCACCGCCATCCGGCACCGGTGCACGGCATGGTGCTCAAAGGCCGCTGGCGCTATCTGGAACATGACTGGATCGCCGAACAGGGCAGCTACGTCTTTGAACCGCCGGGCGAGACCCACACCCTCTACGTGCCCGAAGACGTGGAAGAGATGATCACCTACTTCCACATCACCGGCGTGATGTTCTATTGCGACCCCTGGGGCAAGTTCGAAGGCTACGAGGATGTCTTCACCAAGCTCGACATGTGCCGCAAGCACTATGAAGCGGTCGGCCTGGGCAGCAACTACGTCGATCGCTTCGTGCGCTGAGGATGCATGAAATGACTTATTCCCGCGCATCCCATGACTTTGGCGACTGCGTGGCCGTGGTCACCGGCGGCCATGGCGGCATCGGCACAGCCATCAGCGCACGCCTGGCCGCGGGCGGCGCGCAGGTGGTCGTGTGGGACCAGCAGCATGACCCGGCCTCGCCCTATCGGCAAGAAAGCCTCGACATCACCGACGCCGCTGCGGTCATGCAGGCCGCACAGCGATTGCTGGGCGACACCGGGCGCATCGATTTCCTCATCAACAACGCCGGTTACGCCGGTCCGACCGTGCCGCTGGACGAGTATGACGTGGGTGAGTGGCATCGCATCGTGCAGGTCAACCTGCTGGGTGTCTTCCATGCCTGCCGCAGCGTGACGCCGGCCATGCGCGCCGCCGGGCGCGGACGCATCGTCAACATCGCCTCGCTGGCCGGCAAGGAAGGCACGCCCAATGCCTCGGCCTACAGCGCCGCCAAGGCGGGCGTACTGGCGCTGACCAAGTCCTTGGGCAAGGAGCTGGCCGAGACGGGCGTGCTGGTCAACGCCATTGCGCCGGCCGCCGTGAAGACCGCGCTGCTGGAGCAGATGTCGCCGGCCCATGTGCAGACCATGATCGCCAAGAGCCCCATGCATCGCCTGGGCAGCGTCGATGAGGTCGCCGACATGTGCGCATGGCTGTGCTCCGGTTCCTGCAGCTTCAACACCGGCGCGGTGTTCGATCTTTCGGGCGGACGCGCAACTTACTGAGCGGCTTGCCGCTCGGCCACCAGAATCATCCGGGCAAGCAAGGATCGCATGCCGGGGCAGGCAGCCGCCGCCCGGGCAGCGCCGGACAAGTAACACGCAGGGACGGACTCCACACCGTCCTTGCGACTGCATCCCTGCATGACGCTTCGAACCTGTCCTCGACAGCGAGCTGCGCGACAGACGCGGCCGTTACGAAGCACGCCAATGGCAGCACATCATTCACACTGGAGACGCACACCATGGAAGTCCAAAAGGAAAAGAGCCCCCGGCTCAAACGCATACAGCTCGTGGCACTGAGCTTCCTGATGCTGGCCGGCATCGTCAACTACCTGGACCGCAGCACGCTGTCCATTGCCAATCATTCGGTGAGCCAGGAGCTCAACCTCTCGGCCTCGCAGATGGGCCTGTTGCTATCGGCCTTCTCGCTGGCCTATGCCTTCTCGCAACTGCCCATCGGCGCCATGCTCGACAAGTTCGGCGCGCGCGTGATGCTGGGCGCGGGCATGTTCGTCTGGTCGCTGGCGCAACTGGCGGGCGGCTTCGTCCATACGCTGCAGCAATTCCTGGTGGCGCGCGTGTTCCTCGGCCTGGGTGAAGCGCCGCAGTTCCCGGCGGGAGCCAAGGTCGTGTCCGAATGGTTCGCCATGCGCGAGCGCGGGGGCCCGACCGGCATCTTCGTGGCCTCCTCCACCATTGGCCCGGCACTGGCCCCACCGATCCTTACTATCCTGATGCTGTCCTTCGGCTGGCGCATGATGTTCATCATCATGGGCTTGCTCGGCATCGCCGTCTCGGTGGGCTGGTACCTGTTTTACCGGAATCGCAACGAAGTCCAGCTCACGCCTTCCGAAGTGCTCTATCTCGCCGATGACCACGACCAGGATCCCAACGCCAATGCCAAGCTGAGCTGGGCCGAATGGAAGAGCCTGTTCACCTACCGCACCACCTGGGGCATGCTGTTCGGCTTCATGGGCGTGATCTACATGGTGTGGCTGTACCTCACCTGGCTGCCCGCCTACCTGGAACATGAACGCCATCTCTCCATCGCCCGCACCGGCTGGGTGGTGGTGATCCCCTACATCTTCGGCACGCTCGGCATGCTCTCCTCGGGCTATATCGCCGATGGCCTGATGAAGCGCGGCATGCCCGCCATCCGCAGCCGCAAGTGGCCGATCTGCGCGGGCCTGATCGGTGCCGGCGCCTTCACCATTCCGGCCGCCTACACGCCCAGCACCACCATGGCCATCGTCTACATCTCGCTGGCCATGGCCTTCGTGAACATGGCCTCCGGCGGTGCCTGGGCGCTGGTGTCGGTGGCCATTCCGCGCCGCCTGGTGGCCTCGCTGGGCAGCATGCAGAACTTCGGCGGCTATCTCGGCGGCTCGCTGGCACCGGTCATCACGGGCGTGGTGGTGGACCAGACGCACTCCTTCGTCAATGCCCTGCTGATCAGTGCCGCCGTGGCCTTTGCCGCTGCGCTGGTCTACATGTTCGTGGTGGACAAGCCGATCGAGGCGCACGCAGCATGACGCAATGCTTCATGCCCCAGTAGCCTGACCCGATGCCGCCGCCCGCTGGTAGCGGCATCCAGCCAGTCTCCTGCCACTCACCAGAAGGAACTTTCATGAGCTTCATTCCCGACCTGCTCCGGGGCAAGACCGCCCTCGTTACCGGCGGCACCCAAGGCATAGGCGCAGCCGTTGCACGCCAGCTCGCCGCACTGGGCGCACGCGTCATCGCTGCCGGCCTGCCGCCGTTTGCGCATGCGCAATTCGAGGGCAGCGGCATCACCCTGGCGGAGATGAACGTGGCCAGCGAGGACAGCGTGCGCGCGGTGCTGGCGGGCCTCACGCAACTCGATATCGTGGTCAACTGCGCCGGCATCATCAAGCGCGGCGAAGAACTGGAAACGGATGTCTTCGAGCAGGTCATCGCCGTGAACCTCACCGGCACCATGCGCGTCTGCGCTGCCAGCCGCGACCTGCTCAAGCAATCCGGAGGCTGCATCGTCAATACCGCGTCCATGCTCAGCTTCTTCGGTGGCGGACTGGTGCCGGGTTACAGCGCCAGCAAGGGCGGCGTGGCGCAGCTGACCAAGTCGCTGGCCATCGCCTATGCGGCCGACGGCATCCGCGTCAATGCGGTAGCCCCCGGCTGGATCGCCACGCCGCTGACCCAGGCCCTGCAGGATGACCCGGTGCGTGCCGGCCCCATCCTCGCGCGTACGCCGCTGGGCCGCTGGGGCAAGCCGGAAGACATCGGCAATGTCGTGGCCTTCCTGTGTTCGCCGGCGGCCTCCTTCATGACCGGCGCCATCGTGCCGGTCGATGGCGGCTATCTGGTGGCCTGAGGCCAACGCAATCTTTTCACGTGCAATGCCATTTGCCCGCGCCGGCTCCAGACGGCGCGGGATTTTTTGCATATGGGCTCGGCTATAATCTGGCCCGAAATCAGTACGGAATTCTATACGGATTTCCGTACTGAATCTTGTACGCAATCCTGCCTCTGTCCTTGATCCACTCCTGCCCCTCGATCCCGCGCTCATGCCCGACCACGACAAACAAGCTGACGACAACAAGATCGCGGGCACTGCCGCCTTCTCCAAGTTCATGGCGGTACTGCAGCTGATCGCCGATCAGGAAGCGCCGCTCTCCATTGCGCAACTGGCGGCGCTGTCGGGCTATCCGCGTCCGACGGTGTATCGCATCCTGGGCGCGCTGATGGCCGAGGGCATGGTGGTGGAAAACCCGCGCAGCAAGCAGTATGAAGTCGGGCCACGCCTCATCCATCTGGCCAGCCGTGCCTGGGACCGCAGCGACATCCGCACCACGGCCATCGAGTCGCTGCGCCAGCTGCGCGACATCACGCGCGAGACGGTGCACCTGGCCGTGCCCAGCGATCACAGCATGGTCTACATCGAGAAACTGGAGAGTCCGCAAGCCGTGCGCATGGATTCGCGCATCGGCACGCGCGTGACCTTGTATTCGAGTTCAGTGGGGAAAGCCTATCTGGCCGGGCTGGCGCAAGCGCAGCGCGAACGCCTGATGCGCACGCTGCATCTGGAAGCCTTCACATCCAACACACACACCACGCTGGAGGCGCTGCGCGCCGATGTCGAAGAGACCCACACGCGCGGCTACGCCGAAGATCGTGAAGAAAACGAAGCGCAGATTTTTTGTTACGGTGCCGCCATCGTCGGTGCCGATGGCGTACCGGTGGCCTGCGTGAGCGTGAGCATTCCGCTGTATCGCCGCCTGCCCGATGCGCAGCAGGCGTATGTGACACCGCTGCTGCAAGCCTGCGCGAACATCTCGCGCAAGCTTGCCGGACCGGGCTGAGTCCGGTCCGATTCGCTCCGCAGGCGATCAGGCCTCGGGCGGCAATTCCACCTTGTAGATTTCCTTGCCGTCGGTGTTGTGCAGCGTGACGGTGAGGGTCTTGCTCTTGGCGTCGATCTTGCCGATGCCGAAGAACTGCAGCAGCTCGGCCGGCGAACGGTTCTGCTTCATGTCCGCAGGGATGCTGACGAAACGCACATCCGGACCAAAGGTGCGATCGATCTCGCCCGGCCCGAAGGTCCCCGCATTGATGGGCCCACCGACGAATTCCCAGAAGGGCTTGAAGTCGGTGAACTGCGCACGCTCGGGCGCGTAGTGCGTGGCTGATGCGTAGTGCACATCGGCGGTCACCCACACCACGTTCTTGATGTCGTGCTGCTTGATGAAACGCAGCAGTTCGGCTACTTCCAGTTCGCGCCCGGAGGGCTTGCCGTTGTCGGCATTGGCCCAGGCCTCGAAAGTTCCCTGGGGCACATCCGGGTTCAGGTCCGGCACCACGATGGAGATCGGCATGTCGCTGGCGATGAGCTTCCAGGTCGAGCGCGAACGCAGCAGCGCCTGCTTGATCCAGCGCATCTGTTCGGGGCCGAGGAAGTCGGCATCATGGCCGCCCTTCTGGCGATTGGGAGAATTGCGGCCACGATAGCTGCGCTCGTCCAGCATGAACACGTCCAGCAGCGGACCGTGGTTGAAGGCACGGTAGATGCGGAAAGGATCGGCGCTGTCGATGCGGAATGGATTGTGTTCGAACATGGCCTGGCGCGCGCGGGCGGCCAGCACGTCGATGTTGCGTTCGTCGTAGCGCTTTTCGGCGGCACCGATCACCTGGCCGGGATACCAGTTGTTGCGGACTTCGTGGTCATCCCACTGCACCAGGAAGGGCACCTCGGCGGCGAAGCGGCGCTTGTTGGTGTCCAACATGTTGTAGGCGAAGTTGCCGCGATAGTCGTCCAGCGTCTGCGCGACCTTGGATTTGGCTTCGGTCACCACGTTGCGCCACAGCGTTCCGTCCTCCAGCTTCACTTCGGCCTGGATGGGACCATCGGCATAGATCTGGTCGCCCGAGTGGATGAAGAAATCCGGACGGAAGCGGCGCATGCTTTCATATACGCGATAACCGCCCCACTGTTCGTTGATGCCCCAGCCCTGGCCGGCTTCGTCGCCCGAGAAGGCGAAGGTGATGTCGCGCGCCTGGGCAGGCGTGGTGGCGGGCAGCATGAGGCTGCCGGTCAGCGGTTCGCTCAGGGCGGACTCATGCACCAGGTCCTGGAAGCGCACGCGGTAGTAGACACGCTGGCCGCCAGGCAGGCCGCGCAGGTCGACGCGGGCAGTGTAGTCCTCGCGTGCCAGTGCGGTGGGACCGGCGATGCGCACCGGGTTGCTGAAATCCTCGCGGGTGGAATACTCGACCAGCATGCGCGCATTGCGGTCGGCGCGTGCCCAGATCATGGCGCTGTCGCGGGTGACATCGCCGCTCATGATGCCGCCGGGGAATTGCGGGCGCAGGCGCTCGGAAGTGACGATGGCGGGGGCGGCGGAAAATGCGGCCGGTGCGGCCAAGGTGGTGGTGGCGGCAATCGTCGTGACTGCGCTGTCGCGCAGGAAGCGGCGGCGGCTGTGGTCGGCTGGCGGGTTGCGGTCTGGCATGGCGACTCCTGTGAGGGTGAGGGAAAGAGTGACGAAGACACGGGGGCTTGCAATCTAGCAACCGAATGTGACCGTCCGATGAAACCCTGCTGACCAATCCTGACCGCATAAACATGTAGCACTCTTCTCGTAAAAAATGCGGCCCTCGGGCCGCATGATCTCGCCTCTTCCCGATGGATAGTGTCGCGATCGATCCAGGCATCACACTATCTCAACGGCATCGGACTCTCCCGCAAGATCGTTCACCGGAAATCCGTTGATGCCGAGATCGTTTCCCATGTGTCGATTTCCTCGCCCATCCGCGCCAGCTTTTCGCGCACCAGCTTGACGGCATCACTGCCCAGCAGGAGATGGACCGGCGCGTTGGCATCGCCGGCAATGTCGAGGATCACCTGCGCCGCCTTGGCCGGGTCGCCGAGCTGGTGTCCGCTCTTGGCCTGGCGTGCCGCACGGATCGGATCGATCACGGCATCGTAATCCGCGATGCTGCGGGGCGAGCGCACCATGGAGCGCCCTGCCCAGTCGGTACGGAAGGAACCGGGCGCCACGGCGGTGACCTTGATGCCGAACGCCGCCACTTCCTTGGCCAGGGTCTCGGAAATGCCTTCCAGGGCGAACTTGCTGCCGCAGTAGTAAGCAATGCCCGGCATGGTGATGAATCCCCCCATGGAGGTGATGTTGATGACGTGGCCGCTGCGTCTTGCACGCATGGAGGGCAGCACGGCCTTCATCATGGCCACGGCACCAAACACGTTGACATCGAACTGGTGCCGCATCTCTTCAAGCGGCGATTCTTCGAGCGCGCCTTCATGTCCATAGCCGGCGTTGTTGACCAGCACATCCACCGGGGCCAGGTGCTCGGCCACCGCAGCAATGGCGGGGAAATCGGTCACATCGAGAACGATGGCCGTCGCCCGTGCGGGATCAAGCTGCTCGAATTGCTCTTTGGCGGTCTGGCTGCGTACTGTGCCTGTTACTGAATGGCCAGCCTGCAGGGCCGCATCCGCCAGCGCCCGGCCAAAGCCCGAGCTCACGCCCGTAATCAGGAAATGCAATGTCTTGGAATTTTTCATGGGAATCCTTGTAGCTCCTTGATGGTGGCCTCTCCCGGAGGCCGCAGCAGCTTCCTGACACAGAGGACGATGGGTGCCATCATAGGCAGGACTCCACAAATCCACCATGTCGGTTAGCATGTGGTGTTTGCCTAAAACTATGAGATTGCTCATGTCGGGAAGTACGAAGAAATCCGCGCAGAAAAAATCGAATGCGCACCAGCGCATGGTGCAGCTGCTCACCGAGCTCGCCCCTGACGAGGGCTACAACCTGTCGCTGCTGCCGGATGTGCGCTTCCTCAGGTCCAACCGTGCATTGAGTGAAACGCCGGTCCTCTATGAGCCGGGCATCGTCGTGGTCGTGCAGGGACGCAAGCGTGGATTCCTCGGCGGGCAAACCTATCTCTATGATGCCCGTCACTACCTGGCTGTTTCGGTGCCCGTCCCGTTCACGATGGAAACCGACGCCACAGAGAAGACGCCTTTGCTGGCGATCTATTTCCGGCTGGATTTTCAGCTGCTGGCTGAAGTGCTGGTGCAGATGGACGATGCCGACCTCTCCGCCCATCCGCAGACCATGTTCGCGACCCGGATGGATGCCAGCATGTCCGCCTCCGTGTTGCGTTTTCTGGAAGCGATGCGGGTGCCGATGGAAGCCAGGATCCTGGGCCGTTCACTGGTGAAGGAGATCTACCTGCGGGTACTCACGGGCCGGCAAGGTGCCTCCATGCGCGCCGCACTGCGCACTGACGGGCAGTATGGAAAAGTCGCCAGGGCCATCAGGAAGATCCATGCCGCCTACGCGGACAAACTGGATGTGGAGCAGCTCGCGCACGAGGCCGGAATGAGTCCGCCTTCCTTCCATGCGCATTTCAAGGCGGTCACCGCTACCTCGCCGATGCAATACCTGAAATCGACGCGCCTGCATCAGGCGCGTCTGCTGATGCTGCGCAACGGCCTGACGGTGGCCGAGGCCAGCGCACGCGTCGGCTACGAGAGTGCATCCCAGTTCAGCCGCGAATTCAAACGCCTGTTCGACCTGCCGCCGACGCAAGAGGTGGCGCGGATGAAGGATGCGTATGCGCTGCCCGATCCGGAACCGTCGGCGCTGTTCGTGTCATCGCACTGACTCGCTCTCAGGAAGCATTCTGAAGCCCGGCAGGTCTGCGCACCAAAATGCAGCCGGCCTTTGAAGACGCACCTCGTCTTGCACATTCTTCGTGCAACCCAAAGAATGAATATAGGCTGACGCACCTGAAAAGTTCTTTAAAATCAGTCGACTGCAAAATAATCACCAAAATGGAACGGAAATTGCTTTAGTCGTGGCTTTCAAGCATTTCCTTGCACACTTTTTGGGAGATTTTCTGGTGGACGATCACAAAAACGGCGCAGACGCCCTCTTCATTTTGCTGGGGGCGATCATGATCCTGGCCATGCATGCCGGCTTTGCCTTCCTGGAACTGGGGACGGTGCGCAAGAAGAACCAGGTCAATGCCCTGGTGAAGATCCTGGCCGACTTTGCGGTGTCGACCATCGTCTATTTCTTCATCGGCTATTACGTGGCTTACGGCGTGAGCTTCTTTGCCGGTGCCGAAACGCTGGCCGAGCGCAGCGGTTTCGAGCTGGTGAAATTCTTCTTCCTGCTGACCTTCGCGGCGGCCATCCCGGCGATCATCTCGGGCGGCATTGCCGAGCGTTCCAAATTCAATCCGCAGCTGATCGCCACGGCGGTGCTGGTGGGACTGGTCTATCCCTTCTTCGAAGGTATCGCGTGGAACCAGCACCTGGGCGTGCAAGCCTGGCTGGCGGCCACCTTCGGTGCCGAGTTCCATGACTTCGCCGGTTCCATCGTGGTCCACGCGGTGGGTGGCTGGATCGCGCTGCCTGCGGTCCTGCTGCTGGGCGCACGCCGTGGCCGCTACAGCAAGGAAGGCGCGGTGGCCGCGCATCCGCCCTCCAACATTCCTTTCCTGGCCTTGGGTGCGTGGATTCTGACGGTGGGCTGGTTCGGCTTCAACGTGATGAGCGCACAGACCTTGGACAAGATGAATGGCCTGGTCGCCATGAATTCGCTCATGGCCATGGCCGGCGGTACGCTGGTGGCGCTGCTGATGGGCCGCAACGATCCCGGCTTCGCCTACAACGGCCCGCTGGCCGGCCTGGTGGCGGTGTGCGCCGGCTCGGACCTGATGCATCCGCTGGGTGCACTGGTTACCGGTGGCATTGCGGGGGCGATTTTCGTGTGGATGTTCACCCGCACCCAGAACAGGTGGAAGATCGACGATGTGCTGGGCGTGTGGCCGCTGCATGGCCTGTGCGGCCTGTGGGGCGGCCTTGCGGCGGGTATCTTCGGCTTGCAGGCACTGGGCGGACGCGGTGGCGTGTCGTTCATGTCGCAGGTCATCGGCAGCATCATGGGGATCGCCATTGCGGCAGCGGGCGGATGGATCGTCTATGGCTTGCTGAAGAAGGCGGTCGGGATACGGCTGGATCCGGAGCAGGAATTTGAAGGGGCCGATCTGGCCATTCACAAGATTTCTTCTACGGCGGAGAGGGAGACCAGCTGGTAAGAAGGTGATAAATAAGAATAAAGTCTGTCGAGCCCATTAAAGTCCGGATTCCTCGATACCGTATTAAAAGCACAATCGCAAAAGGGTCAGCTCCAATGAAAGGCCACCTGCACGGTGGCCTTTTCAATATAGGAAAGCGATTGTAGCTAATGTCTGCAATCGGTGGCCGGATGCAGACATATAGGTGGGAATTCCCGGAGGCAGCTTTGCGGCCAGCTAAGTTTTTAAACCGTCCAACTTTACGGGTTCAGTTCAGTTTCGAGAGATGTCCAGCCGGCGGGAGATCGCATCGCGTACTTGGAATTAATGGACGCTAGTACACAGCGAAGCGAAACATCAACCTCGCGGAACGGTAGGGATGAACGAATTATTCGAACGCTCAAAGAGCATGCGCCCATCCAGATTACTGTCGCGCGCTACGGCCAACGTCAAATTTTGGCCAGAGATTTGCGTACCACCAAACAGACCCTAGTCTTGGATTCGACATCTTAATTAAGACTGCCGTGCCGGCTCGTCTTCCCCAAGAATATGAAGCACAAACCGTTGTGCTTCAATGGAAATATCTACTGAAGATCGAAAACCATGTAAGCTTCCCTCCAGAACGTACTTCACTCCCTTCTCGGTGATGAGGCCATCATAATGGTAAGTAATTGGTTTTTGCAGAACAAAATTCCCTCTTGTGTCCGTATCAACAAGGGTGACAGAAAAGTCAAAAGCTTTTACGCCTTCAAAAACCAAAACACAATGCCCAGTAAAACCCTCGTCATTTTTTCGGTAAAAAAAATCAAGCAAATTTTTGCTTGGTGACAGCCAGTTATTAACATAAATCTTTGCTGTAGAGCCATCAAAGATATGCGCTCCATATTGACAGTTGTAAGTATCAATTTCATTCCAACAATCTTGGACAATTTTCATTTTTAGCCCTGTTTCATTACAAACACAACGGAATGCATCAGTTTTGTAAGCGGCGAACCGCCTACTCGCGAGAATTGTATGTCTCAGAATTGCGGTAACAAAGGGCCTTGATATTCGTCCTTTAATCCTAAAGCATCAAGCTGGGCTGGAGTCGGCATAATTTTTACGTATTTATTCCCTGCATTGTTGAGTTGCATTGAAAACTGACCCATTTTTCAGGAAATTTGCATCCTAAGTTGACCCATGTTTAGACCACAATCCTGCTCATGACACCGAGCAGGAGAACGGAGTGATAAACGTGGCCCTACTTGGAATTATTCGACGCTGGTACATCAGAGACCATATCTCAATCCGGGAAATCGCCCGCCGCCTGGACATCTCCCGCAATACGGTTCGCCGTTATATTCGGTCAGACGCGGTCAAACCAGCATACCCAGCAAGGCATTCGCCTAGTTCTCTTGATGAGTTTGCTCCCAGGCTCTCCGCTTGGCTGAGCGCTGAATCCCTTAAATCTCGCAAGCAACGAAGAACCCTGAAACAGATGTTCCTGGATCTGAAAGAGCTGGGATATGAAGGGTCGTACGACCGTGTGGCCGCCTTCGGTAGACGGTGGAAGGCGGGTCAAATGGAGAGGGTCAAATCCGCGAGCAAATCAACAGCAGACTTTAGGCGCTGAAGAATTACAGACTTTATTGTTAATTTTCAACAGTGACAAGCAACAATGAAATCTGGCGAGCCGATTCAAATCGGTTGGACTTCTCGGGACTGAAATAAAACTACAATCACAAAAGCGTCGACGCTATTGAAAATCGATTGCAGCCAAGCCCCATTTGCCTCTCTCAAGGAGTGGTCAATGCACCGATCCGAATGAGAATGATCAGTCAGTGATTTGAAAGCCAGAGGCCGTATGATCGCTGCAGCTGTTTTGCCATCACAGCACTATCAATGCATTGACCGCATACATCTGCGCGACGCCAATTGCACAACAACAACGACCTCACGAGGATACTCGATGATAAAAACCCGTCCCATCATCGGCTATTTTGCTGCCAGCGCATCTCTGCTGTGCGCCAGTGCCAGTTACGCCCAAACTGCCGATGCGCCATCGTTGCAGGAGGGTGATGCCTGGGTCTATCAAGCCACCGAAGAACAAAACACGGCAGGCATACTCGGCTCTACCACCAAGAAATGGGACGTCGCCATTGTCCGCTCCGGCAGCAAGACCATGGTCATTTCCGCCAAGGCGGAAGACTCCAATCTGCCACCCAAGGAATTGTTGCGCAATGCCGACTGGGCCGTGGTGCAAAACATCAATGGCAAGAATACCGTTACCAATCGTCCCTATGATTTCCCGCTCAAACCGGGCAAGACCTGGAAAGTGGAATACGATACCGCCAACCCTGATGCACGCACGAAGGTGCAGCACATCACCAAAAATTACACGGTCTTGGGCTGGGTCGATATCAAAGTACCGGCTGGCACCTACCATGCAATCAAAGTGGAAATGGAAGGCGAATGGAGCAAGGAATTCAATCCGACTGCCGCCGTCGCCACTTCCACCGTCACCAGCAGCCAGGCTGGTTCAGTGGCCATTTCCGCCAGCCGAAACGCCAGCACGCAACAGTCGGCCAGCGGCAGAATGTACGACGCGTTCTGGTATGTTCCCGAACTCAAAACTCACGTCAAGTTGATTACCGAAAACTACCAGGCTGGCGGTGCCTTGAATAAACGCGTGACCGAAGAATTGGCAGCATCACCAGTACATTGATCTGCTCGCGCAAATTTCAGGCCCCCAACTCCCTGCGCACCATCTCCGCCCCGCCCTCAACGCACTGAGCTTGCGGCAGATGAGTTCAATCAGATCCATCGGCTCGCGCGCGTTGTGGCATTCCAGCGAGACGATGTCGATGTTCGATGCTTGCAGCCTGGAAGAGAGCGGCCGCCCGTATCCATACGCACCAGCCAGCCGTTCACCCGGCGCGAGAGAACGCACGCAAACACGCACTGACCACTGCGGCTGCAGCTACTGCAAACGCTGCCAACAAAACGGTGGCCTGCCAACCACCGCGCAGTGCGAGGCTCCCAGCGATGGCCGTTCCCCCTGCGCCAGCACCGTAATAGAAGAACAGATACGCAGAATTCAGAACCCCGGAGCGCAAGGGATCAATGGCAACGACGCCAGCCTGATTGGCCACTTGCGCGGCAAAACATCCCGCGTCGAAAATGGCCAGCGCCACCAGCGTGGCCGGCACATGATCAAGAACGACGCCCAAGGTGCTCGCCGCAAGTGATGCACAAAGCAGACCGCAGACCATCACGCGGCAATTCCCGAACCGGTCTGCCAGCCTGCCGGCAATCCGCGTCATGGCAAGGCCCGTCAGTCCGGCGAGACTGTAGAGTCCGATGCTCCCGGCATTCAGATGATAGGGCGGCGCGGCCAGACGCACGATCAGGCCCACCCAGATCAGATTGAAAGCAAAAAACCATAGCATCCCGGCGCAGATGCGCAGCCGCAGTTCCCTCGATTGCCGCAGCAGGGATGGCAGCGCACGCAACGTCGAAAAGTATCCGGTGTGACCAACTGGCCGCTGTGCCGGCAGCAGCGGGAAAACGCAAAGACCGCACACGGCCGTCAAGGCCGCCAATACCAGCAGCGCACCGCGCCAGCCAAGCCACTGCACGAGCAAGCCGCCGATGAATCGACTCAGCAATATCCCTGCGGAGATGCCAGCGGAAATCGCCGCCATGCTCAGTGCGCGGCGAGATGCATCGGCCAGCTTGCCGACAATGGCGCTGCTTTGCGCTGCCACCGTGGTGGTGGCACCGATCAGAACAAAACATCCAATCAGGGCATCCGGGCTCGCTGCCCGCGCAGCAAGCGCCAGAGACAGTGCCAGCGCAAGGAACTGCCCGGGGATCAGGACGCGCGGACTCAGCCTGTCCACCAATGGCACCAGCAGCACCAGGCCAATCAGATAGCCGGCAATGGCGCCGGATATCACCGTGGTCAGCGACGCCACCTCCACGCCGAAATCAGCGGCAATCTCCGGCAGCGCCGGTTGCATCGCATAGTTGCTCGCAATGGCGCTGCCCGCTGCGACCGCGAGCATGAAGAGCGCGCGCCCCGCAAGACGGCGATCCTGTCCGGCGCACGTCGTCACTTGGCCGCCCTGACGGCGATGGCCTCCACCTCCACCAGAATCGCATCGTCGACGAACGGCAATGCATGCACCAGGGAGAACGCCGGCCGGATATCCCCGTAGACCTCGCCATGGGCACGGGCTGCGTCTTGCCAGTGCGCAAAGTCCGCAACTACCAGCCGGCTCTGCGCCACATCCGACAGCGCAAAGCCGTGCTCAGTGAGCACCTTCTCGATGGTGGCCAGCGCCTCCTTCGTCTGCGTGTAGGCATCCGGGCCTTGTCCGGCCGTGCCTGAAATGAAGATCGTATCGTTCACGATCACCGCCCGGGAGTAGCCGACCTTGGACTCCCAGGGAGAGCCGGTGCTGACAAGTTGACGCATGTGGACCTTCCTTTCATGTAATTTTTAACTACTTGAGTAGTAGTTATATGGATCGTATACTACTGCAGTAGTTAGTCAATCCCTGAAAAGAGAAAAATGAGTCGCGCATGACCACAGAAAATGAATTGATCGCTTCCATGACCCGGCTGGGGTTCACCCAGTACGAGGCCCAGGCTTATACCGCATTGGTGGGGCAGGCCGCGCTCACCGGAGCCGAGGTGAGCCGACGGGCGTCGATGCCGCCCTCCAAGGTTTACGAAACGCTGGCCCGCCTGGAAACAAGGGGCGCGGTACTGGTGAATCGATCCGAGCCTGTGCGTTACAGTGCCGTGCCGCATGCGGCGTTGCTGGAAGAGCTGCGCACCCGCTTCGAGGCTGACCTGGAAGCGGCGGCATCGGCGCTGGATCAACTACCGGTGGAAGAAGAAGCCGGACTGGTCTGGTCGCTGAGCGGAAGGAAAGTGATCGTGCAGGCCTTTGCGCGCGCGATTTCAGGCGCGCAACACACCCTGTTTGCGGGGATCTGGGATGAAGAGCTCGACGAGCTCGGACCGCTGCTGGAAGAAGCCAGTGCGCGCGGTATCGAGACCCATGTCGCGATTTATGGCGACCGCACGCTGGACGGCCCTCACACCTACGACCTGGCCGAATGCGGTGCGAGTGCCAGGCTGCGGCTATCCGGCCGCCGCCTGGCCGTGGTGGTGGCCGATGATGCAGCGGCCGTGGTGGCGGAGCTGGGTGACTCCACCGCGGATCAGGCGACCCTGACTACCAATCCGGTCATCGCGCTGCTGGCCGTGGAATACATCAAAGCCGATGTCAGCGGTCGGCTGATGATCAATGCGATGTCGCCGGCGACCTACAAAAAATTGCTGGCCACGCCGGCGATGCGCGCCATGCTTGCACCTGTCGATCCGAGAGGCTGAACCGGACGGCAGGCACGAAAACAGCGAGCGGCCTCAACCATGGGTCGCACTTCGCGACCTGGTTTGAACGGCATCAGGCCCCAACTCCCTGCGCACCATCTCCGCCCCCGCCCTCAACGCACTGAGTTTGCCGCGCGCCACTTCACGCGGCAAGGGTGCCATCCCGCAATTGGTACTCGGATACAGCACCGAAATTATTTGATATCCCTCTAGTTTTTCTTTTGGGTCAGTTCGCTCATTAAGGGGCCAGGCCAACTTTCGTCGTGCTGCAGGAATACTATCCGCCAGCCCTGTATGTCTCTTCTGTTCCCAACATGCATTTCAAGCATTTGCGAGGCACTCCTGCAATTGCGGGATGCAGTCTTGATGGCCCCTTTCGCCTTCACCTGTAAAGGCTAGCTCAAGCAGTAAAAGAAGTCCTGCCCAGCTGAGTACGAATCGGCCTGTTTCAGGAAGAGGTTCGTCAGAGTACTCAAACATTACATTCGAAAATGCCCAACCAACCCATTCATGGAGTATTGATGGCGAACGTAAAAAAGGTCCCGTATTACCACGTGCGGAAAGGTCTGTTCGGATCTGAGGTGAAAAAGGTCAGCACAGCCCGGGGATGCATTCCATTGAACACACCGAGAGGTATATCGATTGACAGGCTTGCACCCGGCATGAAACCATCGCCACCGCCCAAAGCAAGTTTGGATGCGCCAAAGAACGCCAGAGCAGAACCTGCACCGCGCCTCCGGAAGAGCGCTAAAGAAAATCAGAAAAAGAAGAAATCACCACCTGAACAACTGGAAGCGGAGATTTGCGAGAACCCACCGGTTTTTGATCTTCAGGACGTGCCGGTTGCGATGGACAACTTGGGCTGGACGGTTTCAGCCAAACTGGCGCGACGGTGGTTCTCAGGGCCTGCCAACATCTACGACAACAATCCGAAGTCGATACAGCCAATCAACGACACCGATGTGACACTTGAATGGACGTTGAGATTTGGAAGCGTTCGGAAGAAATATGAAAAGCTCCTGAGCAAAGATATCTACAATGAAGCCGCCATCGACACTGCCAAACTGAAGGTTTTGACGAAAATCAAGAAACGCTTTTCGGAGGAGAGGACTGTCAATCTTGGATTCAACACATCGTCATCCTTGTCCGATCTTCTGCAATTCCATATTGATTGGCAATTTCAACTTTTGTCACTAAGCGATGGAGATACTTTTGATGGCCTCACTCTTACTGATCTGACGGGTGCATTGGCAAACTTTACTATCTACATCGCTGTTGGCAATGTTGAGATCTCTGGCGAGAAATATTTTCGATACGAAAGATCAAAGAACCTCTACTGCCTGGATGCGGTGGGAAGGATCACCCATGTCTACGCCTACGTCAAAGATAACTACTCCTTCAATGGAGAACAATATCTGGGTCACTGGAACAAGCAGGGGATCATCATCGCGCCTGGAACATGGCTGACTGGATCCACCCAAGAAAAACGCGATTCTGATATTGATATCTGGGTAAAAGCCATCAACAAGCCCGTAGACACGCGCAGGAGCTTGTTCGGAAAATTCAAGGAGCCGGACGTTTACTTCCCAGTCTTTAACGCAGACTACAATCAATGGCGAGAACGACATCGCCGAGGCCAGGACTTCATGATCTATTCAAAACCTGTTCACCTCAAACTGAGTAAACCTATCGTCTTCAAACTTGGAGAAATATGCAGACCAGAGCCGTTAAATTCTCTTGCATAGCGTTGGCGCTCTACATTGGCGCCGGACTGTTCACGTACTTTACCCAACCAAGTTATGGAAGCTGCGAGGCCTTCACAGAAAATTTGAACGGTGGGGAGAAATACGTTCGCGGAGCAGCGTATTACATCAAGCTGTGCGGCACCGATATCACGAACGGTACCAAGATCCGGCTTCAGGTCTTCAGTGGTGCCGGAGAGCTGCTCGCCGAACGCTATTTTTCTACCTATGTGAATTCTGCAATCGAGCGTGAATTGACTGAAGGCGCGGATTCAATCGTCTATTACGACAGCGCAAAGAAAAGCCCCATGCAGTCGATCTCGATTCCGCCGAGCAAATGGGATTGGATCCGGGCAAGGGTCCCCTTGTTCTGACCCACGCATGGTCTCGATTCACTCGTACGAGGGAAAGATGTTGAGGCAGCAAACTGCCTCAACCTGGAAAACCTGGCACGAAACTGCGTGCGCAAATTTCAGACACTCAGTTCCCTGCGCACCATCTCCGCCCCAGCCCTCAACGCACTGAGTTTGCCGCGCGCCACTTCACGCGGCAAGGGTGCCATCCCGCAATTGGTACTCGGATACAGCTTGTCCGCCGCCACGAACTGCAAAGCCCGGCGCAAGGTCGCCGCCACTTCCTCCGGCGTCTCGACCGCGTGACTGGCCACGTCGATGGCACCGACCATCACCTTCTTGCCGCGAATCAGTTCGATCAGGTCCATCGGCACGCGCGCGTTGTGGCATTCCAGCGAGACGATGTCGATGTTCGATGCCTGCAGCTTGGGGAAGGTCTCCTCATACTGCCGCCACTCCGACCCCAGCGTCTTCTTCCAGTCGGTATTGGCCTTGATCCCGTAGCCATAGCAGATGTGCACGGCAGTCTCGCACTTGAGTCCTTCGATGGCGCGCTCCAGCGCAGCTACGCCCCAGTCGTTGACCTCATCGAAGAAGACATTGAAGGCCGGTTCATCGAACTGGATGATGTCCACCCCCGCCGCCTCCAGCTCGCGCGCTTCCTGGTTGAGGATCGTGGCGAATTCCCAGGCCAGTTTCTCGCGGCTCTTGTAGTGATTGTCGTAGAGCGTGTCGATCATCGTCATGGGGCCGGGCAGCGCCCACTTGATCGGCTGCTCGGTCTGGCTGCGCAGGAAGCGCGCATCCTCCACGAACACCGGCTTCTGGCGCGATACCGCACCCACCACCGTGGGCACGCTGGCGTCATAGCGATTGCGGATGCGTACCGTCTCGCGCTTTGCAAAATCCACGCCGTCGAGATGCTCGATGAAGGTGGTCACGAAATGCTGGCGCGTCTGCTCGCCATCACTGACGATGTCGATGCCGGCATGCTGCTGCTCCTGCAGCGACAGGCGCAGCGCATCGCGCTTGGCTTCCAGCAGTTCATCGCCCTGCAGTTTCCAGGGCGACCAGAGTTTCTCGGGCTCGGCCAGCCAGACGGGTTTCGGCAGGCTGCCGGCGGTGGAGGTGGGCAATAATTTTTTCACGGTGGAGAACCTTGCAGGTGGAGAGTTCAATGAGCGCCGGCACGCGACCATTGTTCGAGTACGGCGCGATACGGCTTGATGAAATGTTCTTCGGCGAAGCGGCCCTGCTGGACCGCCAGACGGCTGCGCTCCTCGCGGTCATAGACGATGCGTGTGACGGAATAGTCCTCATGCTGCAGGCTGGGCCGGTAAGTCTTGCCGGCCGCGGAATTGGCGTTGTAGATCTCGGGTCGATAGATCTTCTGGAAGGTCTCCATCGTGCTGATGGTGCCGATCAGTTCCAGGTTCGTGTAGTCACGCAGCAGGTCGCCGCTGAAGTAGAAGGCCAGCGGCGCGGCGCTGTCGGGGGGCATGAAGTAGCGCACCGTCAGGCCCATCTTGGCGAAGTAGGCGTCGGTCAGCGAGCTTTCGTTTTGCAGGTACTCCACACCCAGCACCGGATGCAGGTTCTCCGTGCGTTCATAGGTCTTGCTGCTGGCCACGCTGAGGCAGATCACCGGTGGCTTGCTGAAGTGCTGGCGGTAGGCGGGAGAAGCGACGAAGCGCTTGAACAGGTTGCCATGCAGTTCGCCGAAATGATCGGGGACGCTGAAGGCGGACCGCTGCTTCGTGTGCTCCAGCAGCACCACGCTGAAATCGTAATCGCGCACATAGGAAGAAAAATTGTTGCCACCGATGCCCTCGATGCGCTCACCCGTGTGGTGATCCACGATGTTGGTCTTGAGCACCTCGATCAGCGGCAGCGCCTGTGCAGAGCCCTGTCCCGCCATCCCCATTTCCACGGAGATGATGTCCAGCTCCACTGCGTAGCGGTCGGCCTTGGGATTGTCCCAGTGCGCCAGCGCATTGAAGCGGTTGTTGATCATGCGGAAGGTATTGCGCAGGTTCTCCCGACGCTGCGCGCCCCGCGCCAGGTTGGCGAAGTTGGTCGTAATGCGCGTGTTGTCGCCGGGACGATAGTCCTCGTCGAAACAGATGCTCTTGATGGCAAATGAGAAGTCGTTGCTCATGATGTGTCTGCGCCCCTTTGCGGAAATCGAATCTGCAAGGCACGCGCCCATGACGAAGGCGGCGTGCGAAGCAGACTGGATACGGTCAATGTTCAGGCTGGATTCTATGTCGCCGCATCCATGAATAAAAATGATTTGATCTCATCGATCAATGAGCTTCACTCATACATCATTCTTCGCTGCGGCGCGCACAGGCAAAAAAAAAGCCCCGCTCCTTGCGGAGCAGGGCTAACACCTTCTCGGGGGGATGAGAAGGCGGGACAGCGTTCCGGCACCGAAGGCGTGCCGGAGCAGTTGCGTTCTATGACTTGCCAGCCGTGGGCAACTGGCCGAAAAAGTCAGCCATGTTGCCTTCGGTCCAATCCTTCACCAGTTCGCCGTCGCACCACACCCGATAGGCATAGAGCCGATGCTCGTGAAGTCCGCCCAGCGCGCGGCTTTCAATCACGTAGGTCTGGTCGCCCACATTCATTTTCATCCGATGAGAAGCCGGGGCTACCCCGTTTTGCTTGCCCATGATCCATCCCGTCTCTTTCCAACGCTTTGCCACCGCCCCCTTCCCAACCGTCCTGCCAGCCCCCCAAGGCTTGACGCAGGTCAGCTTCCTGACAGAAGGCTGGCGCTTGTCCGACATCTTTTCGCAAGGGGCACTACAATGCCCGCTTGGCATGAACGTCACCCAAGATGACGCGGCGCAACACATTCCCGCCATGCGAGAATGTCGCCACCACAAGGAACACGTAAGCTCCTCTGACTACAGTATGAATCTCTGTTTATTTCATATTTTGCACACAGCAGATCCCACAGAAAGTGAAAAATACTAAAGAATCTATGATTCGTTGCATTTCTGCCATGCGCAAAAATATTAAATATGTGAAATATACAAATCTTACACCTGCACAGCTATACTTTTACAAGGATCAATCAAATGGGTCGAGCAGTACCATCTGATGACAAGGAGATGCCTCCTGGCGACCCGGCGATGACTTCGAGAGAAGCAGCCCGTCTGCTGGGGGTATCGATCACGACCGCCCAGATGTGGATGGAAAGCGGCATGCTGGCCTCCTGGAAAACCCCGGGCGGCCATCGGCGTACCCGGCTGAGTTCGGTCATGACCCTGCTCGGCCATCGTGAAGTGAAACAACCCGAGCCCACTGCCGGTCACGCTGGGCCACAGATCGAGGTTCCTTATCCGGTCAGCCTGAACGAGCCAGAACGTGCGCGCTTTGTTGAACAGACAATGGAAGACACACATTCCGAGGCCCGCTTTCATCGCCTGACATGGCTCGCCAGCGAACTGCTGGACGTACCCATTGCCCTGGTCACCTTCCTGACCACGGAGCTGCAGATCTTCCGTGCGGCACATGGCCTGAACATCACGTCCACGCCGCGCTCGTGGGCCTTCTGCAATTACGCCGTGATGCAGGAAGACATCTTCACCGTCTCCGACGCCACCAAGGACGCGCGCTTCGTCAACAATCCCATGGTCACCGGAGCGCCCTTCATCCGCTTCTATGCCGGCATCCGCCTGATGTACCAGGGCCGCGCGTTTGGTTCGCTGTGCGTAATCGATACCGAACCGCGCATCCTGCGCGCCCACGAACGACAGGCCCTGGAAGAACTGGCCGCCCTGGCCACCGACATCCTGTCGCTGCAACTGCTGGAAGCGAACCGGCAGTAATCCCCCGAGCAGCGCGCGGGCGTCAGCACACATGTCCCGGCCCCAGGCGCTGCTCATTGCACCATCCCCAGCCATTCTTCCAGGTCCTCCGCCGGCACCGGCCGTGCGATCGCGTAACCTTGCGCGAAGTCACAGCCGAGGTGATGCAGGATCCGGGCGGTGCGCTCGCTCTCCACGCCTTCGGCCACCACGCTGAACCCGAGCTGGTGCGCCAGATGGATGATGGTCGGCACGATCACCTGATCGGCCTCATCCTCGGCCAGGCTGCGGATGAAGGAGCGGTCGATCTTCATGATGTCGGCCGGAATGCTCTTGAGGTAGGACAGGTTGCTGAAGCCGCTGCCGAAATCATCGATGGCGACCTGCACGCCCAGTTCACGAATGGCCTGCACGCGCTGGCGCACCACCTCGGGATTGCTGGCCATGGCGCTCTCGGTGAATTCGATCTCGATCAGGCCCGGCGGTACCGCATGCTGTTTCAGTTGCGACGCCAGCAGGCGCAAGAGCTCGTCGGACTCGAAATCGCGCGCCGAAGTATTGATCGCAATCGGCACCACCAGCCCGCGCGCGTGCCATTGCGCCGCCTGCGCCACCGCATGGCGCACCACCCAGGCCGTGATCTGGCGAATCTGCGCCGTCTTCTCCGCCAGCGCGATGAACACCGCAGGAGAAATATGCCCCAGCACCGGGTGCTGCCAGCGGATCAGCGCCTCCACCCCGACGCAGCTGCCGTCGCGCAGGCGCACCTTGGGCTGGTAATGCAGGCTCAGTTCATCGGCGGCAGTGAAGGCCATCGGCAAGGCCGAGAGCAGCCAGAAGGCATTGCGCTGGTTTTCCGCATGCACCGATTCGAACTGGCGCGGACACACGCCTTCTTCACGGCTCACATCGATCACCGTCAGCAGCGCGCGCACCACGTCGCTGCCGGCAATCTCGTCCACCGCCGGCAGCACGCCGATGGCGATGTCGAGCTGATGCGGAATGCCGTGGATCTCCAGTGACTGCACGAACTGCTGACGCACGTTGGCGATATGTTCCTGCCGCTCTGCCGCGCTGCCGTCGTGCAGAAAGACGAAGGTGGTGGTCGTGACCCGATACACGGGCTGGCCGTCCAGCGCCTCGCACAGCGCGCGGCTGACCTGCACCAGGAAGGACTCGGCATAATCCCAGCCGAGCGCCTTGACCATATCGAACAGATATTCACGTGAACAGACATCGATCCCGAGCGCCGCACAAGGGGCGCCGCCGACGCCCTGTGCATGCGCGCGTGCGCGCAGTACTTCCATCAAGCGGGCGCGATTGGGCAAACTCGTCACATGGTCGGTATACCCGCGGTTGCGCAACTGTTCCAGCCGCTCCATGACCATGGCCGCGAGCTGCTCCAGCCGGTCCTGGTCGGCCGGACTGAAATATTTGCGCGGACGATGATCGATCAGGCACAGCGTGCCCAGCGCATGCCCCTGCTGCGAAAGCAGCGGCGCACCCGCATAGAAGCGGATGTGCGGCGCACCGGTCACCAGCGGATTGTCGCGAAAGCGCGGATCCCGACGGGCATCGAGCACCACCAGGCCATTGCGGGACAGGATGGCGTGGGCACAGAAGGACATCGAGCGCGGCGTTTCATGGGCCGGCAGGCCGGCACGCGACTTGAACCACTGGCGCTCTTCATCCACCAGCGACACCAGCGCAATCTCCACGCCGAAGAGCGTGCGTGCCAGTTCGGTGATCTGGTCACAGGATTTGTCGGGCAGCGTGTCGAGCACGCAATAGCCCTGCAGCGCCGCCAGGCGGGTGCTTTCATCGTCCGGCAAGCGCGCCTGCACTGCGTAATCCGTGTAGTCGGTAGGTTCAAAAAACACGAATCAGCCCATCACCCGTGCGGCCGGTGCCAGCTTGAAGGTCGAGACCAGGCGTGCCAGCGCACCTGCCTGCGAGGTGAGTGCCTCGGCCGCAGCAGCGGCCTGTTCCACCAGCGCCGAATTCTGCTGGGTGGCTTCATCCATGTGGCCGATGGCATCGTTGACCTGCTCGATGCCCTCGCTCTGCTCGCGGCTGGAGAGACTGATCTCGGCGATCACGTCGGTCACCTTGCGCACGCTGGCGACGATCTCATCCATGGTCTGGCCCGCCCCCTTGACCCGCCCGCTGCCACTCTCGACCTTGGCCACGGAGGCCCCGATCAGTTCCTTGATTTCCTTGGCCGCCGCTGCGCTGCGCTGGGCCAGCGTCCGCACTTCCGAGGCCACCACCGCAAAGCCGCGTCCGCCTTCACCGGCGCGTGCCGCCTCGACGGCCGCGTTGAGCGCCAGGATGTTGGTCTGGAACGCGATGCCATCGATGACGCTGATGATGTCCACGATCTTGACCGAGGATTGACGGATGTCTTCCATCGTCGCCACCACCTCGCCCATCATGTTGCCGCCCGTGACCGCAATCTCCGAGGCCGAGGCCGCCAGGGTATTGGCCTGCTCCGCATTGGCCGCGCTCTGGCGTACGGCCGAGGTGATCTGTTCCATGGCGCTGGCGGTTTCTTCCAGCGAACTGGCCTGGCGTTCAGTGCGTCCGGACAGGTCCACATTGCCGGAGGCGATTTCGGTGGACGCACGTTCGATCGCATCGGTCCCTTGCCGCACTTCGCCGACGATGGCGGCGAGGCTGTCGCGCATCATGCGCAGGGCGTGCAGCAGGCTGCTCTGATCGTTGGGGCGCGTGGCTACGTCCACCGCCAGGTCGCCGTGCGCAATGCGCTGTGCGATTTCCATGGCATAAGCCGGCTCGCCACCGAGCTGGCGCAGCAGACCGCGCGTGATGAGGACGGCGACGGCCACCGCGATCAGGATCGCCACCACGGCCAGCGTGGCGATGAACTTCAGGGCATGGGTGGCGGAGCGCTCCGACTGCTCGCCCGCTGCCGTGCTCTGGCCAGCGATATCGGCGATGAGCTGGTTGATGTCGGCCACGATCTTGCGCCGCAAGGGGCTGCAATCATTGACCAGGAAACTGCGATAGGCCTCCATCGCTCCGCTCTCGCGATACTGGCGCGGACGCTTGAGTTCATCGGCCATCTGCAGCAGACCTGTGCGTACCGGGGCGAAATGCGGGTTGCCGGCCAGTCGCGTTTCCAGCTTCTGCAGTTCGGCGAGATACAGCGCCTTTTGTTCATCGACGATCTTCAGTTCGGTCTGCGCATCGGCATCGCTGAGAAAGACATAGGCATTGCGCGCCGCGATGCCGGTCTGGTCCAGCGCTTCGCGCGCCACGTAGAGCGGCGCCAGGCTATCGTTCTGGACTTCATTGGCGCGCTCGACGGAGGAGCGCAATCCATTGATGCCGACCATGGCCACCCCAACCAGCACCAGCATCATCACCAGCAAACTGGCGAACCCCAAGCTCAGCTTTGCGCCGATCTTCATGTTTGACAAAACCTTCATCTGCTTCCCCGACTAGCGTCTGCGACGCAAATATAAAAATATGCGAATAATCACGAAACATCCCGAACTTTCGGTCGCATATTTCATAATTTTTGCAGTATTTACGCACACAAAGGTCTTACCAGCAAATGAAAATTGCGGCATTGTCGTATTTACATCACGTCGTGAGTCATTTTGTTGTGTAAATGCGAGTTTGGGGCGGGGTAGAGCATGCCAGACGCTGGCCCGACGAGAAGGGATAGGCGGTGCAGGCGGAACGGGGCGTTCCGGATGGCACACGAGAGGTGAGGAGAAAAATGAGCTAAAGGAACCGGCCACGAAAAAAAGCGACCGGACAACCCGGTCGCTCGCGATGATGCCACCGCGCTGATTCCATCACGCAGTAAGCACCACCTTGCGGCACTCCTCGCGCTTTTCATTGAAGATCCGATACCCCTCGGCCGCCTCTTCCAAGGGCAGGCGATGCGTGATGATCGCCTCCGGACGGAGCCAGCCATCCTCGATACTGGCCAGCAGTTCGGGCATGTAGTGCTGCACGTGGGTCTGGCCGGTCTTGATGGTCAAGCCCTTCTCGAAGATATCGCCGAACAGGAAACCGTGGATGAACCCTGCATACACGCCCGGCACGCTCACCGTCCCGCCGCGCCGCACCGAGGCGATGCAGTGGCGCAGCGCCTGACCGCTGCTGCCTTCGAGCTTGAGATTGGTCATCGCGGTTTCCAGCACGCTGCCCTTGGCCTCGAAACCGACGGCATCGATCACCGCATCCACACCCCGGCCTGCGGTGTTGGCGATGATGTACTCGCCGGGATCGGTGTGGTCGAAATTGATCGGGATGGCCTTGTATTGCTCCGCTGCGAAGCGCAGCCGGTAATCGTGGTGATCGACGATGAAAATCTTTTCCGCACCGAGCATGCGCGCACAGGCGGCCGCCATCTGGCCAACCGGACCCGCACCGTAGATGGCCACGCTGGAGCCCTCACGCACACCGGCGTTCTTCACCGCCTGATACCCGGTCGGGAGGATGTCACTCAGGAACAGTACCTGCTCATCGGCCAGCGGCGAGTCGATGCGGATGGGACCGACATCGGCCTTGGGCACCCGCACATACTCGGCCTGCCCGCCCGGCATGCCGCCATACAGGTGGCTGTAGCCAAACATGGCTGCGCCTGAACGGATGCCCTTGCCATTCATGATGGCACCGCGGTCAGGGTTGGTGGTTTCGCAGGCGGCATACAGGTGCTGATCGCAGAAGAAGCACTGGCCGCAGGCGATGACGAAGGGCACTACTACGCGGTCGCCTTTCTTGAGGCGTTTGACGCCGGGGCCGGTCTCGACCACCACGCCCATGAATTCATGGCCGAGGATATCGCCGGCCTTGGTGGCGGGAATCTTGCCGCGATACAGGTGCAGATCGGAGCCGCAGATGGCGGTGGCCGTGACTTTCAGGATGATGTCGTCGGCCTCCTGAATGATGGGATCGGGAACGGACTCGACCCGCACGTCATGGGCGGAATGGTAGAGCAGTGCGCGCATGGGTTCTCCTTGGATGAGCTGGTCGCGGGCGGCGCCGGACGCGCCGGGGAATCGACAACGCGGATGCGTCAGCGCGGCGCGCGGGCAACGTCCTGCACGATGTCGAACTCGGGCTTGGCGATTTCCTTGTTGGCGTTATCGGTACTGGTTTCACGCGCCTCGACGTGATCGCTGCGAGCGGGACGGTTGGTGGCCTCGCCACTGGATTGGGCGGGCGACGGATTTTCACGGGAAGGCAGTTTGGATTCGATAGCCATGTGGATCTCCTGGGTGGAAAGAAAAACGACGGAGAGATCACACTAACCACCCCCGCCCCGCACGACCATCAGCGCGCCACGCCTAGCCTTGTGGGTAGCGGCTGTCGGACGCGTCAGCGTGGCTTGATGAGCGCGCCCGCAGCTGGCAGAAACGAAGTCCCGGCTGCCGCACCTCCTGCATCGCTGTCAGCGAAGGTGGCCTGCACGCGCGGCACTGGCCGACATACACGGCGCGCTCGCCGCAGTAGCATCGTCAACGCCTTCCGTACTGCGCCCGCCTCCCTGACGAGCGAGCGCGCAGTGCATCCATCCATGCACAAGGAGACCGCAATGACCGACGCACTGAACAAGCATACCCACCCCGCCGATACCTCCGGCCCGCAAGACCTGCAGGCCAACAACCCACGCAGCGGTACCAATGAGCGCGACATGCTGGACCGTGGCGAGCAGACCGCACCGGGCGACAGCGACAAGGCTGCCTCCCGCAACAAGCCGGAAGGCGACAATTATTCGGAGCAGGACATGCGGGAGAACAGCCCGCAGCTTTAAGAAGTGCCTCATCTCTCTCCCCAAGGGAGGGAGATTGAGCCAGCCGACAGATCAATGAAGCTCATCCTATCAACAGCAGAGATCAATCCTCACGGTCGAACTCGGCCAACACCATCTCCACCTGCAGGCACTGCAGTTTCAACTCCTTGATGGCCCGGCGATAGCGGCGGAAGTTGCGCCGCTCGGGTACACCTTCCCCACTCTTGCTGACCCGCACCACGTCATGCACGATGCCCTGCAGGATTGCTGCCGCCTGCTCGTGCGAGGCCTTGAGACGGTTCACTCCCTCGATCAGCGCTTGTTTCTTCTTCATGATGGAATCCTGTTTTTGCCGGTATGGCAGAGCGCCCGACGGGCGACGGTCCAGCCCGGCCATGCACATGCGATGCATTGAACAAGCCATTGAGTGATTTGCCCCGTGTTGGTTCCGGGACTCGCCCCCCCCGCCTTCAGGCGCACGATGACAGATTGATCGATGCAAGAGATGCGGCGGCATCCATTCATCGTTTCAAGAGATAGGTTCGATACCTCTGTGTTCTCTGCTGCCGTGCTGCGAGCCACCGCGCCAATGCCAGAGCAAAGGCTCTTCTTCAGTGATGCTGGCAAGACTGACAGCACGCACCGCCCCCTGATCGGGAAACACACCGATATCACGTCAAGGGCAGGCTGCCTAAGATGAAGACTCGTAGGGAAGACAAAGCCCTGCGAAATTTCCCCCCTCTCATGACACAAGGAGATACATCATGGCAAACCAGAACCAAGGCTCGACCAGCAACCGCGGCTTCGCTTCGATGGACGAAAACAAGCAACGCGAGATCGCCAGCCAGGGCGGCAAGGCCGCCCACGAAAAGGGCAGCGCGCACGAGTTCAGCTCTGAAGAAGCGCGTGAAGCCGGTCGCAAGGGCGGCCAGAACAGCCACGGCGGTGGCAATCAAGGCAATAACCGCTAAGCGGTGCGTTGCTGAAGGCAAAGGGCCCTGCGGGGCCCTTTTTGCCATGCGGAGACGGGCCCGTCCTTCTTGAAGGGACCGGCCCGTTGTTCGCGTGACGACTACTTGACCGTGATGTTGATCCCGTGCGCCATCATGTGGCCATAGGAGCGGTGCTCGCCATCGGCGAACTGGGCCGTCAGCTTGTACTTGCCGGGAGGAAGCGACACCATCGTTTCGGTCTGCCCGTCATCCAGGTGGATATGGGTCTCGTCGTGCGGAATGACTTCTCCCTTCCCCACGGCACCGTGATTGATGAGCAGGTGATGATGCCCGGTGCCCTCCACCACCTTGCCCGCCGGCCGGGTCGTCATGGAATGCGCCGCCAGACGAACGCGGAAGGGACTGGTCACGGTCTGCCCGGTCTTGGGTTCGAGGATGCTGAGCGTAGGCTCATCCGCACGGGCGGGGGCGGCCTGCAAGGCCAGCATCAGCAGGCTGCCGCAAGTGGCGGTCAACAGGGTACGTCGGAAAACAGGGTTCAGCATGGTGGGCTCCTGGTGAGATGAAAGAAGAGGAATGACGGGCACATGGCGTGTACATAGCGTGCACATGGCGTGCATATGGCGTGAACAGCGCGTAGAACCGCGTCGCAGCAATCCGGCTGCGCTCATCCTTTGCGAACGTCTTCAGATGGACAAGGGGCTGCGCTCCTCGGGCGGCAGCCGCGCATGCAGCTTGGCCAGCAGGCTGCGCAACTGGGCGCGGTAATCGAGCACCACACTGCGCTCGCAATACGGGCTCCATGCCGGGTCGAGCGCCAGCTCGTCCGGGTCGCCTGCCATGGCGGAGAGCGAACGGCGCGCCGTCGATATGCCCGGCGGCGGCAGCCGTACCTGTGTTGCCTGGCCCAGGCTGTGACGCAGTTCCAGCAAGGTCAGCGCCACGGTGCGGTACTTGCGGGGTGGATCCAGTTCCACGCCGCAGGCGGCGCAGATCAGCAGCAGCTTGCTCCGGGCGTCCTGCGTGCCATGCGCCTGCCGGCCTTCGTTCCAGCCGGCCCCGAACAACAAGGGACCAGCATGGTTGAGATAGGCTTCCAGGCAGAACGACAGCATCATCAGTACCGACAGATAGACCCAGCGCGAACCGGACTGCTCTTCGCCCGCTTTCCTGATGAGCACTTCGGCACCGCGCCAGAGTTCCACATAGGTGAGTGACCCAGGGGCGAAGTCCGGTTCGGCAACAGTGAGGTCGTTCATGATCGCATTCCTCATGACAAGGCCGTGTCCATCACCATCATCAGCACGAAGCCGATGATGAGGCAGCAGGTCGCCGCCAACGCGTCGCGTCGCCGGTGCGGATCGGGAATCACCTCATGCGCCAGCACGAACAGCATGGCACCCGCCGCCCCACCCAGCGCCCACGGCAGCATCGCTGCCGAGAGCGACACCAGCGCCGCACCTGCCACCGCTGCCAGCGGCTCAACCAGTCCGGAGAGGATGCCGCAGCCGATCGCATCGGCGCGGGAATAACCGATCCCGCGCAAGGCGGTGGCCACGATCATGCCTTCCGGGATGTCCTGCAGCGCGATGCCGAAGGTCAGCACCGAGGCCTGCTCGGGTGCCACGCCGCCATACGCCACGCCGACGGCCAATCCTTCAGGCAGGTTGTGCAGCCCGACCGTCAGCACGAACAGCCAGACACGGCGCAAGGCTGCCTGGCGCGCGAGATCATCATGGCCCTGTCCGGCGCGCTGCAAGGCCAGTACCAGCAGCGCGCCACACAGTACGCTGGCACCGGCGACGAGACTGGCCATCTGCTTGCCGGCACCGGCTTCCTGCAGGCTGTGCAGGGCGGGCAGGATGAGCGAGAACACCGAGGCCGCCAGCATCACGCCGGCACCGAATCCGGTGCAGCAATCGGCCATGCGCGGCGAGAAGCGACGCGAGAAGAACAGCGGCAGGGTGCCCGCCGCTGTCGCAGCGGCAGCGGCCATGCCGCCGCAGTAGGCGCGCCAGATGCGTTCATCCTGCGCGCTCCACCAGCCGATGAGCGCAGCCAGCACCAGCACGCCGCCGGCCACCATCGGCCAGCTCAAGCGGATCGCGGCAGGCTGCTCGGCCGCCGCTGCGACTTCGGTGGAAGAGGCAGAGGTGTTGGCGGTGGCAGCGGCCGGCTCCAGCGGTGCCAGATGCGTCAGTGTGGTCACGGAGGGCTCGACTTTCTTGAGCATGTTGTCCTTGCTTGTGTGCTGTGCTTGAGCCTGTCCTCCGTGCGGAATGATGACAGTCACGGAGGAGGATGAAAGTCTCCGAGTCTAGCGATGCTCCGCCTCGGCTTCCATCGGACTAACACTGAATGTCGGACCTGTGGTCGTCCGACGGCGGCTGCTGCCGCGCTAAGGATCTCCGACACGTTTCATCGTTACCGCGCACCGCAAGTTTTCCGCTCCCGCCGATGGTATGGCTGAGCACTCGCCTCCTAGCATGAAGGCTCTGTTGGACGTATCGCCTCAAGCCACGCTACCAAGCGATCACGTCCAGCGTCTTCCCCTGTTCAATCCCTCGACCTCAACAAGGAGTCCGACATGTTCGCTCACAACAAGCGCCTGCAATACACGGTACGCGTCGCCGGCCCCAATCCCGGGCTGGCCAATCTGATGCTGGAACAATTCGGCGGCCCGCAAGGCGAACTCGCAGCCGCCTGTCGCTACTTCACCCAGGCCATTGCCGAGGACGATCCCGGCCGCAAGGACATGCTGTTCGACATCGCCACCGAAGAACTGAGCCACCTGGAAGTGATCGGCAACATCGTCGTCATGCTCAACAAGGGGGCCAAGGGCAAGCTGGCCGAAGGCGTGGAAGAGGAAGGCATCCTCTACAAGGAAATCACCGGCGCCGGCAACGACAGCCACATCACGCAAGTGCTCTACGGGGCTGGCGCACCGCTGGTCAATTCGGCCGGCGTCCCGTGGAGTGCGGCCTATATCGACACCATCGGCGAGCCCACCGCCGACCTGCGTTCCAACATCGCCGCCGAGGCACGTGCCAAGATCGTCTACGAGCGACTCATCAACCTCACCGATGACCCGGGCGTGAAGGAAGCGCTGGGCTTCCTGATGACGCGCGAGATCGCGCACCAGAAGTCGTTTGAAAAGGCGCTCTATTCCATCCGCCCCAATTTCCCGCCGGGAAAGCTGCCTGGCGATCCGCGCTTCTCCAAGGTCTATGTCAATCTCTCGCAAGGACTGGGCGAACAGACCGGACCGTGGAATGACGGCGAACAGTGGGAACGCCTGGACGGTGCTGACGCGCTGACCCCGGTCGACGGCGGCGACGGCCAGGCCACGGTCGAGCTCAATGCAGAGGAACAGGCCATGCTGGACCAGATGGCGGCGCGTACCGCATCGGCCCAGGATGGTGAGCCGCTGACCGGCGCCGAGATTGGCTCGGCCGATCCAGAGATGAACCTCAAGGCCAAGAAGCCCTGAGCACCCTGATTGCCCTGACCCCGGGCGTATCCACGGTGGTGCCTTGTCATCGGCAAGGCACCACCTCGTCACCGAACCTGACAAGGAGAATGCCATGACCACCGACGTCAACGAAAACCTGCTCGCCTGGCTCAAGGATGCCCATGCGATGGAACAGCAGGCCGAGCACATGCTCAAGGCCCAGGCCAGCCGCATCGATCACTATCCCGAGCTGAAGGCACGGCTGGAATCGCACCTGCAGGAAACGCTGGGCCAGCAGGCGCTGGTGGAGGGCTGCATCAAGCGGCTCAACGGCAGTGCCTCCGTCTTCAAGGACCTGGCCGGCCGCATGACCGCCTTCGCCCAGGCAGCCGGCGGCATGACCCAGCACGACGAAGTGGTCAAAGGGGCCATTGCCGGTTATGTCTTCGAGAACCTGGAGATCGCCTGCTACACCTCGCTGATTGCCGCTGCACGCGAGGCGGGGGACAGCGAAACCGAACGCGTCTGCGAAGGCATCCTGGAACAGGAAAAAGCCATGAGCACCTGGATGCTGAACCACCTGCCCACGGTCACGCGCGACTTCCTCGTGCGCTCGGCCACACCGGGCCAGAAGGCCAAGGTGTAGTGCGTCGGATGCGGTCCATCCGCATCCGGAACTGCGACAGTATTGCGAGGAGATTTCGATGACGACGCAGGAACCGACCGTGGCAGCCTTTCCCTTCCCCACGCTGGACAGTGCCCAGCGCGCCTACGACGCCTTGCGCGAACGCGGTTTGACAGCGGAGCAACTGGAATTGCGCGTGATGGATGACGAGGCCGGTCCGTCCAGCGGCAACTTCATCCTGGAATACAAGGAAACCGATGTGCACTTCGACAGCAGCTGGATGGACATGCTGGGCAGCCGCGATGATCCCAACGTGGGAGCGGGCCGGCAAGATGTGTTCTGGTCCTGCGAAGCACTGCTGCTGGTGAGCACGCGCGACCCGCACGTGCTCAATGCCCTGCAGGAAGTCTACGGCGCCAGCAGCACGGCGTTCGATGCCGCGCGTCAGCCGCGCAAGGGCAGGCCGGGCTGAAGCACGGCCGTTTGCCGCGACTGCAGCCAGGGTTGGACCTGGTCCGCCGCCAGCGGCACCGCAAACAGGTAGCCCTGTCCATACATCGCCCCCAGGCCGCGCAAGCTCTGCAGATGCGCCGGCGTTTCCACCCCCTCCACCACACAGGCCAGTTGCATGTCATGCGTGAGTGCGAGCAGTGACTTCACGATCTTGTGGCTGACCGCATTGTGCTCAATGTCGGCGACGAAACTCTTGTCGATCTTGATGCGCGTCAGGGGCAAGGCGTGCAGGTGGCTCAGGCTGGCATAGCCGGTACCGAAGTCATCGAGCGTGATGCCACAGCCCAGCTGACGCAAGGTCGTGACCAGCTGGCGCGATTTTTCCAGATCCTGCAGCACCGCCGTCTCCGTGATTTCCAGATCCAGCCGCGCGGGATTGAATCCGGACGAGCGGATGACCTGCACGATCTGCGCCATGCCTTCGCTGGTATTGATGTCGTTGGCCGAGAGATTGAACGACAGCCGGAGCGAGGGCGGCCAGCTCGCCGCAGCCTGCAGCGCCTTCTTCAGCAGGATCACGCTCAACTGGTTGATGATGCCCATGCGTTCGGCAGCGGGAATGAATTCCATCGGCGCTACGCTGCCCTTGACGGCGCTGTGCCAGCGCGCCAGGGCTTCAAAGGCAATCGGCTGGCAATCATCCAGGCGCACGATGGGCTGGAAGAACACCGACAGTTCGCGATCAAAGTCGGCCAGTCGCAGGGCCTGCTCGATGTTGGCATTGCGCTGGATCTGCGCCTTGTCCTGTTCCGAGAACAATGTGACGGTACCGCGCCGTTCGCGCTTGCCCTGATACAAGGCATAGTCGGCATGCTCATAGAGCGAGCTGGCATCCACCGCCATGTCGGGGAAGGTGGCCACGCCTACCGAGGCAGCAATCTGCACCGTCGCCTTGTAGAGTACGAAAGGCCGGCGCAGCGCGGCGCAGATACGGTCGCCGAATTCGGTGAGAACCTCATTGCTGAGATCGGCATCGATGATGATGGAGAACTCGTCGCCGCCCAGGCGTGCCAGGTGGAAACGCTCGTCCAGGCACACGGCCGTCAGCCGCTGTCCCACTTCCACCAGCAACTGGTCGCCATGGGTGTGGCCATACAGGTCATTGACGGCCTTGAACCCGTCGAGGTCGAGGATGGCCACGGCAAAGCGCTGTCCATTGCCGGTGGCGCGGGTACAGATCTCGTTGAGCTGGGCGAAAAACTTGCGGCGATTGGGAATCTGCGTGAGCGAGTCGAGGTTGGCCAGGCGCAGGTTCTCGTTGCCCAGCAGCGCCGTCTTGACCTGCGCTTCGATGAGCCGCGTGAAGTCGTTGTAGTGACTGTTGACGATGGCCAACATGCCGATGGTCACCAGCACCACGTTCATCGCTGCCGCCACGAAGGTCGGGATATGCGTATTGAGGAAGAAGACCGTGAAGATGCCGTTGACGATCAGCGCCACCGACAGCGCCGCCGAGCGCAGGTACATCAGGCAGAAGATGCAGCAGATGACGGTGATGCCCATGTAGAAGGCCACGTGGGCCTGGGCATAACTGTCGCCGTAGGGAAACAGCATCACCGACCACAGCGAGAAACTCAGCGCAATCGGTGTTGCCAGGAAATTGGTGCGCTTGAGCGCCGCCGCGGCCATGCCGGGCGTCGGGTCGACATGCCGTCCGCGCCACCAGAAGATCAGGCGCGTCACGCACAACACCGTCAGCATGGCCGGAAAGTACAAGCTGAGCCAGTGCGGTGCCAGCGGGTAATAGGTTTGTGCCAGTGCCCAGCTGTTGATCAGCAGGATCAGGTACATCATCGGCATCTTGCCGGAGAACGCACGGTACTGCGCGATCAGCAGCTCGGGCTGATCGTAGCCGACGCGCCAGTAGGCACGCACCATGCTCATCAATGAAGAAGCAGACATCCTGTGCTCTTGCCTTTTCTACTTTTACGCCGCAGCCAGGGAGCCTTGAGGGACCGGCATCAGCCATGCAAGCATTTGTCATCCGGGCTTCGATTATAGGCGGACGGGGGACACCGCAAACTCAGGAAAAGCCTGATGTAACCCCGCTTTCCGTCCGATGAGGCGCATTTGCCACGCATGACGGAACGCTGCGTTCCGTGAGTCCCCACGGGCAGCTTCAAGGAAGAGCTGGAACGCAACTTTCAGCTCCAGCGGGCTGCAAGTCAGCCGCTTGTCCTACAGCATCCTCACAAAGGCTCATCTACAATCGGGCGACCACAGAAATCAAGGTCCGCCATGTCCGAGCATCTTTCTCGCGCTGATTCCTTGCCGCCTGCCGCCGGATCAGCCGTTGCCCTCCTCCCCGCCACGCCGCCGGCCCGCTACCCGGCCGCCTATCTTGCGCTCGATGCGCACTGGCGCGTGGTGTATGCGGACGACGCTGCGCGGGCGCTGCTGGGCTCATCGCCGGGGTCGGGCGAAGCGATGGCGGGTGCCGTGCTGTGGCAGGTCTGGCCGACACTGGCCGGCAGCCTGCTGGAAGAGGCCCTGCGCGCCACCCTGGCCGATGGCCGGAGCCGCCAGTGCCTTTACACCCCCGCCGGGCAGACGCAGTCGTATGAGGTGATCTGCACGCCGCAAGCGCAGGGCGTGGCGGTCAGCCTGCGGGCCGGCCGGCGCGAAGCCCAGCAGCTCCAGCAGCAGCGCGCTGACCGCAAGCTGCACGAGAGCGAGACGCGCTTCCGCCTCATGACCGGCGCGATCCCCCAGATCGTCTGGATCACCAATGACGCCGGCGTGCTGGAATTCATCAATGACCAGTGGCACCAGTACACCGGAGAGGCGCTGCACGAAGGGCTGGCCAGCCTCGACACCATGATCGTGCGCCACATCCATCCCGAGGACCGGGCGGACACCATGGCGGCCTGGCAACACGCACGCAGCACCTGCATGGAAGTCGCCATCGAACACCGCATCGCCGATGCCCGCGGGCAATACCGCTGGTTCCTCACGCGCGGCAAACCGCAGCTGGAGGCCGGGAGCGGGCGGATCCTGCACTGGTACGGCACCTCCACCGACATCCATGTGCAGAAGGAAGCCATCGCCGAACTGGCCTGCCTCACGCGTGAGTCCGAACGACGACGGCGCTTCTATGAATCCTTCCTCTCCACCACGCCCGACCTGGCCTATGCGTGGGATCTCAATCACCGTTTCACCTACGCCAACCGCGTCTTGCTGCAGATGTGGGGCAAGACCTGGGATGAAGCCATCGGCAAGAACTGCCTGGAGCTCGGCTACGAGCCCTGGCACGCCGAGATGCACAGCCGCGAGATCGAACAGGTGCGTGCCACCAAGCGCCCGGTGCGGGGCGACGTCCCCTTCAACGGGACCTTCGGCCGCCGCATCTATGACTACATCATCTTCCCCGTGCTCGGGCCTGATGGCGAGGTCGAGGCCGTGGCCGGCACCACCCGCGACGTGACCGAACGCAAGAACAGCGAGGCGCGCCAGCACGCCCTGTTCCGGCTGGCCGAAGCGATTCGCTCGGCCGGCTCCCTGGGCGACATCGCCAGCGCCGCCGCCCAGATCATCGGCGATGCGCTGACCGCACGCTGGGTCAGCTACAAATCGCTGGGACCTGCGCAGCAGGTCGAGGAACTGGGCCAGTGGAGCTTCCACCAGGACGACAGCGCCGTCGCCGTCCTGGCCTTGCATGACGAGAGACGCGTCGCGCAGACCGTGCGCAGCGGCAGCGTGATGCTGGTCGCTGACGTCGGCACTGATGCGCGCACCGCGGCGCTGCGGCAGGAGCACCTGGCCTGCGGTGTGGCGTCGTACATGGACGTGCCGCTGCTCGACCACGAAAAACTGGTCGGCATCGTTCATGTCAGCAGCAACCTGCCGCGCACCTGGACCGACAACGAGCTGGCCATCGTGCGCGAGGTCAGCGAACAGACCCGCGCCGCCTTCGAACGCATCCGCAACCAGCAGGCGCTGGCGGCCAGCGAAGCGCGCCTGCGCGAGATCAACGAATCGCTGGAAGCGGAGGTCAGCGCCCGCACCAGGGAACTGATGGCCACCGAGGAGGCCCTGCGCCACTCGCAGAAGATCGAAGCCATCGGCCAGTTGACCGGCGGACTCGCGCATGATTTCAACAACCTGCTCGGCGGCATCACCGGCAGCCTCGACCTGATGCGCGTACGCCTGGTCCAGGGACGCGGCGACGAGCTGTTCCGCTACATCGACCTGGCCGCGCGCAGCGCGCAACGGGCCGCCTCGCTCACGCAACGGCTGCTGGCGTTTGCGCGGCGGCAGACGCTGGATCCGCGTCCCACCAACGTCAACGCCCTGATCGGCGGCATGGAAGAACTGATCCGCCGCACCATCGGCCCGGCCATCACGCTGGAGGTGGTCACGGCTGTCTCCCTGTGGCCGACCTTCGTCGATGGTCCGCAACTGGAAAGCGCGCTGCTCAACCTGTGCATCAATGCCCGTGATGCCATGCCCGACGGTGGACGCCTGACCATCGAGACCGCCAACAAGTGGCTGGATGACAAATGGGCGCAGGAGCGCGATTTGCCGGCGGGCCAGTATGTCTGCGTCTCGGTGACCGATAACGGCAGCGGCATGCCGCCGGATGTGCTGGCGCGCGCCTTCGATCCTTTCTTCACCACCAAGCCGATCGGTGAAGGCACCGGCCTGGGCCTGTCGATGGTCTATGGCTTCGCGCGCCAGTCCGGTGGCCAGGTGCGCCTCTATTCGGAAGTCGGACAAGGCAGCACGGTCTCGATCTACCTGCCCCGCCACCAGCAGAATGCGGACACCGAGGAAGCCGAACCGGCCCTGGCCCCGGCCGCCGCCGGCAGTGGCGAAGTGGTGCTGGTGGTGGACGACGAAGCCCCGATCCGCCTGCTGGTGGCCGAGGTGCTCAACGAGGCCGGCTACGTCACCCTGCAGGCGGAGGATGGCCCGTCGGCGCTGCGCATCCTGCACTCGGCGGCGCGCATCGACCTGCTCATCACCGATGTCGGCCTGCCGGGCGGGCTCAATGGCCGCCAGGTGGCCGATGCAGCGCGGGCGGCACGGCCCGGATTGCAGGTGCTCTTCATCACCGGCTATGCGGAAAACGCCGCCGTCGGCAATGGCCACCTGCCCGCCGGCATGCAGTTGATGACCAAGCCGTTCAAGATGGACATGCTGGCACGGCGGGTGCAGGACATCCTGGAAAGCCGCACCAAGGCCGAGCAATTACCAAACGATATAAATAATTATGAATAATTAATCGTTGCGATCGTTCTGGCAGTTCTGCCCGTTCTCATCGCTCTCACAGCTCTGACCGCTCGCCTGCGGCGATGCTTGTGCAAACGCACCCAGGCGCCACGATACGTTATGCGCCGCCGCCCGCAGCAGGCGTGCCACCACGCCGTCGGCTGCCGTATCGAAACTGCCGCTGCTGCCCATGACGGCCATCACCAGCGCCAGTTGTCCGGCGTGATTGAAAACCGGCGCGGCCAGCGTATGGATGCCCGGCACAGGGCGGCCCAGTGCCTGGTCCAGGGACAGTGTGCGAATCTGCCGCAGGCGCTCGGCGTAGTCATGGCGCAGGCTGCCGTCTGGATGGCTGACGCTGTCGGGCTGGGCCCCTTCCATGCGGATCGCATCCATCGCCAGCGCACCGGCCAGCATGTCCGGCGGCAGGTGCGCCGCGCACACGCGCCCGATGGCGGTGTGCACCATCGACAGCACCGTACCGATGCGCAGGCTCACGTGCTGCGGCCGTGACGATTCCTCCAGCCGCACCACGGTCGGCCCCAGCGGACCGACCACCGCCAGCGCGACCGACAGGCCGGTGGCCTGCACCAGGGTAACCACTTCGGCCTCGGCTTCGCGCAAGGGTGAGAGACGCTGCAACGCTGCCAATCCGAGGTCGAGCGCCAATGCGCCGGGAAAGAAATTGCCCTGGGCATCGCGCGCCAGCATGCCGATCTTCTGCAGGCTCACCAGATGCGGAAAGGCCTTGGCCGCCGGCATGCCGGCCAGCCGGGCCAGATCGCCCAGCGGCAGCGGACGAGCGGCTGCCAGCAAGGCGTCTAGCAAGGCGCCGGTGCTCTCGAGCGACTGGATGCCACGCTGGCTGCGGGTGCCGTCCTGATCGTTGTCCTCCGGTTCGGCTGCGGAACGGGTGCGCTTCATGCCGCCTCCTCTGCGGCTGCCGCAGCCTCGGCCAGCGTGGCCGCGATGGCATCGATGCAGAGCCGCAACTGGCGCGCCACCGTGCCGCGCCAGCCGGCATCGATCACGCCGCTGGAACCGATCACGGTGACCAGCAGCAGCAACTGCTGCTGTCCATCCAGCAAGGGCATGCACAGACTGGTCACGCCCGGACTGGGCAGGTCGACGGCGCGCTCCATGCCCCGCTTGCGGATGCCATCGAGTTCGTCCTGAAATTGCCGGAAGCGGCTCTTCGGCTGGCCCGGATGCTGCACTTCCCACAGCGCGTGCCAGTGCGCGGGCGCAACGAAGGCGCAATAGGTGCGTCCGGTGGCGGTTTCCGACAGGGCCATGACGGTTCCCACATGCAGGTTCACATGCAGCGGTTTGCCGGCATGGGCGTAATGCACGATGGTCGGGCCGGCCGGGGTAGGCAGCGTGATGGCCACGCTCAGGCCAGTCTCCTGGCTCAGCTGCTGCACCTGCGGCAAGGCCAGCCGATAGGCCGGCTCCTGCGCCAGCCGCGCCATGCCCAGGCGCAAGGCCAGCGGGCCGGGTTCGTAATGGCCGTCGCCGGGGGTGCGCTTGATCAGGCCCAGCCGCAGCAGGCTCACCAGATAGGTATGGGCTTGTGCCGAGGACAGCTCGGCGGCAGCTGCCAGCGCCACCAGCGGCAAGGGCTGGCGCGCTGCTGCCAGCGCCTGCAGCAGACGCCCGGCCACTTCCACGCTCTGGATGCCACGTTGTGTCTTGACGGGGGATGCACTCATCCGATGTTTCCAGGTTGACGATTTGCAATGCTGCCAATGTGGCACAACGGTCACGCCAGCGCGCTTCCTGCCCCATGGCACGGGAGCCTGGATTTTAATCCAACTCACGTGCAGCGCAGCACAAACCAGCCATGGTGCAGAAAACGTCAATTAATCTTCAACAAGCATATTTGCCATTGACTAATCAAATGGCGCTGACTAAGATGCCATCACCCTGCTCACCACAGGCAACAACAACAAGATTTGACCTGCATTGATCCATGACGGGTTGGACGGAGACCTCCCTTGATGGCGCAAGCCATGTCCAGCCACGTCTCCAACCCATCGACACTGAACGAGGCAGACATGGCCAAGGCTTTTGCATCCCAGGCGGATCTCGACGCCAAGAAGATCACCTTTGAACGCATCTCGGAAAACGCCTACGCGTACACCGCCGAGGGCGATCCCAACTCCGGCGTCATCATCGGCGACGACAGCGTGATGGTCATCGACACCACCGCCACCCCCGCCATGGCACAGGATCTGATCGCACGCATCCGCAGCATCACCGAGCTGCCCATCAAGTACGTGGTGCTGACGCACTACCACGCCGTGCGCGTGCTGGGGGCCTCGGCCTACTTCAAGGAAGGCGGCGAGCAGGTCATCGCCAGCCGGGGCACCTACGAGATGATCGTCGAGCGCGGCGAGGCCGACATGAAGTCCGAGATCGAACGCTTCCCGCGCCTGTTCGCCGGCGTGGAAACGGTGCCGGGCCTGACCTGGCCGACCATGGTGTTCGAGAAGGAAATGACGATCTTCATGGGCAACCTCGAAGTGAAGATCGCCCATCTCGGCCCCGGCCACACCAAGGGCGATACGGTGGTCTGGATCCCCGGCCAGAAGGTGCTGTTCTCGGGCGACCTGGTGGAATACGACGCCGCCTGCTACTGCGGCGACGCCCAGCTCGAACCTTGGCCGGCCACGCTCGAAGCGCTGGCCGCGCTGCAGCCCGAAGCCCTGGTGCCGGGCCGCGGACCGGCGCTGCGAGGGCGTGAACAGGTGGCGCAGGGCATCGACTACACCAAGGATTTCGTGTCCACACTGCTGCGTGCCGGGCGCGAAGCGGTGGCCGGAAAGATGGGCCTGAAGGAAGCCATGGCCCACACGCGCCAGCTGATGGATCCCAAATTCGGGCAAGTCTTCATCTATGAGCACTGCCTGCCCTTCGATGTCACGCGCGCCTATGACGAGGCATCCGGCATCAGCCATCCGCGCATCTGGACTGCCGAGCGCGACAAGGAAATGTGGGCCGCACTGCAAGCCTGACCCGATTCGCCCGCGCCAGAACAGAGAAGAGAAAGGACAGCGAGGAGACACCATGAATCCCATCCCAGCGATCGATTACCAGCAGCAACGTTTCATGTACCAGCCCTGCCTCGAACAAACCCGTCCCGCCGATGCGGCCTTGCATCCTGTGGTGGTGATCGGGGCCGGTCCGGTCGGGCTGGTGACCGCCATCGACCTGGCCCGCCAAGGTATCCGCGTGGTGCTGGTGGATGACGACGACACCCTCTCCACCGGCTCGCGTGCGATCTGCTTTGCCAAGCGCACGCTGGACATATTCGACCGCATCGGCTGCGGCCAGCGCATGGTGGACAAGGGGGTGGGATGGAACCGGGGCAAGGTCTTCCTGCGCGAGGAGGCCATCTACGAGTTCGATCTCTTGCCCGAATGCGGCCATGCGCGCCCGGCCTTCATCAATCTGCAGCAGTACTACGTGGAAGGCTATCTGCTGGAGCAGGCGCGACAGCACAGCCTGATCGAGCTGCGCTGGAAGAGCCGGGTCAGCGCCATTGCCCATCATGCCGATCACGAGGCGCTGACGGTGGAGACTCCCGAAGGCAGCTATCTGCTCAAGGCGCGCTACGTGGTGGCCGCCGATGGCTCACGCAGTCCGCTGCGCAAGATGATGGGGCTGGAGAGCGTGGGCCATACCTTCCGCGACCGCTTCCTCATCGCCGACGTCAAGATGGCGGCCCCCTTCCCGGCCGAGCGCTGGTTCTGGTTCGATCCGCCCTTCCATCCCAACCAGTCGGTGCTGCTGCATCGCCAGCCCGATGATGTCTGGCGCATCGATTTCCAGCTCGGATGGGATGCCGATCCGGTGCTGGAGAGAACACCCGAACGCGTGATCCCGCGCGTGCAGGCGCTGCTGGGCAAGGACGCTCAGTTCACCCTGGAATGGGTGAGCGTCTACACCTTCTCCTGCGTGCGCATGGACCGCTTCCGCCATGGCCGCGTGCTGTTCGTGGGCGATGCCGCGCATTGCGTCTCGCCGTTCGGCGCGCGCGGTGCCAACAGCGGCATACAGGATGCCGAGAACCTGGCCTGGAAGCTGGCCTTCGTCCTGCAGGGCAAGGCCCCCGACAGCCTGCTGGACAGCTATGCCAGCGAGCGTGAATTCGCCGCCGACGAGAACCTGCTCAACTCCACCCGCTCCACTGACTTCATCACGCCCAAGAGTGCGGTCAGCCGCTGCTTCCGCGATGCCGTACTGGCGCTGGCGCGCGAGCATGCCTTCGCGCGCAGGCTGGTCAACAGCGGACGCCTCTCGTTGCCGGCCACGCTGCACGGTTCGCCCCTGAGCAGCGCCGACAGCGCGCCTTTCCACGGCGCGATGCAAGCCGGCGCCCCTTGCACCGATGCGCCGGTGCTGACCGACACCATACCCGGCTGGCTGCTGCCGCATCTGGGCGACCAGTTCGTGGCGATGATCTTTGCCCCGCCGGCCTCGCTCTCGGCCGCCCTGCTGCCGGCGCTGGTGCGGCTGACCGAAGGCGGTTTGCCGCTGCGCCTGCTGTTCGTCAGCGGCGCGCAGGCGAGTGCGGAAGACCACACCGTGCTCTCGGCACTGGGAGACAGTGCCGTGCAGGTGCAGGACATCGAGGGCCTGGTAGCGCAACGCTATGACGGCCAGCCGCACACCTGCTACCTGATCCGCCCCGACCAGCACGTCTGCGCACGCTGGCGCACGGTCGATGCGGCGGCGCTGGCGCAGGCCCTGCAGCGCGCCACCGGCCACGAGCCCGCTGCGCAGGCGGCACCGGTGCTGGACGCGGCCTGATCCCTTTGCATGACCTGACAACACTTTCAACAAGGAGACAAGCATGAGCCTCAATACCGCCCCCAACCTGGCGCGTCCGGACGACTTCTATGAAGCCCTGATCGAGATGCATCGCGGCCTGGACGACGCCACCAGCCAGGATGTCAATGCCCGCCTGATCCTGCTGCTGGCCAATCACATCGGCGGCCACGAAGTGCTGATCGAAGCCATGCAGCGCGCGCGTGCCGGGGTGGATCCGGCAGTATCAGCTGCGCTGGCCGAAGCAGCCTGAGCGACCCACCTCTTTCATCGACATCCACAAGAGCACCGCCACAGGTGCCTGTTCAACGGAGACTTTCATGATGACCCCATCCCCGGGTGCCGGCACGCTGGCCGCCCCTTCCGCACTCAAGCTGAGCGTGGCGGCCGAAGACGCGATCTATCGCAAGGTCTGGCTGCGCATCATTCCCTTTCTTTTCATCTGCTACGTGGTGTCCTTCCTGGACCGCATCAACATCGGCTTCGCCCAGTTGCAGATGAAGCAGGACCTTGGCTTCAGCGACGCCATGTATGGCCTCGGCGCGGCGGTGTTCTATGTCGGCTACGTGCTGTGCGAGGTACCCAGCAACATGCTGCTGGCCCGCTTCGGCGCACGCCGCACTTTCTCGCGCATCATGGTGCTGTGGGGCCTGGCGTCGGTGGGCATGATGGCCGTCAGCGACGCGACGCATTTCTATGTCTTGCGCTTCCTGCTGGGCGTGTTCGAGGCGGGCTTCTTCCCCGGCATCGTGCTGTATCTCAGCTACTGGTTCCCGGCACGCCGCCGCGCGGCGGTGATGGCGATCTTCTTTGCCGGGGTGGCGGTAGCGGGCGTGTTGGGCGGACTGGTCTCGGGCTGGATCATGCGTGACATGGCGGGCGTGATGGGCCTCTATGGCTGGCAGTGGATGTTTGCCATCGAGGGCGCACCGGCGGTGGTGCTGGGGGTGCTGGTGATCTTCCTGCTGGCCGACGGACCGGCGCAGGCCACCTGGCTCACGCCGGAAGAACGCAGCTTCCTGCAGAACCGCCAGAGCCAGGAAGCGCTGCGCACGCATCACGTGAGCGCCCACTCGCTGACGGCGCTCAAGCAGGCGCTGTCGCATCGGCCGACCTACCTGTTCGCCTTCATCTACTTTGCGCTGACCTGCGGCTCGCTCACGCTGAACTTCTGGATGCCGCTGATGATCCGCGACTTCGGCATCAAGGATGTGGTACAGGTCTCGCTCTACACCGTCATTCCCAATGCCATCGGTGCCATCGGCCTGATCCTGATCGCGCGCCGCTCGGATCGCCGCAATGAACGTCACGGCCACTTCCTGGTATGTACCACCGGCGGTGCGCTGGCACTGGCGGCGCTGACTCTGCATCCGTCGAGCTTTGCGGTGTCGCTGGGGCTGCTGTCGGTGGCGGCGGTGCTGATCTTTGCGGCCCTGCCGATCTTCTGGTCACTGCCGCCGGGCTTGCTGCCGGCCCAGACCATCGCGCCCGGCATCGCCTTCATCTCCAGCGTGGGCATCACCAGCGGCATCGTCAGTCCCTGGCTGATCGGCCTGGTCAAGACGCGAACCGGCAATATCGATATCGCGCTGTATATCCTGGCGGGATTGCTGTTGCTCAGCGGCTTGACGATGTGGACGATGATCCCGCGCAAGGGAGCGCCGGAAGGGCAACGGCAGCCCGCCTGAAACGGTCCTTCACTTGCATGCGCGAAGCCGTCCTGTGAAAACAGGGCGGCTTTTTTGTTGGCGACATGGCGATACGTTGCGGATCGAATTCGGCGGACGTCAGCCTTTTTCGTCTCCAAGGCGTTAAGCCACAAGTTTGCTTCCAGCGAAGAACCAAATTTCGGCCTCCGGAAAGCTGGTCAAGAAACTGTCAGAATTCCTTGATACAGTGACGCGCCGGTCCCGGGGGGTGACGGATCGGTCATGAATGGATCGCGCACGACCGGTCTCGGCGCGCCTGACCATGCCTTGCCAAGCCAACACCGCCACAACCGCACTTACCGCCAACACCGCCATCCAGCCTCGCCGCCATGACAATGAAGACCACCTCGCCGCAACTGACGGCCTATGAAGAAGTCAAGCCTGGCTTCGGCTGGATCGATGCGCTGGTGCTGGCGGTGCTGTTCGGCCTGCTGTGGAGCGCCCTGCACTTCGGCAAGGGCATGCTGGTGCACTTCGATCCGTCCGACCAGCTGGAGGTCGACAGCTCGCCCGCCATGATCCCCTATTACGCCGGCCGCACGCTGCTGCGCATGTGGATCGCCTTCGCGTTTTCCTTGTTCTTCGCCATCGGCACCGGCTACCTGGCCGCCAAGAGCCGCCGCGCGCGGGCCCTGATCCTGCCGGCGCTGGACATCCTGCAATCGGTGCCGGTGCTGGGTTTCCTCTCGGCCACCGTGGCCGGCTTCATGGCACTGTTCCCGGGTAGCCTGATGGGCGTGGAATGCGCGGCCATCTTCGCCATCTTCACCGGCCAGGTGTGGAACATGGCCTTCGGCTTCTATCACTCCATGGTCACCATCCCGACCGACATGCAGGAAGCCGCTTCCACCTACCGCCTCACCGCGTGGCAACGCTTCCGCACGGTCGAGCTGCCGGCTTCGGCGCACAGCCTGATCTGGAACTCGATGATGTCCTTCGGCGGCGGCTGGTTCTTCGTGGCGCAGAGCGAAGCCATCAGCGTCATGAACAAGGACCTGAAGCTGCCCGGCCTCGGTTCCTACATGGCACAGGCGATCGACCAGGGCGATCATACGGCGGCACTGTGGGCGGTCATCGCCATGCTGGCGCTGATCCTGGTGAGCGACCAGCTGGTCTGGCGGCCGCTGCTGGCCTGGGCCGACAAGTTCAAGATCGAACTGACCGAATCGACCTCGCCGCCGACCTCGTGGGTGTATGACCTGCTGCGCGGCTCCTACGTCTTTACCTGGCTTGATGAAAAACTGTGGCTGCCGCTGGGCGACTGGCTGGCGCGCCGTCGTCCGGCCACCTCGGCCGCGCCCACGCCGGCCCGCATCACCCGCGAGCGCTGGACCAAGCGCGTCATCACCGGCGTGATCTGCGGCCTGCTGATCTTTGAAGCCTTGCGCGGGCTGGTGGCCGCCATCGATGCCCTGCACGGCGCCATGAGCTGGAGCCTGTTCGGCCACATCGTCTGGCTGGGTTTCCT
>Ga0308171_1000894_pt1 | contig 49132 bp, 33 predicted proteins | sample PhyGR1_FD_202135 | JGI IMG/M metagenome (GOLD analysis project Ga0308171, IMG submission 202135) | Phyllosphere microbial communities from UC Gill Tract Community Farm, Albany, California, United States - DLSLSG.R1 | ecosystem: Host-associated > Plants > Phyllosphere > Unclassified | place: USA... | reverse complement strand
CAATCTCGTCTGCGCGGTCGGCCACCGGTCGCCCGATCCTGGCCAATGATCCGCATCTCGGTATCGGAGGCTTTTCCCCACGTCATCTTGCCCATCTCACCGCCCCGGGTTTCGACGTGATCGGCGCAGGGAGTCCCGGCATGCCCGGCATCATGCAGGGCCATACCGACCATTATGCGTTCGGGCGGACCAATTCGCATATCGATCAGGAGGATCTGTACGTCCTGGAGCTGAGCCCGGACGATCCCGAATGCTATCGCCATCAGGACCAATGGAAGCGGTTCGCAAAGACGGCCGAAACGATCCGCGTGAAGGACGCCGATGACGTGGTGGTGACGCTTCGCCATGCCGAATACGGGCCGGTGCTGCGCCACGATCCATCCCGCCTGCGTGCCACGGCCATGGCGTCGGCCTCGCTGCTTCCCGGTGCCAACATGACCCTTGCCATCATCGCGCTCAATCTGGCAGGGAACTGGGACGAAATCGCTGAGGCCGCCCGACTGCACGTGGCGCCGACCAACTTCCATTATGCCGATGTCGACGGCAACACGGGCTGGCGGTTACTGGGCCATGTTCCGATCCGTAACCAGGCTGACGGCCTGCTGCCGGTGCCGGGCGACGGACGCTATGACTGGCAGGGTATTCTTCCCGCCGAGCAGATGCCGACGCTTCTCAATCCGGCGCAGGGCTGGTTCGCCTCGGCCAACCAGTTCAATCTTCCGCCGGAATGGTCGTCGACCAAGGGAATGACGAGCTTCACCTGGAACGCGCCTTATCGCTACGACCGGGTCGCGCAGGTACTTGGTGACGCCGACCGTCATTCCGTCGCCGATAGCGTGGCGTTACAGCATGACGATCTCTCGCTGCCCGCGCAGGCACTTCTGCCGTTGCTGCCGAAGGCGCTCGACGGCATGGCGGGGCGGGCGGCAGCCATGCTCTGCGACTGGGATGCCCGGCTGGGTGCGGACAGCGCCGCCGCCGCTTTGTTCGAAATGCTGTGGATCGAACTCGGCAAAGCCTGCCTCGCCGCGATCGTGCCCGACAGGGCGCGCGAGTTGGTGACGTCGATCGATCCGCGACCGATGCTCGCGCTGCTGACTCATCCCGATACGCGCCTCGGCCCCGACCCTGAGGCGGCGCGCGACGCGCTGCTGGCGAAGGCGCTCGGTCGGGCCTGGGAGACGGCATCGGAGGCGCTGGGCGCCGATCCGGCCGCCTGGCGTTGGGGTGACATTCACCGCGTCGTCCTTCGCCATCCCCTGTCCGGCTTGCCCGCGATCGACGCCGCGCTACCCGTCATCGAGGGCGGCCGGTCCGGGGGCGACACCTTCACCGTGATGGCGCGCGGCTATGTCGGCACCCGCGACTATCATGTCAGCCACGGCGCAAGCGTCCTGATGGTCTGCGATGTCGGCGATTGGGATCGGAGCTGTATCCTGACCCTGCCCGGCCAGTCGATCGATCCGCGCTCCCCGCATTACCGCGACGGCTATGCGACGTGGCTGGCCGGTCGGCCCCGCCCCTTTCCATTTGGCAGGAAGGCGGTCGACGCACATATTCGCCATGTGACGGAGCTTCACCCATGACGATCGACCGGCGGCGCTTCGTGCAGGGGATGACCGTGGGGGCAATATTCGCCCAGGCTGTCGTTGCCGAGGCACGCGCGCCACGCTTCACCGGAGCCTTTGATGAAATCCAATCCTGGGTCGGCAAGGCCTTTCCAGGCGCGGTCGTCGCGATCGGTCTCCATGGTCGGCTGGTGGCGCTGCGCAACTTCGGGCGGATGTCGTCCGCGCCCGATGCGCCGCCCATGCCCCGCAACGCGATCTTCGATCTCGCCTCGCTGACCAAGGTCGTCGGCACGACGACCGCGGCCGAGTGGCTCTATGACCGGGGACTGCTGGACCTCGACCGGCCGGTGATCGACTATCTGCCGACCTTTGCAGGCACTCCCGGGCATGAGCGGATTTCCGTGCGTCACCTGCTGGGTCACAGCTCGGGCTTGTTCACCACCGATCTTCTCTGGCAGCATAGCCGCAACCGGCAGGAGCTGCTCGCCCTGATCGATCATATGCCGGTGTCATGGACGCCCGGTTCGCACTATCAGTATCGCGACGAGAACATGATCCTGATGGGCGAGATCGTCGCGCGCCTATCAGGCAAGCCGCTCGACCGCTTCCTGCACGACACTGTGTTCGAACCGCTGGGCATGAAGGATACCGGCTTCAACCCGTCCTCTCGCAACCTGCCCAGGATCGTGCCCACCGAGCAGGACAAGATATTTCGGCACCGATTGATCCGGGGCGAGGTGCATGACGAAAATGCCTATGTGCTGGATGGGGTTTCCGGGCATGCTGGGCTGTTCTCCACCGCGCGGGACCTCGCAAAGCTGGCGGAACTCTATCTTCGCGACGGCAAGGGCCTGTTGAAGCCGTCCACCATCGCCGCCTTCACCACTCGCCAGGCCGAACCGCCGGGCACTTCGCGCGCTTTGGGATGGGACATGCCCGATGCCTCCGGTAGCTTTGCCGGGCCGCGCGCCTCATCCGACGCGCTGATCCATACCGGCTTTACCGGCACGTCCATCTATATCGACCGCAAGCGCGATGCCTTCATCATTCTGTTGACCAATCGCGTGAACCCCACCCGCGACAACAAGCGCATCGGCGAAGCGCGGATCGCGATCCACACCGCTATCCTGGCGGCGATCGATGGACTGGCCCCACAGCGCCACGTCGGTTGATCCCGGACGATCGCTCAGCGCATGATGTACAAAATGTGCGATCGCATTTGCTGAGATCATCGGAAGCGGGCGACGTTGCGAACCTCCCCGGCCAATATGCCTTTCACAGGGAGGCCCCCGAGGCATGAGGTTCGCTCAGTGTTTCATCCAGGCTGAGGGGGAACATCCGGCGTTTATTCGACGAAAATTTTGGCCGCCTTTCCGATACAGCGGGTAAGCACGTTCGTGGTTCGCGCCCCATCCCTCCCTGCTCGGCAGGATGCGCGGCTGCCGCCGTGGGACGCCCGAACATGCGAGACGGTCCCGCGCCCGTCCGGCCATCAGAGCTTTGTTGTCAGAACATTCTGCGAGATATGCCTGTCGAAACTCAGGTCCGCGACGGCTGTTTCAGCGTCCGGTTCTCCTCCTCGCGTTACCTCACGCGTCGCAACCCACCAGCCTCGAGCCCGCCGTACCCCTTTTTCCAGCGATAGAATGTCTGCTCGGAAATCCCCATCGGGCGGATGACCTTGATCACCGGCGTGCTGGTCTCCGCCCGGTTCAGCGCAAAAATGAACTGCTCTTCCTTGTACCGCGACTTCTTCAGGTCCCAGATCCTTGCCCGCAGAGTTCAAAGGTCCGGCAAACTCTCGCTCAGATCGAGCCAAAAAAAACAGGAGATACGCCAAAGGGTTGACCCCAAGCCACTGGCTCAGCGTCGCGGGCTGATCTTGACCTGCCGCACCGCTTCTCGGGTGGGATGAATTAAAGCGTCATTCCCGTGACAAACCCGTCCCACCGGGCATTCTTCCATTTCAAGGAAGGTATCAGACCGCGATTTCATGAGGTCATATACAGCGATCAAGAAAAATTGTCTTTCGCCAATCACTTGGCAATTATGATACATCCAACTGCGCGCGTTCACGAGAACGATAACCCAATAAGCAGAATTTAACTAACATATGACATTGACGCGCATATGGTTTCCGCATCGCCATTTTGTAGCGCGAGCATCGCTTCGACCCGCTCCGGATCGCGCAAGTTCCACGCGCCCGTTCGCCCGCTGCCTTGATCGAAACCCATGTGGACCGCTCTCCATCTTGCGCTGCTGGCGGGTACCGCCACACCGTCCGGGGCGACGGAATCCGCGCGCACAGTGATCCGGCGCGACGTGATCGATCTGCGGGACTTGCCCGCGCGCTCCCGATTGTCGGCTCTGACCGTCGACCTGCATGGTCGAGCGGGCAGCGGCGACCGGCAGCCCTGGGTGTCCATCGCCGTCAACGGCGTTGTGATCGCGCGGACATGGCTGGGGCGTCAGGACAGCGTCACGCTGCGCGCCGATGTGGACGAACGCCTGCTGTCGATGCGCAGCCTGGTCGAAGTGGCCGCCTATGTGCCGCAATGCGAGACGCCCTATTGCCGCGCTCTGGCCGCATCGGTACGCGTCGTCGGCCCCGTGCGCCAGGACTATGATGCCGCCCGCGCCGACGCCACCTTCGCGCATCTTGCCAGCCGCTATCGGGCCGGCCTGACCCTTTTGCAGGGACCGGACGTCGATCCGGCATTCGGCGGCTTGGTCCGCAATGCCCTGGCGCCCAGGGCCCGTCCGCTCGCGGAAGGTGGCGGGCTGGTCTATGTCTCGCGACAGCAGCCGCCCGATTTCATCGCCCCGATACGCTTCGATCTCGGCCCGATGAGCCTCGTCCGTCAGGATGGCGTCACGGTCATCCCGCCGGACATGCTGGACAGGCTGACCGTGGTGCAGGTGCTGCGGACCGGCGACCATCCGGTCATCTGGGTGCGCCCAGGCCGGGACGTGCCGCGCAAGCTGGACCTGGACAGCGGCGACATCGGTATTTTCGGACCATCGGGAAGGCTGATGGCCTTTTCCTATGCCAGCGATGCGCGGACCCTCCATCCCGCTTATGGCCCCGGCGTCGATGCCGACGGGTCGCAGCGGACGAAGCGGATCTGGCGCTGGCTCCTCCTGATAGGCTGGGCAGCGGCCAGCGTCGGCCTGGGCCTGGTCTATCGCCGCCTGCCCCGGCGCGTGACGGCGACGGAGGCCCCGGCATGGGCTGCCTGACGATCGGCGATTCCTGGACCGCCGACTTCCTGGTCGAAAACGGCTTCCTCTCGCTCGCGCAATTCGACGAAGCGCTCGACCTGATGGAGCAATGGGACCGGTCGCTGTCCGACGTGGTCATGTCGCGTCGCTGGATGACGCCGCAGGACTTTCATCGCGCGGCGGCGCGGCGCTTCGGCATGACCTTCGTCAACCTTCAGACCGATCCTCCCGACGAAACGCTGCTGATCGAGGCGGAAGTCGAGGATTACATGCGCGAACTGACGATGCCGTGGCGGGTGCAGGATGGGCGCATGGTCGTCGTGACCGCCCATCTGGGACCGGAATCGGTCCTGTACGCGCGGCGTCGCTGGGGTTCCAATATCGACATGGTCGTCACGGCCAAGTTCGATGTCCTGTGGTCCCTGCAAAAGGTCTTCAGCGCCCGCCATTCGCACCGGGCGGTCCACGAACTGGCGGATGCCGACCCGGAGATGTCGGCCCGTACCGTGTTCACCCGGGCGCAGTTGCTGGTCGTCTGGGCCGGGTTGACCCTGTTGTGCCTGGGCCTGGGTTTTGCCCCTACCCCGACCCTGATCGTCGTCAACACGATCACCAGCGTCTTCTATCTGGGCAATTTCGTGTTTCGCGGCGTCCTCGTCTGGGCGGGCGGACGGCGCAGCCACGATCGCCATCGCGCCTTGGCGATGGAAGCGCGACTGCTGCGCGACGAGGATCTGCCGGTCTACACCGTGCTCGTCCCCATGTTCCGCGAGCCGGAGGTGCTGCCGATCCTGGCCGGCGCGCTGCGCAAGCTCGACTATCCGCTCGGCAAGCTGGATATCAAGATCGTCCTGGAAGAAGGCGACGATGAGACAATCGACGCGGCCAAGCGACTGGGCCTGGAGGGCATTTTCGAGATCGTGCGGGTGCCGCCGTCACAGCCGCAGACCAAGCCCAAGGCATGCAACTATGCCCTGCGCTTCGCGCGCGGCGAATATCTGGTCATCTTCGATGCCGAGGACAAGCCGGAACCCGACCAGTTGCGCAAGGTCGTCGCCGCGTTTCGCCGGTCATCCCCCGACGTCGCCTGCATCCAGTGCCGCCTGAACTATTTCAACGCGTCGGAGAACTGGCTGACGCGGATGTTCACGCTCGACTATTCCCTGTGGTTCGACCTCATGCTGCCCGGGCTTGAGCGGCTGGGGATCCCGATCCCGCTGGGGGGCACGTCGAACCATTTCAAGATCGAGGTCCTGCGCGAGCTTCATGCATGGGATCCCTTCAACGTCACCGAAGACGCCGATCTGGGAATCCGCATGACCCAGAAGGGGTATCGGGTCGGCCTGGTCGATTCGACGACCTATGAAGAAGCCAATGTCTCGCACGCCAATTGGGTGCGGCAGCGCTCGCGCTGGATGAAGGGCTATATGCAGACGTGCCTGGTTCACACCCGGCGCCCGCTGCACCTGATGAAGACCGTCGGTCCGCTGGGGACGCTCGGCTTTGTCAGCTTCCTGGGCGGGACGGTCCTTTCCGGCCTGCTCAATCCCATTTTCTGGGCGGTCTTCCTCTTCTGGGCGGTGACCCAGACGGGGGGCTTCGACATCGTCTTCCCGCCGATGCTGCTCTACACCAGCATGCTGAACCTGCTGATCGGGAACGGCATGTTCATCTATCTGATGATGCTCGCGCCGTTCCGGCGACGCTGGGTCCAGCTGGCGCCCTATGCGCTGACGGTCATGTGGTATTGGGTGCTGCTGTCCATCGCCGCCTGGAAAGGGGCGTGGCAGCTCGTCACCCGGCCCTTCTACTGGGAGAAGACCCAGCACGGCCTGTCCAAATTCACCGCGGCCGAAGTCTCCAGCGCACTGGAGGAACAGGCGGCATGAGCGGCGTTTCGTTGGCCGGAACCTCGGCGAGGGGCGGGCGCTGGCGATGGTCGGTGCCAGCCGGCATCGGGATCGCGCCGTCGGCGCTTCTCGCCATTCTGGTCGCCCTGGCGGGCTACCGCCTGGCCGCGCGGATCAGCGAACTGGGATTGTGGCACGACGGCACCGCCGAACTGGCGGGCCGGGCGGTCCTGTCGGCCGCGGGCCAGTCCGATCCCACCGCGCTCCTGACCAGCTATCCGCCCCTGCCCTATTTCCTGCTGATATTGGGCGAGATGCTGGGGCGGCCGCTCGGACTCGATCCGGTCGCGCTGGTCGACGCGGTGCTGCTGGGCGGCCTGGCGGCACGATATGGGGGATCGCTGGCGGAAAGGGGGGCGTCGACCGGCACCATCATGCTCCTCGTCCTGCTGCTGGCGGTGCACCCCCTGTCGATCTCGGCCGTCACGCAAGGGCCGCAGGCCTTGCTGCTCCTATGGGGCGGCTGGGTGCTGGGGCGCAGCATGATGGATACCCGCACGATCACCGGCATCAACGAGACGATCGCGCTGTCGCTGGCGCTGCCGATGCTGGCCATGACCAGCGCGCAGGGTGCGGCGATCACGATCGGGGCCATCCCCTTCCTGATCTTCGCGGTGCCCCGCGACCTGGCGGAGCGGCATTATGTCGGCACCTACCTGGTGCTGCTGTTCCCGCTGGTCCTGTCCGTCCTGTCGCTGTTCGCGCTGTTCGTGATCATCCTCCACGCCCCGCTGGCGGTCATCGTCGGGGATATCTATCACGCGGTGCGCGGCGGCACGCCCCCTGGGTGGGCGATCGCGGCGCTGGCACCGATCGCCACGGCCGCCGTGGCGACCATCGCCGTCCTGCTGTCGACGATGCGGAGCGCGCCGCGCGCCCTGCGTGAGAGCGTTGCGGCCGGGCTGGCCAGCCTGATGCTTGCGTCGATCCTCGTCGTGGCGACCGGAATCGCCCGTCACCCTGGGGAAGTCCTGGTCCCTGCCCTGGGCCTTGCCGCCGGGGTTTCGACGCGGTGGCCAGTGGAGAAGCTGTCGCAGGCGGGCCTGCTGATCCTGGCTGGGGCGCTGGTCTCGGCCCCGGTGATCCTTGGTGCCGATGTCAAGGCGAACGGGCTTGTCGCGCAGGCGATGGCGGGGCGGACCGGCGCAATGTCGGCCGATCGTGCGCTGGGCCGCTATCTGGTGGGGCATCGCGACGTCATGATCGACGCCCTGACCCACCCGGCGGTGGTCGCCGCGCGCGGCAGCGCCGAAGGCCTGCTGACCGATAGATCCCCCGCATTCGGCGTATCGGTGCTCGCACACCGCGTTTTGACGCCCGCCGTGGCGGTTCGCGCGCATCGCCCCGGCGAGAGCGACGACGCCATCAGCCGCAGCATGCCCAACCTGTTCGAGCAGGGCCCGCCCGGCTACCGGCTCGCCTTCGACCAAGGCGGCTGGCGGGTATGGGCGCGCCCAGAAAGGTCGAAAATTCCATGAACAGCGCTCGCATTCTGTTGGTCGACGACAGTGCGGAGGCCCGTGATGCGGGTATGCTCGCACTGGCCACGGGGGGATTTGCACGGGTGGAGGGCGCCAGCGACGCCAATCACGCCTATGACCTGTTGGGCATCGACGATGGTCCCGCCCCCCCTGCCTTCGACTGCATCCTGCTCGACATCCTGATGCCCGGCGTCGACGGCATAGAGGCCTGCGCCGCCATCCGGTCCTCGGGCCGGTATCGCGACGTGCCGATCATCATGGTCAGCGGCCAGAACGACGTATCGTCGCTCAACCAGTCCTTTGTCGCCGGGGCAAACGACTATGTCACCAAGCCGTTCAGGCCGATCGACCTTCTCGCCCGGACCCGCGCCGCGCTGCGTTTCAAGCGGGAGATCGATCGCCGACGCGCACGGGAAAAAGCCCTGCGCGACAAGACGATGGTGCAGGAGGAATTGCGCGGTTTTCTCCCTGACATGTTGATCGCCAACCGATCGCTTCTCGATGCCGAACTCCGTCTGGCCGCCGATAATGGCGTGGATACGACGCTGTGTGCGCTGCAGGTTCGGGCGCTCGATCCCTATCGCCTGGAACATGGGGCGGCTGCGGCGACACGGCTGATGCGCCAATTGTCGATGGCATTGTGCGACGTGGCCGCACCGATGGGCGCGGTGCTCGGCCTGTTCGACGACGGGTTGTTCCTGTCCATCGCCCCCAACGTCGATCCTGCGGGCATGGTGGCATTTGGCGAGGCCGCGCTGACACGGATCGACGCGATGAAGCTCCCCCATGGCGCGTCGGCCCGCGACCTCCACGTCGCGCTGGATGCCGTGGTCGACATGGCCAGCGGCGACCGGCTGCTGCTGCTGCCCGGCGAGATGATCACGCTGCTCGAACAACAGCAGCGGCGCAGACCCTTCCTTCCCCTCCCCGATATGGACGTCCTCTGATGAAATATGCCACCCGCTCCATCCTGGCCGTCGCCATCGCGTCCGTCGCGCTCGTCCATGCCACGGCGGCCGAGGCATCGGCCTGGACATTGCCCAAGGGCAAGGGACAGGTCCTGGTCACCGGCGTCTATTCGCACAGCGACCGGGGCTTCGACGCGAACGGCCGGACCATCGACATCCCCGATTACGACAAGCAGGAAGTCTATGTGCTGGGCGAATATGGCGTCACCGACGATCTGACGCTGATCGCCGCGCCGAGTTTCCGGCACGTCGGCATCCAGGGGGCGACCGACGACACCACCGGGCTGGGTTATACCGAGCTTGGGGGCCGTTACCGCGTAGCCAGCGGATCGCGCTGGGTCGGCTCGCTACAGGCGACGGCACGAATTCCGGGAACGCGGCGCCGCGATTCCCTGGCCCAGGTCGGTAGCATCGATGCCGAGTTCGACGTGCGGGCGCTGGGCGGCGCGAGTTTCACGATCGGGCGCATGTCCGGCTTCATCGACCTGGCGAGCGGCTATCGCGTGCGGGCGGGAGATCCCCCCAACGAATTCCGGGCCGACGCGACCCTGGGCATCCGCCCGGCCAAGCGCGTTCTGCTCTATACGTCCGTGTCGAGCAGCTGGTCCGACGGGGCCGGCAAGGGCGTCTTCAAGGCATATCGCTATCACAATGCCTTCCTGAACGCCGCCTATGATCTGAACGATCGCTGGTCGCTTCAGCTCGGCGGACTGGCGACGGTCGGCGGAAAAAATGCCCTGCGCGAGCGCGGGGGCACTGGCGGCCTGTGGTTCCGGTTCTGAACGTCTTGCCCGCGTAACCCTTACGACCGGCCGATGCTCGTCCTCTTCGAAGTCTGAACATTCCAAAACATGGGGTATCAGGGCCGATCGGCGTGGTCCTGGCGGATGCTTGACGCCCGATCGACTCTCCGGGCACGATGGGGCCGGGGTTCGCTTCGGGGGTAGGCGTCAAGGTGGGGCAGGACGGGGGCCAAGGCGGCAGGCGGCTGGACGGTTGGAAATCGATCGCGGCCTATTTCAATCGCGATCGGACCACGGTCATGCGCTGGGCGCGGGAACGCGACTTGCCGGTGCGGCGGATGCCGGGTGGGAAACAGGGCTCGGTCTTTTGTTTCGAACAGGAACTGGCGGCCTGGGCACTTCATCAGGACGATGACGAGGATCGCGGCGAAGCGGCGACCGTCCCGAGCGATGTCTCTGCCTCGCCCCTACCCCCGCCCCTGGCCGAAGAGGTCGCAATAGCCCGGTTGGGGCGACCGCCCCGCTAGGCGAACACAGCGCAGTGGTGACGAACGCGTGCGGAAATGCGTCCCCTCGCGCACCAGCCGATCAAGCGTGGGCGTGTCACCGAAATGCCGCGCCTTTCTGAAGCCCATGGCGTCGTAGCGATGATCATCGGTCAGTACGGCCAGGATGTTGCGCGGCCTGAGCCCAGCACACGCAGTAGGCGGCGCGACCGGCGCAGCTTCTGGCGTGGCGCCGCCGCCATCTAATAGAGGCCAAAGGCACCGCCGGTCCCAGCGAGCAGCACCCCGTGCCGGGTCGTGTCGCCGTTCATCAGAAGTCCTTCCGCAGCAGAAGACCCGCGTAACGCCGGTCGTCGCGCGGCACGAAGCGGACGGTCCCGCCAAATGTGCCGTTGCTTAGGAAGCTGGCATAGGAGGTGTTGGCGATGTTCTTCACATAGGCGCGAAGCTGCCATCCATCGCCGGGCCGGATCAGCGCCACGCTGGCGTTCCAGATGGCATAGGCGGGCTGGACAGTGTTGGGCGTCTCGGCCAGCGAATATTGCACCTTGCTGCTGAACGACACGTCGCTCTGCAGCTCAAGCGACAGCGCATCCGACAGGGCGAAGCGATAGGCGGCATTCTCGAACAGGCGAACGCGCGGTGCGAAGGGCAGCGGCTGGCCATTGATGTTGCAGCTGACCGGCGCGCCGACCGGGCAGTTGAAGTTGCGGACGGTGGCGTCGGTGAATGCCCCCGACAGATCGACGGTGAAGCCCTGGGCCGGGCGCAGCGTCACGTCCGCTTCGATCCCGCGCGACCGGACGGACCCGGCGTTGATCAGCCGCGTGACCGGAGCGCCGCCAACCGAGTCGGTGAAGTTCGCCTGATAGCCGTCGAAATCGGTCGTATAGACCGCCAGTGCATAGCTGAGCGCGCGGTTGGCGGTGCTACCCTTGATCCCGGCCTCATAGGAGTTCGACGTTTCAGGGTTCAGCGGCACTTCGTCGAGCAGGGTCGTCGCATTGAGTGAACGCATGTTGAAATAGACGTTGTAGGCCGGGCCCTTATAGCCGCGCGAATAGGTGAAATAGGTCTGGGCATGGTCGCCCAGATCGAGTTGAAGCCCAAGGCGGTAGCTGTCGCCCCGCGCATCGGTGCGGCCCGTCGCATTGTGATAGGCGCGAATGCCGGGCCGGTCGAGCGACGCCGCGCCGCTGTTCGTCGGGTCGTTGGTCGACGTGCGGACATGGTAGAAGTCGAGCGTGTCCCAGGTCGAACGATAGCCCGCGATACCCCGGAAATGTGGGGTGAAGTTGATGTTCGCCTCGCCGAACAGCGCGTAATTGTGGTTGGTGATGCCGTAATTGGCGACGCCGGTGGTGCTGGTCCGCGTCGTGCCGGACAGAGTGGTCAGCGCGCGTTGATATCGCTCGTCGGTCCGCGCGCGCAGATAATAGGCCCCCAGGACATAATCGATCAGTCCGCCCCTGGGTGAGGTCAGCCGAAGCTCCTGCGAGAATTGGCGACTGTTGACCGTGCCGTCATCTACTCCCGACGGAAAAGCGGCCGTTAGCTGGGCGAGGCCATCATAATCCTGCCGCTGCTGGTTCAACCATTGCCGCCAGGCGGTGATCGAGGTGACGTGATAGTCGCCCAGCGTCAGTTCGCCGGTCAGCGAGCCGCCATAATTCTCGTCGCGGACGTTGGTGTCGATATCGGTCGCAAGGCGCCGGTTGGACGGTGACGCGACGATCCCCTGCCCGGCCAGCGCGGCAGCCAGGGCGGTGGAGTCCGTGATCGCATTCGTCGGATAGGCGATCTGCCGTGTCGAGCTGTAGACCGCCGCCACCGTCTCGCGCGTGTTCAGATAGTCGCCGATCGCGGTGATCTTCAGCGCGTCGAAAGGCGTCACCACCAGCTTGCCGCGCGCCCCGTAGCGGTGCGAGCCATTGGCATCATGGCCGGTCGCGACATTGCGCAGATTACCGTCGAAATCGCTGTAGAGGCCGCCGATCAGCGCTTGAACCTTGCCCGGCACGATCGCGCCCGAGACGCCCGCCTTGATACGATATTCCTGATCGGTCGTCGCCCCGGCCTCGCCAAAGGCGTGGAATTCGTCAGTCGGGTTACGCGTGACGATATTGACCACGCCCGCCGATGCATTCTTGCCGAACAGGGTGCCCTGCGGCCCGCGCAGCACCTCGATACGCTCGACCTCACCCAGGTCGAGCGTCGACTGGCCCGGACGGGTCAGCACCACGCCGTCGAGCACGGTCGATACCGACGGCTCGACGCCGGGCGAGGTCGTGATCGTGCCAATCCCGCGAATGAAGACGGTGCGATCCTTGTTGGACGCGCCGCTGCGGAAGCCCACAGATGGGATCGAGCTAGCGATCCGTTCGAGATTGTTGAGCTGCCGCTCCGCCAGCGTACCGCCCTCCAGCGCGGTGATCGCGATCGGCACCTGTTGCAGAGTCTCGTTGCGATAGCGCGCAGTCACGACCACCTCGCCGTCAGCGGGCTTGGTATCGGTTTTAGCGATGGGCGCATCCTGTGCGGCGGCGGAGGTGGCAATCAGGGTAAAAGCAGTGCCGACAAGCAGCACGGGCAGGCGTCGAACGATCATCTGGTCCCCTTTCAGATCGACGCGGACGCTAATCTCCACTTATTACATGGGAAATAAAGAAGCACCTCACCCGTTAGCAGCGCGGCTTTAGCCCCCGGCCTCGATCGGCCTGAGCCGAGGCAACAGCAATTGCACCCAGCCGAGCGCCGCGAGATACGCCACCGCTGCGAACAACAGCAGCGGCAAATAGCCCAGCCCCGCCGCCAGGATCAGCCCGGCGATCTTGGCGATCGCCACCCCGCCCATATTGCCGCAGAACGACCCGAACGACGTCACCCGACCGACCCGGTGCTGGGGCACGATATCGGCGATCATCGCGAAGATGTTGGTGGAAAAGGCCTGATGCCCGGCCAGCGCCAACGCCATCAGCGACACCGCGACCGGATAGCTATGCGTCAGCAGTGCCAGTGGGATCGGGACGACGGACAGTGCACCGCCAAGCAGCACGGCCTTACGCGCCGCATTCACCGTCCAGCCACGCCCGAGCAGCCGCGTCGGCACCGCTCCGCCAATCAGCGAGCCGATTGCCGCGCCGCCATAGGCCAGCGCCAGTGGCACGCCGAGCGCGACACCCGACAGCCCGAATTGCCGATGAAAGAAGTCGGGCAGCCAGAAGAGCAACAGCCACCAGGTCGCATCGGACAACAGCTTGGCCCCCGCCACCGCCCAGGTCCGCCGGTCGCGCAGCAGCGGCGCGTCGGGCAACGGCGGTGCGGCGTCGGCCAGCTTGGGCGCGGCAAAGACGATTCCCCGCACCGCTATCAACCAGGTCAGGGCCCAGCCCAGCCCGACCAGCCCGACCGCGATGAACGTACCCCGCCAGCCGAATGTCAGGCCGAGGACCGGAATGGCCAGCGGCGCCAGGATCGCGCCCAGGCTGTTGGCGGCATTGCCCGCACCGAACCCGGCGGACCGCCAGCGCGGCGGCAGGACGGCCGCGATTGTCTTGATCCCGGTCGGCGTCCCCATCGACTCGGTCGCCCCCAAGGCCACGCGCACCGCGATGAACGCGCCCATCGACCGCGCCCAGCCGTGGAGCAAGGCCGCAACGCTCCATGCCGCCACCCCGATCGGATTGGCCCAGCGCACGCCCAGCCGATCCACGATCCAGCCACTGAACAGGAAACCGACCGCCGCGCCGCCCTGAAACCAGGCGGCCAGCGTGCCGTAATCGTCATCGCTCCAGCCAAGATCGGCGGCGATCACCGGCTTCAGCACCGCGATGACCTGTCGGTCGACGAGGTTCAGAACACCGGCCGTGATGACCAAAGCAAATAACAGCCCGCGATGGCGCGCGCTCAATTCCCCGACATGTCTCATGCCCCCATCATGGCGAGGCGCCGGGCACGGCGGCGAGACAGTTTCTCTATCGCGCCGCCAAGCCGCTCACAATGTCAGCGGGGCATGATCGATCCGTGGGAGGACATGGCGGGCGAACAGGTCGGCCTCCGCCGCATGCCGATAGCCCGACAGGATGAACGCATCGATGCCCGCTTCGCGATAGGCCTGCAGCTTGGCGAGAACCTGATCGGGATCCCCCACGATCGCCGCGCCGCACCCCGAACGCGCCCGACCGATGCCGGTCCACAGATTGGCCTCGACATAGCCGTCGTCGCTCCCCTCGCGCAGTTCGGCCTGGCGGCGGACGCCCGCCGATTGCGAATCCAGCGAACGCGACCGGATCGCCGCGCCGGTGGCGTCATCCAGCTTGGACAGCAGCCGGTCGGCGGCGGCACGCGCCTCCGCCTCGGTTTCGCGAACCACGACATGGACGCGGTAGCCGAAGCGCAAGCTGCGGCCGCGTCGCGCGGCCCGCGCACGCAGGTCGGCGACGATGCCGCGCACGCCCTCCATCGTGTCGGGCCACATCAGATAGACGTCCGCGCCCTCGGCCGCCGCCTCACGCGCGGCCTCCGACAGGCCGCCAAAATAGAATGGAGGGCACCGCCCCGATACGGTCGTCACGCGCGGCGGGTCGAGCTTCAGCTTCCAGAACTCGCCGCCATGATCGAGCGGCTTTCCGTCGAGCAGGGTACGCAGGATGTGCATCGCCTCGACCGTGCGGGCGTAGCGGGGCGCGCTGTCCAGCGTCTCGCCGGGCAGGTCGCTGGAGATGATGTTGACGGTCAGCCGCCCGCCCAGCATCCGGTCGATCGTCGCGATCTGCCGCGCCAGTTGCGGTGGCCAGCTCTCGCCAATCCGCACCGCCATCAACAACCGCATCCGCCGTAGCAGCGGCGCGATCCCGGCGGCAAAGGCGGTGGTATCGATGCCCAACGCATAGCCGGACGGCAGCAGGCAATTGTCATAGCCCGCCGTCTCCGCCTGCAACACGATGTCGCGGCAATGCTCCCAGCTGGAGCGCAACGCCGGATCGGGCACGCCCAGAAACTCGTAATCGTCGTCGCACAACGCCGAGAACCAGCTGATCTCGCAAGGGCCAAGCGTATCGGTCATGGCAGGCGCTCCCCCATTCCGGCCTGAAGCACGGCATACCATTCGGCGCGGGTCCATTCCACGCGGTACACGTCCGCCGCCGCGCGGATACGGTCGGGATTTTGCGATCCGATGATCGGGATGATCCGCGCCGGATGCGCCATGGTCCAGGCCAGCGCCGCCGTCGCGGCATCGACGCCCCAACGCCGGCCATGCTCTGCCAGCAGCGCCCCCGCCGGATGATCTCCCGCAACCAGCCGTCCGCCCGCCAGCGGCGACCAGGCGAGCACCGCCATGTCCCGCGCCATCGCCTGATCCAGCGTGCCGTCGAACAGCGGCGCCGAATGCAGCGGCGAGAATTCGGGCTGGGTGGCCAGGATCGGCAGGCCCAGAAATGCGGAGAGCGCATCGACCTCGGCCGGACTGTGGTTCGACACGCCGATCCCGGCGACCTTGCCCGCCTCCACCATCCGGGTCAGCGCGGTGGCGACCTCCTGCGGATGGCTCAGGAAATCGCGACGATGGATCTGGTACAGCTCGACCCGCTCGACGCCCAGGCGCGTGAGCGACGCGTCCAGCGCCCCGGCCAGATACGTCGCGCTGGAGTCATAGGGAAAGCCCGGCCAGATGCCGCCCTTGGTCGCGATCACCATCCGCTCACGCAATTCGGGCGCCTCGGCGAGCACCCGTCCCAATAACGCCTCGGACGATCCGAACCCGCCATCGTCGACGCCGTAGATGTCAGCGGTGTCGAAAAGGGTGATCCCGGCATCAAGCGCCGCCTCGACACGGGCACGCGCCGCGGAGACATCCTCGCCGGTAAAACGCCACATGCCCCAAGCTATCGGGGACACAAGGATTGCACTCTTGCCGAGCGGCCGTGCTTCGCGGGAAAGGCGGATGGTCGTCATCGGGCGTCGGAATGGCATAGGGACACGGGCAATGGTAGCCGCAATTCGATACGGGATCGTCGGAACGGGCATGATGGGCGTCGAGCATCTGCGCAACATCGCGCTGGTGCCGGGGGCGCAGATCGTGGCGATCGCCGACCCGGTGCCGCAATCGCTCGACTGGGCCCGCGACGCGTTGGGGGCCGCAGCGGCGAACGTCACCGCCTATGACAGCGTCGAGGCCTTTGCCCGCGACGCGCGTGTCGACGCGGTCGTCGTCGCGTCCCCCAATCACACTCACCGAACGGTGCTGGAACCGCTGTTCGACATGGATGCGGCGATCCTGTGCGAAAAGCCGCTTGCCACTACCCTCGCTGACGCACGCTGGATCGTCGAGCGCGCCGCCGGTCATGCCCGGCCGTTCTGGACCGGCATGGAATATCGCTTCATGCCCCCCGCTGCCGCCTTTATCGATGCCATCCATGGCGGGCGCGTCGGCCGGTTGCAGATGCTGTCGATCCGCGAGCACCGCTTCCCCTTCCTGCCCAAGGTCGGCGACTGGAACCGCTTCGCGGCCAATACCGGCGGCACGATGGTCGAGAAATGCTGCCACTTCTTCGACCTGATGCGGTTGATCGTCCAGGCAGAGCCGGTGCGCGTCTATTGCTCGGGCGCGATGGACGTGAACCATCTCGACGAACGGTATGACGGCCGCACACCCGACATCATCGACAACAGCTTCACCACCATCGACTTCGCCAACGGCGTGCGCGCGATGCTCGATCTGTCGATGTTCGCGGACGGTGCCGAGCATCAGGAGGAAATGAGCGCGACGGGCGACACCGCCCGCCTCGACGTCCTGATCCCGCCCGGCGAACTGGTCTACAGCCCGCGCGTCGGCTTCGGCGGAGACAAACGCGTCGAGCGCACCCGCATCGCGATCGACCCGACGGCCCATGCCGCAGGCAGCCATGAGGGCGCGACCTATTACCAGCACCTTGCCTTTGCCGACGCGGTGCGCGGCGACGGCCCCGTCCAGGTGTCCGCCGAGGACGGTCTTCGCGCGGTGGCGATGGGCGTCGCAGCGGAAATCAGCGCCCGCGAACACCGCGTGGTCGAGATGCGTGAAGTCGAGGAGATCATATAGTGTCGTGACCTTGGCGTGCTTGGCGGCTTACCGTGACCGCTGTGCGCTTGGACCCAAAGTCGGCCGGAGCGGTCATGCCTGCAATGCTCCGATCAGGGCATCGCGGGCTAATGCCACTCGGGGATGGCGCAAGGAGGATTTGGCCCAAACGAGATAGAGTGCGTTGGCAGGCACGCGGACAGGCGCGGCAATTTCGACCAGGGTGCAGGCCGTGCGCTGGGCGCTGGTGAGATAACCGGGCAGCACCGTCCAACCCAGTCCTGCGCATAGCCCAGAGCGCAGGACGCGCAGATCAGGTGCGGTCAAGGCCGGAGGCCGGGTGACCTCGATTTGGTTCGCTTCCAGCCAATTGCGCACCAAGGGCCGGTCGAGATCATAGGCAAGATTGGGCACCGTATTGAGCGCTTCGCTCAACGGCATGCGCGCAATCCGCTCGGCTATGGCGGGTGCGGCCACGGCGCGCAGGTCTTCCTTACCGATCTCCTGACAGGCAAGCCGCGCGTCTTCGGGCTGGGATGCGGTGATGCCAAGGTGCACCTTGTCGTCGAGCAGCATGGCATAAAGCGCATCGCGCCCACCGATATGCAGGCGCAGATCAAGCCCGGCGCCGAGCAACGGCCCGAGGCTTGGCGTGATCATTTCACCGAGAAGGTCGGATGGCGCGGCGATGTGGACCGTGCCCGAAATGCGAACCGACCGCGCGCGTGCCGATGCCAATGCGGCTTCGGCCTTATCGAGGCTGCCGCCAATCGAAGCGGCGAAATCGTCCGCGATCGCCGTGGGACGGACGCCGCGCGAATGGCGGTCGAAGAGCGGATGGCCGAGTTGTGCCTCCAGCGAGGCGATGTGCTGGGACGCCGCCGGCTGCGTGATGCCAAGCGCACGCGCCGCGTCGCTCAGAGACCGACGACGATAGACTTCGATGAATGTGCGCATCTGTGGAAGGGACATTGCGTCTCCATAAATTGATTTATGGATGGTGGCCATTCCCCTTGGGTTTCATGATGAGTGATCAGGCCTATCTGAATGAGCATCGACGCGACAGACGGATAACTGAGGCTGCATTCTGACAGGCGTTGGTACGAGCCATCGCCGCGACGGCATCGTCACTCGCCCCCGATCCGGCACGCAAAGGAGCCAAACCGATGACACGCATTCTCATGATCGCCACGTCAGCCGATCGCATGCCCCCGGCACCGAGCCGACCGGCGTTTGGCTCGAAGAACTGACCACGCCCTACTACGGCTTCCGCGATGCGGGCGCCGACGTGACCCTGGCCTCAATCAAGGGTGGCGCGATCCCGGTCGACCAGCGCAGCGTCAACGCTGATGGCGAGAATGATGCGTCGGTCGAGCGCTATCTGAAGGACGAAGCGCTGAAGGTCGAAATGGCCGACACGCCCGCTTTCACCAGCATCGGCACGTCGGGTTACGACGCGCTGTTCCTGCCCGGCGGGCACGGCACGATGTTCGACTATCCCAGCAGCGAAGACCTCGCGCGATTGGTCGAGCGGTTCGACCGCGAAGGCAAGATCCTGGCCGCGGTCTGCCACGGCCCCGCCGGGCTTGTTTCCGCGAAAAACCCCGGTGGCACGCCGTTCGTGGAGGGGCGCCGGGTTGCCGCCTTCACCGACAGCGAGGAACGCGCCGTGGGCCTCGATCAGATCGTGCCGTTCCTGCTCGAAACCCGCATGAAGGAGCTGGGGGCACACCATGAGGGCGGACCCGATTTCCAGCCCTTCGCTCTGCGCGACGGCAGCCTAGTGACCGGACAGAACCCCGCTTCGGCCACACGCACGGCGAAACTGGTCATGGAAACCCTCAAGGCAAGGGCCGCCTGATCATGCGCTATCTCCACACCATGTTGCGGGTTGCCGATCCGCAGGCGACAATTCGTTCCTTCGAAATGCTGGGCCTCAGGGAGACTTGGCGGATCGAAAACGAGCCGGGGCGTTTCACGCTGATCTTCCTGGCGGCCGACGAGGATCATCGCGGCGAGGGCAAGCCTGGGCAAGCCGAGGTCGAATTGACCTATAACTGGCCGCCCGAGGATGGCAGCCCGGCCGAGACCTACACCGGTGGCCGCAACTTCGGCCACCTCGCCTACCGCATCGAGGACATTTACGAGACCTGCGCCCGGCTGCAGGCCGGCGGGGTGACGATCAATCGCCCGCCGCGTGACGGACATATGGCGTTCGTCCGCTCGCCCGACGGCATCTCGATCGAACTACTCCAGCAGGGCGAACGCAAGGCGCCTGCCGAACCCTGGGCTTCGATGCCCAACGTAGGCGAATGGTAATGGCCAAGCTTTTTGAACCCCTGAACGTGGGCGGGATGGGCAGTATCGAGCGTGCGAGAAACGGCAACGACTTTTTGGCCGACCTCATCATGGCGAACTTGGACAATCCGATGGAGATCCACGCAATCCGGAACGATGTGACCCGCCGACAGGCCGTGACGCCCGAGCAGGTCCGGGCTGCGATCAGCCGCTTTGCCACTTCTTCCGCCCCGTCGTTTGAGATCAAGGCCCTGCCGGAGTTGCAAGATCAGCCAAAGCGTTAGGGACAAGGCCCACTTGCGGTCATTCGAGGCAGCCAACGCAGCGCCCAGCTTCTGTCATTCGTTCAATTCAAGCGATACGGAGGTCCGGCTACGCTTGGTCGCAAGATCGCAATGGGATGGGGAATGCCGACCGTGACAACGCTGAAGCCTTAGGTCGATATAGCCTCGATCCGCCTTCCCGAAAGTGATCATACCGGATTCCCTGGCTTTCACCTTCTTACCGATCTTATTGTCAGGGAAACGGGTGTTTATGCCCTTCCCTCGACCGCCTCGATATTGAAACCACCTCCTCCGGGCGATCGATAAGATCGCGAATCGCAGCCGGATTGCCCTGGTCGATGATGCCGTAGACCGGCGTTCGCGCAGCGCGGCGGTCGGTCAGCGACAGTTCGTCGGCCGGGCTGATCGCATAGCGATTCACCTCGTCGATCACCTCTTCCAATGGTTCGCCGTGGAAGACGAGTTGGCCTCGCGTCCAGGCAATCGCGTCGTCAACGTCGACCATCTCCATCTGGCGGATGAAGCCCACGCGGGCGCCCCCCTGCACCGTCGTTCCGAACGCCACGCGTTCGCCCTTACGCGCGAGCTTGGCGACCGACGTGGACCTGTCCTGTGGATCGGCCGAGACGGTGACACGTACCGTCCCGTCGGTGATCGAGACGTCCGCCTCGCGGCGGCCGATGGTGACGCCGAAGGCGGTGCCGACCGCGGTAACCGCACCAAACCGCGTCTGCACGACGAACGGACGATTGCGGTCGTGCGCCACCTCGAACAGGGCCTCGCCCTCCTCCAACAGCAGGCCGCGGCGGGCACGGGCGAAGCGGACGCTCAGCGCGGTCTGCGCACCGAGCGTGACGGTAGACCCATCAGCCAGGCGGATCACCCGCCGCTCCCCTCGCCCCGAGACATAGCGGACGACGGGCGCATCGGCGGCGCCGTCCGGCATCCTTGGCTGCGGATTGCCTCCCACCGTCAACACCAACGCCGCAGCGATCGTCCAGCCGAACCACATGGGGCGGCGGGACGGCGTGTGGTTCGCAGCGGGACGCGGCTGCTCGCCCAACCAGTCCCAGAACGCCTGCCCCTCGGCGCGGTCGTCGGGATGGAGCGTGTCCGCGCGGTCGCCGAGCAGCGCGTCGAACACCGCCTCGCGGCGCTTCCCCAGATCATGGCGGCCCAAACCGTGGAGGTCCGGGTCGTGGCGTTCGCTCATGGCGCCACCTCGCGCAGATGCGCCAGTCGGTCGTACAGGTGGCTCACGGCATGGGTCAGGTGTTTCTGGACCATCCGCGGACTGATCCCCAGCGCGCGCGCAATATCGCCGGTACCCATTTCGTCGAACCGCCGCATCAGGAAGATCGCCCGCGCCCGAGGGCTTAGTTCGGCCAGCGCCACCTCGAGCGCCTGCTGCAGATCGACAACACGGCGGCGCTCTTCCTGACGTGGCGCGATCGACGGGTGCAGGTCATCGGTCAGCGGCACAAGGGCCGTATGCCGGCGCCCCCGATCGGCGATCAGGTTCGCGGCGATCCGGAACAGATAGGCCTGAGGCTCATCCAGCGAACGCTGGCGCGCGGTGGCGATCAGGCGCGTGCACGCTTCCTGCACCAGATCCTCGGCCTCGTGTGGATCGAGGATGCGCCGCGACACGAAGGCGCGCAACGCGGCGCGATAGGCCGCGAAAGGCGCGTCGCTACCGTCAGCCTGCCCTCGCCCGTCAACAACGACGGCCTTGTTCGCATCCTGCTGCATCCCCGTGCGTCCCCCTCGCCTCTATGACGTGCGTCCACATCATTGGCGAACCGAAAAATTAAACATTGCAGAAAAATGTCGCGGTCGCGGTTCGCATCTGTGTGGTTGTTGCGTCGAACGAAGCAGGGGCAGCGGAAAGCTGCGATGCTGATCCGGGGGGACGACCAATGATTAGAACCTATCGGCTGCTGCTGTCCGCGTGCGCGACGGCGATGATCGTACCGACCTCAGTCGTGGCCAAGGAACAGCGCACCGTCACGATCGACGTGCCGGCCGGCCGCCTCGACGAGGCACTGCTGCGGGTCGCACGTCAGGCGGGATTGCAACTCGTCTTCACCGATCCTGCCGTCGCCGACCGGCGCGCACCGAAGATCAACGGCCGCTACACGCCCGGTGCTGCGCTCGATCTCCTGCTCGCGCGCAGCGGTTTCGGCTGGCGCTATACCGGGCCGCGAACGGTGCGTGTCGTGCCGCTCGACACCGCCTCGCTAGCGCCGGTCAACTTCGTCCAGGCGACGGCCCCGGCACCTGTGCATCAGGTCGTCGGCGAACGCCTCGCGCCATCCAATACCGCGATCGAAGCCGCGGTGAACGCCGATGGGGCCGCACCGGCATCCGACATCGTCGTCGTCGGTTCACAGATCAAAGGCGCGAACAACGTCGCCGCGCTGCCGGTAACAATCGTCGACGAACAACAGATCGCCGCCACCGCCGCAGTCAGCGGTGACGAACTGTTCCGTTCGATCCCGCAACTGGGCGATGTCACCTTCAACAGCTCGTACCTGCCCAACAGCTCGAACGCGGCGCGCGGCGACGTCGGCTCGGTCAATTTGCGCAATCTTGGTGTCGGCAACACATTGGTGCTGCTCAACGGCCGCCGCGTGGTGAACCACCCGACCAGCCGCGCCGACGACAACCTGGTCCCTGTACTCACCTACAATACCAACGCGATCCCCGTGTTCGGGCTGGAGCGACTGGAGGTGCTGCGCGATGGCGCCGCCGCCATCTATGGCTCGGACGCGGTGGCCGGGGTCGTCAACACTGTACTGCGCACCGATTTCACCGGCGTGCAGATCGAAGGCCAGACCGGCTATCCCGAACACACCAGCCAGACCGAGAACACCCTCTCGCTGCTGGCAGGGACCGACATCGGCCACGGACGCGGCAACATCACCCTGTTCGCCAGCTATACCGATCGCACCCCGCTGCGCAGTTCGGAACAGGATTACACCGCCTCTGACGACAAGAGGCCGCTGTTCGTCGGTACCCGGTTCGCAGGCGCGACCGCGCTCGACGGCCGGTCGTCGATCACCCCCTGGGGCTCGTTCCAGACGGTCGGCAACGTCCAGGTTCGTCAGGGCACCATCGCACTGACCAACGCATCGGGCCAGTTCCACATCCAGCCGCTCACGAACAGCGGCTGTCAGACCAATGCGACTACGGGCCTGAAGAACGGCCTGTGCATCGATGACGGCACCAACACCGCAGCCGCGGACCGCAATCTGCGCTTCGACCCGCGTGCGGCCTACGACACCTACATCATGCCCTCGGTCGAGCGGCTCAACCTGTTCGCCAACGGCCATTACGAACTGACGCCGGGTCTCGAGCTGTTCGGTGAGGCGGGCTATTACAAGGCGACCACCGACAGCATCCAGTCGCCGTCCGGCACGCTCAGTTCGCTGCCGATCATCGTGCCGGCCAGCAACTACTATAATCCGTTCGGCCCGACCGTGCTCAACGGCGCCGCCAATCCCAACCGCCTGCCCGGCATCAACGCGCCCGCCAGCGGCCTCGCGGTCACGCTGTCGAGCTACAACATCGCGGATGCCGGTCCCAACCTCGTCCATGTCGAGAACGACCAGTATCGCGTGCTCGCTGGCCTGCGCTGGGACTGGCTCGGTTTTCAGTGGGAAAGCGCCGCGCTCTATTCGGAGGCGCAGGTCCGCGACACGTCGGACGGGATCAGCTCGACGCTGTTGCAGCGCCAGCTCGCGCTGTCGACGCCCGACGCCTACAATCTCTTCAACGGCAGCGACCTGTCGAACCCCTCGGGGCGCGACACCGCGCAGAGCAACGCCGCCGCACTACAGGCGATCCGCATCAAGACGACGCGCTTCAGCAAGGCGACGCTGGCGCTGGCCGATGTGAAGCTGTCGAACGCAGCCCTACTGACACTGCCCGGCGGCAAGCTCGGCCTCGCCCTCGGCGCGGAAATCCGCCGCGAGACGCAGCTCGACGACCGCGATCCGCGCGTCGACGGCACGACGACCTTCACGGACAGCGTCAGCGGAATCACCTATGGCTCCGACCTCGTCGGCACCAGCCCGTCGCCCGACACCAGCGGCCGCCGCATTGTCGCCGCGGCCTACGCCGAACTGGCGGTCCCCATCGTCGGCCCGTCGATGCATGTGCCACTGGTCCGCAACCTCGAATTCCAGCTGGCCGGCCGGTTCGAACATTACAGTGACGTCGGCTCGGTCGCAAAGCCCAAGATCGCCGGTGCCTGGGACGTGATCCGCGGCATCCGCCTACGGGGCTCCTACGCCGAAGGGTTCAAGGCGCCCAATCTCGAACAGATCAATGCCCGCGTCGTCACCCGCTCGAACACCCGCGTCGACTATGTCCGCTGCGAAGCGCAGCTCCGGACGGGCGCGATCAGCTCCTTCGCCAATTGCAGCCAGTCGTTCGCGATCAGCGCCCAGCGCGCGGGCAATCCGGACCTGAAGCCCGAAACCTCCAACACCTGGAGCGCAGGCGTCGTGCTGGAACCGCACTTCCTCGACACGACGGTCGGCCGGATCACGCTGACCGCCGACTATTGGAACGTGAAGCAGAAGGGGATCGTCGGCATCTTCGGCGAAGGCAATGCGTTGATCGCCGACTACCTCGCCCGCGTCGGCGGCGGCACCAACGCCAATGTCGTTCGCGCGGCGCCGACCGCAGACGATATCGCACTCTTCGCCGGATCGGGACTCCAGCCGGCGGGACGGGTGCTCTACGTCAAAGATCGCTACGTCAATTTGCTGCCGCAGCAGGCGTCCGGCGTCGACCTCGGCTTCAACTGGCGGCTGCCGGACTTTGGTGCGGGGCGGCTGACGCTGTCGGCCAATGCCGCCTATCTCCGCCGCTTCTTCCTCGAACCCTCGCAGCCGATCCAGCAGCTCATCGACGCGCGCGCCGCCGGCACGATCAACGCCGGTACGTCGATCGCCGATGCCGGCGACCTCGTCCGCCAGAACGGCAAGCCGCGCTGGCGCGTGACCGGAACCGCGACGTGGAGCTACCGCCAGTTCCAGATTGGCGGCTTCACGCAATATACCAGCGACGTGGACGACACCGGCCTGATCGATTCAGCGGGCGCGGCCTGGCTGATCGAGGATCAGATGACCTACAACCTCTACGGACAGGTCAGCGTCGGCAACAAACAGGAAGGACGGTATCGCATGCGGATCGGCGTCAGGAACCTCACCAACGCAAAGCCACCGCTGTCCTCGAACGGCTTCCTCGGCTCGCTCTATAATCCGTACGGCCGCTACTGGTACGCCAACATCCGGGCGTCGTTCTGATGCGCATGCGCCATTTCGCCCTTGTCGCGCTGCTCGTGCCATCCCTCGTGGCGGCGCAGGAAGAAGAGCCACAGGCCCGCTCGCCCTCGGGCGGCGACATCGTCGCCTATGACCAGATTCACAAGCCGATCGTTGGACGCGGCGGCATGGTCGTCAGCCAGAACCGGATCGCGGCGGCGGTCGGTGCCGACATCCTGCGCAAGGGCGGCAATGCCGTCGACGCGGCTGTCGCAGTGGGCTTCGCGCTGGCGGTGACGCTGCCGCGCGCCGGCAACATCGGCGGCGGCGGCTACATGCTCGTCCACATGGCGGCGAAGGGCGGCAAACCCGCGCAGGACATCGCCATCGACTATTACGGCCAGGCCTCCCGTCACACGACCGACGACCTGCTGCTGGGCCCTGACGGCAAGGTCGACGCGAAGAAGGTCATGTCGATGAAGGGCATCGCCATACCCGGCACGGTCGCCGGACTGTGGGAAGCACACCGCCGCTTCGGTTCGCTGCCCTGGGGCACGCTGATCGCGCCGGCGATCGCGATGGCGGAAAAAGGTGTCGTCCTGTCCGATGACGAGGCGCAGGCACAGGCCGCGCAGCGCAAGCTGATGGCCGACGATCCCGCTGCGATGGAGACCTTCTTCAAGCCCGACGGCAAGGCCTATGCCGCCGGGGAGACGTTTCGCCAGCCGGACCTCGCCACGACGCTGACGACGATCGCTGCCAAAGGGCGCGACGGCTTCTACACCGGACCGCTCGCCGAAAGGATCGTGGCGGGCATCCGCGCTGGCGGAGGCATCATCGATGCGGCCGACCTCGCTGGCTATCGGGCGATCGTATCAACACCGATCTGGTCGAGCTACCGCGGCAGGCGCATCGCCTATATGCCGCCGACCGCATCGGGCGTCAGCGTCGCCGAGGGCATGAACATCCTGGAGACCTTTCCGGTCGCGGAAGCAAAATGGGGCAGCGTCGCCAACCTCCATTTGCTGTCGGAAACGATGAAGATCGTCTCCGCCGATCGCCGGCTGGTCGGCGGCGGCCCTGACTGGCGAACACCCGCGGTGGGCCTGGCCAGCAAGGGCTTCGCGGCCGAACGGGCGAAGTTGATCCGGCCCGACCGATCGCTCGGCAAGGATGACGTACCCGACGGAAATCCGTACCCTTACGAAAGCCGCGACACGACGCACTTCTCGGTCGCGGACGCTGCGGGAAACGCGGTCAGCAACACCTATACGCTCTCGGCCTCTTACGGGGCGCACGTCGTCGCGCCGGGTACAGGGATCCTTCTCAACAACTCGCTCGGCAACCTCGCCTGGGGCCGGCGCGGCAGCGCGACCGAGCGGCGCGCAGCCCTTCCCGTCGCCAACAAGCGCGTGGGATCGACGATCACGCCGATCATCGTCTTCGATGGCGATCGCCCCTGGCTCGTCACCGGCACGCCAGGTGGCGGCTATATCATCGCGACGATGGTGCAATTGCTTTCCAACGTCATCGATCACGGCCTCAACGTCAGCGAGGCCGCGGAACGGCCGCGGATCAACCAGGGCGGCGGCGATGCCGCATTGGAGCTGGAGGAAGGCTTCTCGCCCGACATCGTGCCGATGCTCGAAGCGAAAGGGCATAAGGTGCGCCGGTCGAACACGATGGGCTCGATCCAGTCGATCATGGTCGATGGCGATCGCTTCCTCGGCGCCGCCGACACCCGCCGCCCCGACGCCGCCGCCATTCCCGTCCGTTAGGAGCATCGCCATGTACCGTCCGCCGAACGCCGGGCTCCCCTGGCGGACGTCGATGCCTGCTCGTCCGATCTTGCGAAAACGGCGCGGCGGTCTGTAACGCCACCGAGGTCGGGTACCAAATTCACTCCGCATCAAACCGCCCCCTGTCACTCATTCATCGACAAGCTGGGCGTACTGGCGGGCACTGAGATGGCCGTTTTGATCGACCCGGCTGGGAAGACACAGTCATCCACTGAGCCGCCCCGCCGTTCGAGCCAGGCCAGTAAGCTGGCGCGAGCGCCGGGCAGCAGTTCGAACTGAACCGGTCGGCCTGTTTTCTGCTGCATGACAATCGCTCGTGTTCGGACTTGTCCGCGCGATGGGAGCCGGAAGCGTCGATGTGGCTAGGCATCGTGGACGAAGCTTGACGGCGTAGCTTGCCGCTAATTCAGGGCTGCCTTTTGGAGGCAGACTTGGGCGAGCGGATCGGTTTGTCGGACGAGGAATGGTCGCTGATCGGGCCATTGTTACCGGCGGAGCGGGGACGGGGCTGTCGTCCCGCTGGTGACAACCGGCCATTTTTCGAAGGCATGATGTGGATCGCGCGGACGGGTGCGCAGTGGCGGCACCTGCCGGAGGAATATGGCAAGTGGAACAGCGTGTTCCGCCGCTATCGTCGCTGGGTTACCACGGGCGTGTTCGACGCCATGCTGGAGACGCTGGCCGGTGCGGTGGAACGCGATGGCCGCGCCGACATGATCGACAGCACGGTCGTCCGGGCCCACCATTGTGCGGTGGGCATAAAAAAGGGACTGGCGCGGCCGAGGCGCTCGGCCGATCGCGCGGCGGCTTTACTACCAAACTCCACGCCCGCTGCGATGTCAGAGGTCGCCCGCTCGCCTTCGTCCTGACGCCGGGTCAGGTGCATGACACGCAAGGCTTTGGGCCGCTGATGCGCATGATCGCCGACCGGATCGACGCTCTGCTTGCAGACAAAGGCTATGACAGCGACGCGGTCCGTGACGCCCTGACCCGCATGGACGTCGAGGCCGTGATCCCGGCCCGGCGCAACCGTCGCAACCCGGCTGCGCATGATCGGGTCAAGTACCGCTGGCGCAACCAGATCGAGCGCATGTTCAACAAACTCAAGAACTGGCGACGGGTCGCCACCCGGTACGACAAAACCGCCGAATCCTACATCGGCTTTATCAGCCTTGCCTCAGTCCTGCTCTGGTTGCCCTTTGTCCACGATGCCTAGTTATGTGGACGAGATTAGGTCGATACTTACAAAAGCTGCAGGCCAAGACAACGTGCAAACGTGATAGAATCTGGGTCTTACCGCTTGGCCACGCCCCAACGCGTGCAGAAACCTATGCGATTTACAGGGTTAGTCATGCCTACGAAGCAGCCCAAAATTGGCCACAGATCGGACCCAGTTCCTTCCCCCTCCCCGCTAAGCGTGAGTTCCGTGAGCATTTCAGCTGCAGCCCCGCGCGGTCCGCACGATATTTCCCGAACCAAAGAATCGGCTGCGCGGTCTTGTGCGAAATCGTTCCAAGCCACCTGGCAGGGCAAATGGCCAGAGGCGATCACAGCCTCGTCCCGCCAGTAGAGGAAATTCGACCACCACTGGTCGCCTGCCTTAACCCCGAAGACTCCGACTATACAGGGCCGTGAGTCTTTCCTATTTCACCGTTCCGACAGGCGAGTTTTGGTAGCTGGCGATCGGCAATAGATCCCGAGAAAGTGCCCATTGTCGCGTATTTAGCCCTACTTCGGCAATCAGCCTGCCACTGTCCGGTTCTCGATTGAAACCCAATGGGAAAGCTCGGCCATCGTACTGGCCGGTCCCTATGGGCAAGCGACGGCCATCCCCCGGCACATCCCGGATGCGGGCGCCCTAAAATCATTCACGCTATTTTCGCCCGGGATCACCCGGCTTGCACATCGATCGCTTATCAAACGCGACAGTTGCATGATACAGTATAACATTGCAGAGGGCGCCCTCCATCAAGGGGGAACAAGACACCGATGCTACCGAACCTCATCCTGCTGGCGGTTGCCGCAGGACCAACTGCCGCACCGCCCGAGCGCGGCAAGGCGCCCTCCACGATCGTCGTCGAGGGGCAGCGCGATAATTCTTCGGCCGTCCAACATCTGTCCGGCGCGTCGGGCGCTACGGTCGACGGCGTGGAGCTCGAACGGCGCAAGGCACCGACGCTGGGCGAGACAGTGTCGCGGGCGCCGGGCGTGCAGAATGACTATTTCGGCCCAGCGGTCGGCCGCCCGACCATCCGAGGCCAGACCGGCGGCCGCGTCGCGATCCTGATCGACGGCCTGCCGACGCAGGACGCCTCTGGATTAGGGGCAGAACATGCCGCAGCGGTGGAGCCGTTCCTCGCCGACCGGATCGAACTGCTCAAGGGCAGCGCGGCAGTCCCTTATGGTGGCGGCGCGATCGGGGGCGTCGTGAATGTGATCGATGGTCGTATACCGACGCAGCGGCATGACGGCGCGCCCACCGGCCGGGCCGAGGTCCGCAGCGGCGACAATGTCGGGGTGACCAGCATGACGCGCCTCGACGGTGGACGTGGTGCGTTCGCGTGGCACCTCGACGGCCTTTATCGGTATCAGGGGGATCAAGCGATACCGGGTCAGGCGAAAGCCGATACGTGCCGGACCTGGTCGTCGCTCGTGTCAAACACCGGGCTTCAGGCGCTGTGCCAGGTACGGTTGGCGCGGCCGACCTATGTGTATGACGCTGCGGTCAAACGCTATGTCGATGCGACGCCGCTGTCGGGGCAGATCATCACAAACCTTGATTCCGGCGGGAATGCGGACGGACGCCTGCCCAACAGCGCGATCCGAACGACGGCCGTCACGGCGGGCGGCAGCATCATCGTCGATGGCGGCTTTCTGGGCTTGTCGATCGGCCGGTACGACAACAGCTATGGCGTGCCCGGCTTCACCCTCATCACGTCGTCCAGAACGGGTGCCAGTCCGATCGGCGTGACCGTGGGGCAGACGCGCTTCGACCTGAAGGGCGCCTTGTACGATCCGCTGCCGGGTGTCGCGGCGGTGACGCTGCGCGCGGCGCATGTCCGGTCGCGCGACCGCGAACGCGTGCCCGATCGCGACTGGAGCCGGTTCGACGGCAATGGCGAAGAAATGCGCATCGAGATCACCCAACGTCCGCTCGGCCCCCTGAGCGGATCGATCGGCGGGCAGATCGCCGATCGCAGCCTGCGCACCACCGAGACGACCTCCTACCTCCCCAGCGTCGTCACGGCGGAGCGATCGGCGTTCCTGGCCGAGCGGTTGGCGCTGTCGCCGCTGACGCTCAGCGGCGGCATCCGATACGACGAGGTGCGCTACGACCTTGACGAGGCCAGCGTACGCGCCGGCCGTGGACAGGGTGCGTCCTATGCCCGCGATACCGATTTCCACCTGCTGAGCGGCGATGTCGGCGCGCGCCTGTCGCTATTCAAGTCGCTCTATCTGCGGGGACGCTGGTCGCATGCCGAGAGGGCACCGGGGATCAACGAACTCTACGCCAACGGCAACCATTTCTCGATCCTGACCGAGGAGCAGGGGGACGCCCGGTTGCGCAAGGAGCGCGCCGAGACGGTCGAAGTCGGCGGCGGGATCGACACGTCCTGGCTGTCCGCCTCGCTATCCGCCTACAGCACCAGGTTCACGGACTATATCTATCTCGGCAATACCGGCGTGTCGCGGACCCTGCCGGTACGCGAATGGCGACAGGGCGATACCCGTTTCCGCGGTATCGAGGGGGAAGCGACGCTACGGGTTAGCACGCGCGTCGGACAGTTCGCGCTGCACGGCTTTGGCGATTATGTGCAGGTCCACCCGATCTTCACCCTCCCCGACGGCTACAGCCCGTTCGACAGCGGTTCGACCGCCGCCTGGGATCGGCAATATTATCGGCAGCGGCTCGACGGCGACTATCTGCCGCGCACGCCGATGTCGCGCTACGGTGGCGACCTCGGCTGGGAAAACGGTGCGTGGCGCGCGTCGATCGGCGCGGTGCGCTATCTGCGACAGGCCGATGTGGCGAAAGGCGAGCCGATCTCGAATGGCTTCACGCTGGTCGACGCCCATGCCGCCTATCGCTTTGGCAGCGCGGCCCGTTACGAGGCGTTTGTCGATGTCGCCAATCTGACGAACGCAGAGGCGCGGTTGCACAACTCCTTCCTCAGGCTACGGGCACCTTTGCCCGGACGTGCGGTCGCGGTGGGCCTGCGCGCGGCATTCTAAGGCCGACGCCCTCGGTCGCGGATCGCGCGTGACCGAGGGCTGGTTCCTTGTACGTCCATCCCACTGGCAAAGCGTCTGTCGAAGCGATGGTTTCTCTGCTGGAACTCTGTAACTCGGCGAACCTGCGAGCTCATAAGTTGAGCGACAGGCTAGCCTTAACCGTCCGCGGCAGACCCCGCGCGAGCAGGCTCGATCCGGTCGACGCCCAATAGCGCCGGTCGGTGATATTGTTCCCATAAGCCCGCAGCGTCGCGCTCTTGCCCAATAGATCGAATCGATAGGCCGCGCCCAGATCGAACGTCGTATAGCCCGGCACATAGCCCTGGTTGAAGGCGTTCACGGCGCGCCGGTCCGCTGATGTGCCGAGAGCGTCATCGCGCTCGCCGTGATTGACAGGTGCCGCCCGAGTTCGCCGACGGCGCTGAACTCGGCTCCCTCATAGATTGCCTCACCGTCCTGCACGAACAGGTTCGCGGCGTTCAGATAGGCCGAGGGGCGGGCGATGTTGAAATAGGCACCCGCCAGGAGCAATCCCGCGAGCGGGGCGATCTTGACCCCGGCCTCCTTCTGGCGGCTGACGGCGGCAGGTAGAATCTCGCCCGCGTTGGTGGTGACCTGCTGTGCGATCGGCCCCGGCTCCAGCCCCTCGATATAATTGGCATAGGCGCTGATTCAGCGGACCGGCTTGACCATCAGGCCATAGGAAAGCGTGTCCGGCGTTGCCTTGTAGGAACTGGTCCGGCTGACATCGGTGTAGCGCGTCTTGCGCCAGCCGATCGTCGCCTGCAGCCAGTCGCCCAGCGACGCCCGGTCGAAAACATAGACGCCTAGGTCCTCGGTCCGATTGGGATTGGGAATGATCCGGGGCGGCGACGGCTGACGCGGAATGACGACCGGGTCGTAGAGGTTCTGCGCGAAGCTGCGGCGCACGGCGGTCGGCACGTTACCGTCGCGCGTCTGGAAGGCGACGCCGATGAGCAGGCTATGCTCGATCGGCCCGGTGCGGATCATGCCGGACACGTCTCCGCGATAGACGATGTTCGTATAGTCGTTGCGCGACGGTGGGCGACGAGCACGACCTCGTCGATCACGAAGCCCCGCCGCAGCTTGCGCGCGTCAACAACGCGGCGCCAGCACGCGGGGTCTGCCAGCTGCAGTTGCCGCTGGAGACGCGCATGTTATCGGCCGTCTCTTCGACCCGGATAGGCTCGGAGGGCGCCATGCGCGCACCGCGCCCGATGGTCACCCGCGCCGCGTTTCCACGCGCACCGCCGGGGAGCGCATGGCCGCTCCACTAGATCGAGCCGTCGGGCCATGTCACGAGCGGCCGGTGTTGGACTGCGACCGGAACGCCGTTTGACCGCACGGCACCGAGCGTATCAAGCTTGCGCAACGCGCCTGCGGCCAGACGAGGCCGAAAGACTGGCCGCCCTCCCAGGCCGGCGCCTCGCCGTCGATCCAGCGGGCGTCGTTGGTCAGGACGGGCGACATAGCGGCGGAAGCGCGTTGTGCTGTTGGTATTGCCACCGAGCTCGACATGATAGGTTTCCAGCGTGTCATTGGTCTCGAACCGGCCGTCACGCGAGCGCGCGAGCAGGTCGCCCCCTGGTACTGGGGAATCGCGCGCAATCCAGAAGCAGTTGGCGTCGCTGACGCGACCGAACGCCTCCCCCGCAGAAACCGCCTAGAGGTCGTAGTCTATCGCGATATGTCCGTGCAGGACCTGTCGGAACCAAAGTGTCAGCCCGGCGGGCACAACGACGTCCAGCACGCCGCCCTTGGCAGTGACCCAAGCAGGCTGCTCCGCCTCGATCGCCCATTGCCCGAGACCGTGCCGGAAATAATCGCCAGCCAAGGTGAGGGAGCGGGGTTTCCCCGCGCCCGTACAGGCCATCGCGGCGATTCCGGCCAGGATCTCGCGACGCGCCGTCATCACAGCTTGGCTCGCACGCCGAAGTAAAGGCGGCGGCCATAGGTCTCGATCACGTTGCGGCGATAGACACTGTTTGCGTTCTCAATCCGGGTGGAATCTGTGAGGTTCACGCCCTCTAGGAACAGCGACCAGTGCTTGCTGGCCGCGACGCTGGCCGAGGCATCGAACTGCCCGAACGCCTCGCCGAACGCAGGGTTGTTACCGCGATCGACCGCCGCGATCAGAAAGCGGCTGCGCCAGTTGTACGAGCCGCGCACCGCGAAGCGGCCGTCGTCATAGAACAGCGAAGCGTTGTAGCTGTCGTGTGACACGCCCGGGAATGGCAGGGTCGCACCGGTGAAATAATCGCGGCCATTATAGCCGCTGTCCTTCATATAGGTGTAGTTGGCAGTAGCGCCCAAATTGCGCAGCAGCCCCGGCAGGAAGTCAAACGTCGCCTGCGCGCCCGCCTCTACGCCCTGGATCGTCACATGCGCAGTGCCGTTCACGGGTAGAGTGATCGTATAGGTTTGGCCGTTAATTTCCTCGACCTGGTTCCGATTCTCGATGAACGACTTGATGTCCTTGCGGAAGCCGGTGATCGATACATAGGAGGTCCGGCTGAAATAATATTCCGCCCCCAGATCATATTGCCAGGCGCGGTAGGGTTTCAGACCCGGGTTGCCGCGCGTGCCGGTGAGGCCCACCACGTCCAGCCGCACATTGGGCGCCATTTGCGACGGTGCCGGCCGCGCCAGGACATCTGTCGCGGTGGCGCGAAGCACCAGCTTTCCGGGGATCAGCATCGCGCGCAGATTGGCCGAGGGCAGCAGCACGGTATAGCTGCCGGAATAGCGCACCGGCGTGATCACATTGTTGGCGCTCTGGCTGCCGGTGGCGACGGTTTCGGTATGGACCAGCCGAACACCGATGATCCCCGACAACGGCACGCCCGGATCGGCCTTCACCGCCGCCTGCAAATAGCCGGCGATGTTCGATTCCTCAACCCGATAGGTGTCGAGCGGCGAGGTCGAGCCATAGGGATTCGGTACGCCGACCGCGTCGGCCAAATCCTGTCCCAGGCTCAGCCATTGCCGGCCGCTGTCGAAGCCCAGGTCGCCGGTTGAGAAGAACTTGCCATCGGTGAGCCCGGCATGCCGCGCGAGCAGCGTCTGGATCTGGGTGCGGATCGCCGCCGCGGTCGACGTGCTGACAATCTGGGTACCAGTGACACCTGACTGGGTCCGGGTAACCTGACCGTTGACGGCGTTCAGCGTATAGACCGAGTTATTGAACATGCTGCTCGATGTCAGGTCACGCTTCTCAATGCCGGCCTTGAGCACGGTCAGCAGGCCGTTCTCGTCCGGCCGATACTCTGCGTCGAACTTGCCCCCGATTTCGCGCTGGCGGTTGGCACGCGGCCGCGCCTCGACGGCGAGCGTGTTAATCGGCTGAGTGCTGCTGCTGCTGAACGGCAGCAGGATATTGGGCGCGTTCTGGCCGTTGCCATAGTCGATGGTGATCCAAGGCAGCGCGTCCTTGCCCGTTACCCCTGCGGTCACGTCGACCTCATCGTTGAAGACCTTGGACTTGGCATAGGTCGCACGCGCGGAAAGCCTGAACTTGCCGACCTGCCATTCGGCGCCGGCGATCGCGTTGATCGTGTTGCGATACAGTCCGCCAAGCACGCTGCGATAGTTGACGCTCATGCCCGAGGGTGCGTTGAGCCCGTTAACAAAAGTAACTTTGCGCGCGGTCTCGTCGACGATCGTCACGCTGCCGGGGTCGATTCCGCCATTGGCCACCGCCTGGGTGGTGCCAATCTGTAGATACTGATCGTTCGACGTCGTGTTGCTGCGGGTATAGGTGCCCTCGATATAGGCCTTGAAGCGATCGTCCGGCCGCCATTCGACGATGCCGTTCAGCGCATAGCGCTGAGTCGGCTCGCTCGCGGTGATATAGCGCGGGATGTCGGGGTAGAAATCGCCGAAGCCGCTTTTGTCGAGGTCGACGCAGCGCGCCTGGTTGCGCCCGCTCAGGCAGTTCTGCGCGGCCGGGGTTGCAGGCTGCACGGCCTCAACCTGGCGCCAGCCGGTGGTGCGTGCTTGATCGTAGCGGATCGTCCGCTCCTCATAGGTGCCGGAGACCAGCACGCCAAGCGTGTCGTGGGCGAACAGCTTGCTGCCGATCAGCGCGAACTTGGGGTCCACCTTGCTCGCCAGCTGGTTGTAGATGCCCTGCGCCGAGCCGGCGAGATAGCCGCCCTTCACATCGAACGGCCTCCGAGTCATCACCCGCACCGTTCCGCCCAGACCGCCTTCGGTCATGTCAGCGGTGGCGGACTTCACCACTTCCAGGCGCGAGATGAATTCGACCGGCAAATCGCGGAAATCGACCTGGCGATTGCTGCCATTGCCGGTGCCTGCGGAGATGCTGGTCGACAAGGCCGTCTGCCCGTTGATCTCGACGCGGTTGAGCGACGCATCGGCACCGCGGATGGTTATGCTCTGCCCCTCGCCACCGCCGCGCGTCAGTTGCACGCCGGTGACGCGCTGCAGCGCCTCGGCGACATTCTTGTCGGGGAACTTGCCGACATCCTCGGCCGAGATCGCATCAAGCACCTGCGCCGAATCCCGCTTGACGGCCAGCGCATCGGCCAGGCTCTGGCGGATGCCGGTGACGACGATGTCGCTTTCGCGGTCCGGCGCGCGATCTTTTTGCACGGTGGTGGCCGCCGTCTGCGCCAAGGCAGAACTGCTCGCCAATAACATGGTACAAAAGGCAACCGAGCGTAGATGCCGCATTAAGCCCCCCAACTCGTCAGATTAATGGCTGACGGCAGCGCTTAATTCCTATCGAAATACTAGGCAAAAAAGAAAAACTAGGGGACGCCCCCCAGCCAGCTCACGGAAAACAAACCTATCGTTCAAATAGGAAATCGCCGCGGCGCAACCGCGCACACCTGCGGCATCGTACGGGAAGAGAGGTCAAGGTCCAGCTATCGCGTCCCGATCGCTCGGCGTGCGCCATGTGACGCGGGGCGCTTTTTTGCCCCTCAGGATCAAGACCCGGGCATTGTCGTCTATCTAAGTTTGTCCGATGGACGGATTGACCTCGTGCGGGGACGACGCTGCTTCACCGCAGTATCCAGCCATCGGCAAACGCCGGAATGTTGCCGATCGCACTACGTCCCGATGATTTTTTCGCGCAGGGCAGCCGGGCCACATTCGCATTCCACCTCGATCCCGCCATGCCGCAGACGGGTAAGGAAGCCATCGAAATCGGAACGACGACGGGCAACGTGGTCGCGGTGATCGGTGCGGCTGGGGGTACGATTTGCAGGATGCGACGACGGAGGTCGTGACGTTCGTGCCTCATGACGCGATCGGTCCACAGGTCTATGGTCCATTGCGGTTCCGTGTCGTTGAGAGCAACGGTGCCAGCCGCTGGGCACCCCTTGGCACCGCCGTTCGCCTGCCGAACTTACAGGGCGTCCCCTGCGCCCCCGCGGCCGGCCGCGGTGCACGCTGAAAGGGAACAGGCTGTTCCTGCTCCAGGCCATCGCCGCCAACGACCGCTACGAAGGGGCGCAGACGATCCCGGACGGCTGCACCGCATCGACCCTCGATACCGCCTTGCCGGAATCCTCGGCTCAGGTGTTATTCCTGAGGCTGCGGGATGCGACCAACGTAACTGGCGTCGTGGCCATTCCACAGGATAAGGAAAAGTAGGTCGAACGGTTTGCGACGCCCCCCAATCGCGCAATTACCCCGACAGGAACCGATGATCTATCGCCACATCACCACCACCAGCAAGATCAGCCCGACCATTCCGAGATCGCCTCATGGCGTGGTATCTATTACGCCGGACTGCCGCAACAAAACCTCTACCGCCATGGCGAGTTGCCGATCCCGATCGGTCCCGGTTTCACCCAGCGGGCGATCGACGGCGATGTCGACGGGGCGCGGGGCCATCTCCATATCTCGACCGGCAGCGTCCTGAATGCGGGTGTGCGGAACGCGCAACACCGATCCGTCGAGCAGCGTGATCCCGCTGGTGTAGATGATCCAGCCCGCCGTCGGCTGTCCGACCACTTTACCAAGTCCGAGTTTGCGATACCCCTCGGTGAAATCCTCAGCATCCGACAGCGAGGATTCGTCGATGACGAGGATCGTCGGCTTGCCCAGCGCGCGCTGCCCGAGCGCCTGACGGCTCGGCACGGGGAACAGGCCGCGCGGCGTCATGGTCAGGTAATTGGGACGGCTGAATACGTCGAGCGCATAGCCGTTGACGAAGCCGCCGTCATTGTGGCGGATATCGACGACGACCCCTGCCTTCGCCTGATTTGCCGCGTCGAGATCGAGATAGAGCTGACTGAGGGATTCCTCCGACATGTCCGCGATATGGACATAGCCGAGCCGCCCGCCGGACCAGCGATCGACCAGCGCGCGGCGGCTCGCCACCCACTGGCGATAGAGCAGGCCTCCCGCGACCGCCGTGGAGACGGGACGCAGCGTCACGTCGCGCCGGCCAGTCGGCCCCGAAACCGTGACGCGAATACGGTCGCCGACCTGATGCTCGAGCAGCGCGTCGAGATTGGTGTCCGCCACGATCGGGACGTCGTTGACCGCCAGCAGCCGGTCGCCGACCTTGATGCCCTGCTCCACGGCCGCCGGACCGAGCGTCACGATCTCGCGCACGATCAGGCCGCGCCCGGCCTCATAGGCCGCGCGATCGAACCGCAGGCCGAGGTCGCCGACCCGATCGGTCGGCGTGGCGCCGGGACCACGCCACGGCCGGTTGATGCCCGAATGGGAGGCGTTCAACTCGCCGATCATCAGGTTGATGATCCGCCGCAGCTCGTCCGGCGTCCGCGCGCCGGCGGCATAGGGGCGGAAACGAGCGCGCAACGCCTTCCAGTCGTGCCCGGTGAAGGCCGGGTCGAAGAAGTGGCGGTCCAGCGCGTTCCACGCCTCATCGAACACGACCAGCTTCTCGACGTCGAAATCCACATCCATCTCGGCGGTGACGGCGACGGGCTTCGGCTTGGGCGTGTCGATCGGTGTCGACACGGGCGTGCCACCGTCTAGATAGACCAGCGCCTTGCCATCCGCCGACAGCGCGGCGTCCCCCTTGGACTTGCCGGTGGCGGTCAACTGGCGCGCGACGGGCGGCTCGGTGGCGAGTTCGTCGAGGTCATAGCTATAGAAATTTTCTTGACCACGTTCGGCGGCGCGGAACACCAGCGTCTTGCCGTCCGGGGTGATGAGCGGGGACCGCGCGTTGAGGCCCAGCGGCAACGTCGTCGCCCGATCGCGCAGCCCGTCCCAATCGATGCGCGTGACCGGCACGACCGGTGTCGCGGCGAGTGTCGGACGGGCGGTGGAGCGGCGCGTCGGCAGCGGCGTCGACGGCGCCTCCGTCGCCGGTACAGGGGCCGGTGGCGCGGCGGGAGCGCCAGGCGGGGTACTCGGCTGGAATAGGCCGTTGAACACATCCTCGCGATATTTCGGGACATGCGGCAGCAGGTCGACGCGCACGATCCGCGATTCCTCAGACCGCTGCGACGTATCGAACAGGATATAGCGGCCATCGGGCGACCAAGCGATCGCCCCCATCAGCCCATTGGCGAGGAAGCTGACCGGACGCGCCTCGCCGCCGGCGACGGGCACGACATGAACGTTGACGAAGGAGCGCCGGTCGCGGACCGGCACGGCGATCATCCGGCCATCGGGCGACCAGACCGGGTGCGCGGCATCCTCGTCCACCGCCAGCGCGCCTGTGAAGAGCGTACGGTCGACGAGCGCCCCCGTCCCGACCGTGACGACGTGCAACTCGCGATCGTCGAGCACATAGGCGACGGACCGGCCGTCGGGGGCATAGACCGGCACCGAGACGACACCGCGCCGCGTCAGCAATACCTCTTTCCCGCTCGCCACGTCGCGCTCGGCCAGCAGCTGGTCGTTGCCGCGTTCGGTGACGTAGAGCAGGCGGCGCGAATCCGGCGACCAGACGACGTCGCTTTCCGCACCCGGACTGGTGGTGATCCGCTGCGCGACGCCGCCGTCCTTCGCGGGCGCGGCGAACACTTCGCCATGCGCGATCAGCGCCAGCTTCAGGCCGTCGGGCGAGAGCGCTAGCCCGGTGAAGTCACTCAGGCTGCGATGCTCCCGCCCCGCGGAGGTGGTTGCGCCGCGCAGCGTGATCGGCACCGGCGCCGCCACGCCCGTCGCCGGATCGAACCGCCAGATGCCCAGATCACGCTCGAACACCGCCTGTCCGTTCGGCGCATACGAGGGATAGAGCAGGCGCCCGTCGGTGAAGCGCGTCAGGGCACGCGGCGCGGCGCCACCCGCGACGTCGATGCGCCACAGATTCTCGGTGCCGCCCCTGTCACTCATGACGGTGAGCGAACGACCGTCCGCGTTCCAACTGGGCCAGGCATATTTAGCCGGAGCTGTCGCCAGCCGGCGATAGGCGCTTCCCTCCGCCACCGGCTTCAGCCAGATTTCGGTTTCGTCGATATGCGAATGGCCGTTGCGCCACCATTGTGTGTTGCTGATCCCACGCGCGACGAGGGCGATCGTGCCGCCATCGGGTGAAGGACTGGCCTGGAATTCGGAGAGATAGCGTTCGCGACTGACCTCCAGCGGGGTGCCGCCGGTCGCCGCGACGCGGAAGATGTCGGGCTGGCGTGCGACGTCGTTCACCGCGGAGGCGAAATAGAGCCATTTGCCGTCGCGGCTCCACGCATCAAGCTCTTCGTTCGCATCGGCGTAGGTGATGCGGGTGACGTGCCCGGTATCGAGGTCGAGCACGTAGATGTTGGCGGTGCCGCCGCGCGTGGAGGTGAAGGCGAGCCGATGGCCATCGGGCGAATAGAGCGGCCGCCCCTCGGTCGCCGGATCGCTGACCAGTAGACGGGCGACGCCGCCGACAGAGGACACTTCCCAGATATCGCCGCCGGAGACGAAGGCGATCTGCCGCCCGTCGGCCGAAAGCGAAGGCTCGCCCATCGCGATCCTCGCCACCGGAGCCGCAGGACCTTGCGCGCAGATCCCGGAGGCGAGCGCCGTGGCGCCAAACAGCCCGAGGGTGCGCAGGATCGTCTTCATCGTCGGTGTCTCCAGGAACGGAAAAAGGCGGCCGGGGCGGCGCGTCGCCACCCCGGCGCTTGGCACGTTGCTCAGAATTTGTAGGTCAACGCTGCGGCGAAGCTTGTCCCCAGATTGGGGTAGATCGACGCGTCGTAGATGCCCGAATGGATCAGGAAGGCACGCGCCGGCGGCTTCGTGTCGAACAGGTTCGTCACATTGACCTGCAGCCCCATGCGATCGCTGATATCATAACCGATCGACAGGTCGTGATAGGTCTTCACGCCGGTGAACGGCAGGTCGAAGCGGCTGGGCGTAATGCCCCGATAATAAGTGATCCACTGCGAACCGAGGTAGCGCGCCTGCCAGGTGACCGAGAAGCGTGGCAGGCTGTAGGTCGCCAAGCCCAGCATGCTCCAGTTGGGATTGCCCAGCACCCCATCCTGTCGCGTGACCGAGGACGGATCGTTCGCATCGGTGAAATAGCGCAGGCGGCTGAGATAGGTGCCGGTCAGGTTGAGCGTGATCCGGCCGGGCAGCGACGCGGCGATCGCCGAGAGGTTCCACCCGTAGTTGACGTTGAAGTCGATCCCGTCGGTGAGCAGCCGACCGATGTTCAGGTTCACCGCACTGACACTGGTCACCGCCTTGGTCGCCGGATCGCGGGTGATCGCGGCGCAATTGGGGTTGCTGGCGACGGATACCGCCTGATCGACGCAATTGTTGAGGATGGTCTGCGCCGGCACGTTGCCGATGGCGTTGCGGATGTCGACGTTGAAATAGTCGACCGAGATCGACAAGCCAGGAATACGCGGCGGGGTCAGCGTCATGCCGACCGTCCACGTCATCGCCGTTTCGGGATCGAGCTTCGGGTTGCCACCGAAGCGGCCAAGGATCGTCTTGCCGTTGGTGGGCGCATTATAGTTGGCGGGCACGCCCAGCGCGGCGCAATTGGTCGCGCGGTTCGGCGACAGCGACACCTGCAACGCGTCGCAGGGATCGTCGCCGAAGAAATAGCCCGCATTCGCCGGCGAGAACAATTCGCCGATATTGGGCGCCCGCACCGACTTCGACCGCATTGCACGGAAGCGCATCCCCTCGAACGGCGTGTACGATCCGCCCGCATTCCACGACCATTGCGTACCGTTGGTGTTATAGTCCGACACGCGGAACGCCCCCTGCGCCGACACTTCGCGACCGAGGACGAAGTCCTTGAGCAGCGGCACGCGCAACTCGCCGAACACTTCCTTCGTCACCACGACGCCGCTGACCGGGCTTTCCTGCGGATAGAAGGAATTGCCCGCCTGCACCTGCGCCGAGGGGAAGGTGCGCGCGGTATCGCGGCGATATTCGATGCCGGCGGCGGTCTGCACCGGCCCGGCAGGTAGCGTGAACAGCGTGCCGGTGATGCTGGCGCCCGCATTCACCAACGTCGAGGTCTTGCGATAGCGATCGTTGAAACTGCTGTAGGCGATCGCCTTCGGATCGGCGGTGGTCAGGCCGAGGAGGTTGAGCGGTAGACAGCCGTTGGCGCGCGCCGTCGCGCTGGCGCATTGCGGGCCGTTCGGCCCCTGCACGACGTCGACCGATTCGAGAAAACGGTCTTGCAACCGGCCATTAAGCAGGCCGATATTGTCAATGTTGCTTCCGTAGGCGCCGAACACGTTATACGACCAGCCGCCGCCCAGATCGCCGTCGAAGCCGGTGGTAAACTGCATCAGGTCACGCCGACTGTCGCTGCCGCGCCGCCCGAAATCATTGTTGTTGCGCGACAGGTAAAGTCCGTTCTGCCCCGCCTGTGCCAGCGCCGTACGAAGCGCGGTAGAGACATAGGGGTTGTTGATCGAGATGAAGGGCGGATCGTACTGGACGGGATCCTCCGGCGGCTGCCAGAAGCCCAGAACCTTGGTCTTCGCATAGCGCCCCTCGAAGAAGAAATGCGCCGCCGGGCTGAATTCGTAATTGACCAGCAGGTTCGCCACATAGCGCGTCGTCGGCAGCGAGAGATTGTCGTACTTCTCAAAGAAGCCGCCATCACCGCCGATCGACCGGCCGCCGCGATTGCCGACAGCCCCGAAATCGTAAGGACGGAAGCTGCTGCCGTCATTGGCGAAGGTGTAGGGCGTGTTGCCGATGTAGAAGGTGCCGGGATCGTTGATCCCGTTGAAGCGGATGTTCGGCGCGTGGATGAAGGCCGGCCCCTTCGGATCGGGATTGGAGATCGTGTTCAGGCCGTTGCTGGCGTAGTTGCGGTCGACCGCCTGTACGCCCTCCACCCGGTCGTAGAAGCCCGCGAACGTCACGTTACCGCGCCCGCCGTCGAAGCTCTTGCCTGCGGTCAGCGTCCCACCATAGGATTCGCCGTCACCGCGCGAGGTGATGCCACCGCGAGCCCGCACTTCCAGCCCTTCGTAGTTCTTCTTCAGGATCAGGTTGACGACGCCGCTGACCGCATCCGCGCCATAGACCGCCGAGGCACCGCCCAGCGATACGTCGGCGCGTTCGATCAGCGTCGCGGGGATGGTGTTGAGGTCGACCGAGGAGGTCAGCGGCTCGCCCGGCACCTGGCGGCGGCCGTTGACCAGCACGAGCGTGCGGTTGGTGCCGAGGCGGCGCAGGTTGACGAGGTTCAGCCCCTGGCTGGCGGCATTGCCCTGCGAATTGGCGTCATTGAAGCCGACGCCCATCGACGGCAGGTTGTTGAGCGCGCGGCCGATATTCTCCTGCCCGCTGATCGCGATCTGATCGGCGGTCAGCGTCGTGACCGGCGCGATCGTATCTTCGCGTGTCTGCTTCAGGCGCGATCCGGTGACGACGATGTCGGGATCGGCGGCGGCACCGTCCTGCGTGGCGGCGGTTTGCGCGGCCGCAGGTTGCGCCAGCCAGCCGGCCGCGAGTGCGGCCGCCGCAGCGGAGCGCAGCAGGATGGTGCATGCGGACGAGCGCGTCCGCGACGTGATACCGGAAATCATGGCTTCCCCCTTTTTCAGAATGCCGACGATTTCCTCCTGCAGATCGGATGCGGGCCATGTCTGCGCTGCCCCGTCGAGCCGATCGTGATGCAAGGACGTCGCAGCCCCGCGATCCGGGAACGCGATGACGAAAAAAAGTCAGAAGGTGGCGGTGGCACCCAGCCGGACGATGCGACCAAGATTGGGATAGAGCGCGGCGACGCCGATCCCCTGGCTGGTCTGATAGCCGCGACGCGGCGGTGCAGCGTCGAACACATTGGCGACATCGAGCCGCAGTGTCGCTGACGCCAACCGCAGCGCCGCGCCCAGATCGTGATAGCTGCGCAACCCCGTGGCCGGACGGTCGATGGGAATCGTCTCGTCCCCGGTGATGCGCGCGCTGCCGATCAGCCGCGCCTGCCAGTCGAGGGTCAGACGCTGGCTGCTCCATCGCGCGCCAAGGCTCGCGCGCAGGCGCGGATTGGGGAGGATGCCGTCGAGCCGCACGGTGGCCCCCGAAGCGGCATCGGCGGTGACGGCCAGCCGGCCGACCCAGGTCGCGGTGGCCGACAGGTCGACCGCACCGCCCGCTATGGCCGGGGTCACGTGCCAGTCCGCGGCAAGATCAATCCCTGCAGTGTCGATACGACCGATGTTGGTATAGCGCGCGCGCAGCCCGACGATCTGCCCGGAGGCGGCGTCCCGGCTGATCGCACCGCACGCCGCGGTCCGGCGTGGACCGTCGGCGGTATCGACGCAATCGTTCAGCGTCGCCTGCTCGATCGGAAAGCCGATCGCGCGATCAACCCGGATATGCCAGCCGTCCAGCGTCACCCGCGCACCGCCCCGCTCCCAGCTGACGCCCAGGGTGCTGGTATCGGCGAGTTCGGCACGCAGCGCCGGGTTGCCGTCATAGGTGACGGGCTTGGCGATGCCGTTCTGCCCGTCGAGCGCGGCGGACAGGCCAAGCGCGTCGCAGCGGGCCGCGCGCACCGCCACCGCATCCCGCCTAGTCGCGTCGCACGGGTCGGTGACGAAAGCATAGCCCTGCGCCGGCCCGCTGTAGAGTTCGCCGATATTGGGCGCCCGCACCGCACGCGAGCGCATCGCACGGAACCGCAGTGCGGCAACCGGCGCATAGTCCAGGCCGGCATGCCACGCCCCGGCCCAGCCCACGGTGGAGTAATGGGACAGGCGCCATGCAGCGGTGACGGTAAGCCGGTCCACGCCAGCGCGGTGCATCAACAGCGGCGCGCTGATCTCACCCAGCGCTTCCGCGACGCCATAGCGCCCGGCGTAGGAGGGCACCTGCGGCAGATAGGTACCGCCGCGCTGCTGGATCGCGCTGGAACGGCGGTCGCTGATCTCCCGGCGTGCTTCCCAGCCGATCGTCACCTCCACCGGGCCCGCCGGCAGCGTCCACGGGCGCCCGGTCATCTGGCCACCGAGGATCGCCTGCGTCAGCGTCTCCCCGGATCGCGGCGCGATCGCGCTCCACGCCACCGCGGCGGGATCGACCGGGCCGCTGCCGACGATATCGAGCGGGACGCAGCCTGCCGCCCGCGCGGTGGCATCGCGGCAGCGGATCGCGCCGGTGACGGGGTCGCGGATCGCGTCGATCGACTGGCGCAGGCGATCCACGTCGGCCAAGCCGATCGTCGTGATCGCGTCATGGCTGCGCCCCCAGCCGGCGTCGAGCGTGTAGCGCCAGCGATCCCCGACCGGCCCGCCCGCCCCTGCCCGCGCGGTCGTCATCAGGCGATGATTGACCGAGCCGACCCGCCCGAAAGCGTCCAGCACCTTGGCGACGTCGATCTGCCCGATCCCCGCGGCCCGCATCGCGGCGACTGTCGCATCGGGCAGGAAGGGATTGGCGGCCGTCAGCGACAGCGCGGCGCGATCACTGGGGAAGATCATCGGCTGCCATAGCGATCGCGTGGTGGTAGCCACGATCCGTAGTGAAGCGGCAAGACGATGCGCTCCCGCGTTGCGCCGCAGCGACAGGTCGGCGGCCGTGCGCACCAGACCCAGTCGCAACTGGTCGTAGCGTTGCGGCGCCAACCCGTCGCCGCCGATCTGCCGTCCGTCGCGCGCGCCGATCGCCCCGGTGTCATAGGGGCGTGCCGTGCTGCCATTGGCGGCGAAGACCGAACGCGCGCCGCCGATCGTATAGCTGCCCGCCGCATCAGCCGGAAGGAAGTGGATGCCGGGCAACGTCACCAGCTCCTCGCCCGACGCCGCGCGGATCACGTCCAGCCCGTCGCTGGCATAGCCGCGGGCGACGGCATTCACCGCCGCGATGCTGTCATGATAGAGGCCGCCCGAAAGGTCCCAGCCCGACCCGGCGACGTCGCTCCGCCCCCAGCGCAGCGACACGCCGCGCGTCGGGGCGTCGCCGTAGCTCGACAGCGCGCTGGTGGCGTTCAGATCGATGCCGTCGACCGGACCATGGCGCAAGATGATGTTGACCACCCCGGCGACCGCGTCCGCGCCATAGACCGCCGAGCCGCCGCCGGTCGTCACCTCGATCCGCTCAACCATCTGTGGCGGGATCGTGTTGAGGTCGACCGCAGACAGGCCCCGGCGCGCGCCCACCTGACGCTGCCCGTCGACAAGAACTAGCGTTCGGGCGACCCCCAGCCCGCGCAGGTCGATCAGGCTGAGCCCCGCCCCGCCCGACGTCTGGTTCTGGCTACTCTGCAGGCCGAGGCCCGGCTGGATCGCGCCGATCCGCAGCAGGGAGGTGGCGAGATCGGCCTGCGCGGTTCCGTCAAGCTCGGCACGGCCCATGGTGCGGACCGGCATGATGGCATTGTTCGACAGCGCACCCAGGCGCGTGCCCGTGACGACGACATCCTGTGGCCGCTCGTCTGGCGTGACGGACGGCGGCGCGGGAGCCGGCGCCACGCGCAGCAACGCGACGGTATGTGCGCCGAGGAAGCGGGCTTCGTAGCCGGTGCCCGCCAACAGCCGCCGCAGCGCCGCCTGCGCCGACAGGCCGCCACGCACCCGGTGGCTGCGCACGCGGCGCGTGTCGGCCGCCATCACCACTTGGATACCGGTGCGTGCCGACCAGAGCGCCAGCGCGCGATCGAGCGGCTGCGCCTCGATCGCGGCGTCGCGGACCTGCGCATGGGCCGCCGATCCGGTGGCGGGCGAGAGCGCTGCCAGCATCACGCCGGAAACCGCCCACCGCATCATCCTGCGCGAATCGGCTCCGGCGCGTGCCGGGGGATGCCGCCGCCGCGGATTGTCACCGCCCAGCCGCGGCAGCGGCGCGGGGCGCGATCTCTACGCCGTCGCGCCGATACCGCACCTTTACCGGAAACGCATAGGGCAGCGCGCTCACCCATTCGCCGATCGCATCGGTGCGCACCGTGCCGCTATAGGGCAAGTGTGAGATCGCGGGATCGGCAAGACGCAGCGGCGTGGCGGCATAGCGGTTGATGTCCGCGACCACATCTGACAGCGGTGCCCGGTTATAGCGCAAGAGGCCCGTCTGCCACCCGGTCGCCATGCCGGGTTCGATCGCACCCACCGTGCCGTGTCCGGCTCGATCGAACCGCACCTGTTGCCCCGCGCCCAGCCGCATCGCTGCCGCGCCGGGCACCGTCGCCTCCACCACGCCCTCCGTGACACCGATGGTGGTGGCGTCGGCGTGGCGGGTGACGGCGAAGACGGTGCCGATGTCACGGATCTCGGTGGTGCCCGCCTCCACGACGAAGGGCCGCGAGGCATTATGCGCGACCGTGAACAGCGCCTGCCCCGATACCAGCCGCACCGTGCGCCGGTCGTCAGCGATACTGGCGGATATTCGGCTGTCGGCGCCGAGCAAGATGCGCGATCCGTCCTCGAGCCGGACCGATCGCGTCTGCCCAAGCGCGGTGGCATAGACCTGCGCGACCGGCGCGCGGTGCGGCGCGGTCGGTATCAGTACGATGGCGACACCCGCCGCAACAGCCGCCGCCGCGACGACGCCCACCCTCCGACGGATAGGGTCCGATCGACGCAGCCACCCTGCGCGTGCACGACGCGCCACAGCGACATCGGGCAACGAGGGTACATCATCGCCTAGCGGGATCGCAACGGGATCGATCGCGCCGACGACGTGCCAAGCATGGACCACACGGGCCAGCGCGGCACGATGATCGTCGGACCGCGCCTCGAACGCCACCAGCGCAAGCATCGCGTCGAGCGGCGCGTCATCAGCATGGGCGTGTCCGAGCAACGACAGCGCCTCCGCCTCAAGCGATATGGCCATGCCCTCCTCATCCTCGTTCGCATGGCTCATGACGCGGCCCTCGCTTCCATCGCGCGGTATAGACGTATCCACGCCCGGTTCCGGGAATGCCGGTCAATCATGCGCGCGATCCTCCGCCGCGAGCGCCGCCATGCAATGCCGCATTGCGCGCAGCACATATTTGCGGACCATGCTTTCGGTCACCGTCATCTCGGCCGCGATCTCCGTATAGGACCGTGCCTCGAACCGATGCTGGATGAAGGCGTGGCGGCAGCGTTCGGGCAGATCGGCGAGCGCTGCGCGCACCCGCGCAACCTCCTGCCGCGACGCGATATGGCGGTCGGCGGCGGGATCGCCATCGGGCAGATCAATCACGGTCACATCGACTCGCTCCCGCTCGCGCCGCCGCTGCCGTTCGCGCAAGCGGTCGGACGCCAGATTGCTGGCGGTACGGAAAAGGTAACCGCGCAGATCGTCGATCGGATCGATCCCGGCACGGGAGAACAGACGCGCAAACGCCTCCTGCGCAACATCCTGCGCCTCTTCCACCACCCCCAGCTTCAGGGTCAACATCCGCACCAGCAACGCCCCGTCGTCACGGAAAATCGATTCCAGCGTCGCAATCACGTGTCGGGATTTGTCCGGTTTCGTCGCCAACCTGCCTACTCTTGCCTCGCGCGATACGACACCATGAGCCGCCAGCCTGTCAATCGGCCGTCATAAGATGTCGGTCACCAGCGTTCCATTCGCTGGTCGAAATAGAGGACGCGGCGTTGGTCGGTGATCTTCGCGGCACCCTTCCCGCCTCTAATTTCCAGATTGTTATTCGGCTGAGGGGTGGTCTTTGACGTTCTCCCTGCTTTTTTATCCAAGCCGAGTGAGAGTTTTTCGGCCCTTTTGAAGCTCGCGGGCAAGAAGCTGGGACATGAAGAAGTCGAGGTACACGAAAGAGCAGATCGCCTTTGCGTTGAAGCAGGCAGAAACGGGCACGCCTGTGGCCGAGGTCATCCGGCGGATGGGCGTGTCGGAGCAGACGTTCTCCCGCTGGGAGAAAGTGTATGGCGGGCTTGGCGTAGGCGAGCTGCGACGGGTCAAGCAACTTGAGGGGGAAAACCACAAGCTGAAGCCGCTCATCGCGGACCAGAGCCTGGACAAGCATATCCTGCAGGATGTCCTGGCAAAAAAGGCTGTAACGCTTGGGCGACGGCGCAGATGGATGATGCGGAGTGTTTGGGCACACCTCACTCGCCTGACCGCCATCCAGCCCGCCGATCTGATCGCGTTGCTCAAGGGGTAATATCCGGAGTGGTACAGCCGCGTTCGATGTAAAAAACGTTTTCAGTCGGGAGCTTGGCTATCTGATACGAGCCAATCCGGTCGGAATGAAGAATCGAGAGGCCCAGCCTTCAAGTTAACTCGCCCGAAACGAAAATGTGAGAAAACGTTTTCCAAGGGGGCGTGAGCTGCCCCCTTCTGAGTGGTCCATTGGCTATGACAGTCTGGACCAAGGAAGGGACAACGAATGCCTTCGAAGAAGCACAAGCCCGAGGAGATCATCGGCAAGCTGCGTGAGGTTGAGATCGT
>Ga0308171_1000893_pt1 | contig 49160 bp, 73 predicted proteins | sample PhyGR1_FD_202135 | JGI IMG/M metagenome (GOLD analysis project Ga0308171, IMG submission 202135) | Phyllosphere microbial communities from UC Gill Tract Community Farm, Albany, California, United States - DLSLSG.R1 | ecosystem: Host-associated > Plants > Phyllosphere > Unclassified | place: USA... | reverse complement strand
CATCAGGCGATAAACCAGCAAACGAAATGGATTGTGGCGGGAATAATGAGCACCGCTGGACTGACACTTGCTCTGGCGAGATGGTTGTTTTAGGCGGGAGAACGATGAAAATCTGGTGTCCCCTGCAGACGTCTAATACACTGCCTAACAAGTTGCACCATATAGAGTTTTTCAGATTGGAAGAATTCTTTACCCAGCATTTTACCCGCCGCAGCCGGAAATGAGCTTGTTTTTGAACTCCAGGTGATCGCGATATTTCCAGCGAGAGCGTCCGCTGATTTTGATGGGCTTGCAGAGGGTACCGTCTTTTACACGGTCATAAATGTAGGTCTTGCCGAACCCAGTATCGGCCATGATGAATTTCAGGTCAACGAGCGTGTCTTCGCGCAATTCCATAATTGAATTCTCCAATGTCGGTATATATCAACAACCCCACCCAATCAGAGCAAATGTGACCATATAGCCACATTCAATCCTTAGGTGGTTTGCCGAGGATAAAAGCGATGATTACTGCAGCTAGAAGGCTGAAATCGATGATGACCTCAGCCGGGGTGATGTCTTCGCAGGTGGTTGTCATTCACTGCCTCTACTCCTTTTCAATCTGACGCACGTAATGTACCAGCCAGGCTTTGGGCCGGAATGTGTTGGGCGGCAGGCAATTAATTGTTTTGGCGTGCTTATCAAGAAGGGTGGTGATGATGTGGTCGTGTTCTGATTTGGGCTTGCCGTCAATGGCTGTGAGTATTTCCGTTCTGCACTTACGCGCCACGCTGCGGAGTGCGTTTTCAGCTTCCGGTGTCATAGTGTTCTCCGGGCAATAAAAAACCGCCTCGTTAGGCGGTCTGATTATTTCTTTATAATCCTTAAAACTTCTTCTGGATCTGGGTCGCATTCATGGCAGGCAATAAAGTACTTAACCCCTTCATTATCCTTGATGGATTTCACTAGGAATTCAATACTCTTAAAATCAGGCGTGGGGTCGCCAGGCTCTGTAAATTCAGTCATTTCAGGCATTGGGGTATATAAAATACTATCCATGCCATCCTCTCTTGTAATGCCGAATCCATTCCAACCAGCACCAAATAAATAGTATTCAGTCAATTCACTTCTCCTCCTTCTGATAAACCGGGTCACTGCCACGCGGGAACTGCAACGCGATATTCCTGTAATGCTGCAGGCGTTCTTTGAAGTATTCACGAAGCTCTGCCGGCTGCTGCATCTCCACTTCCATTGCGATAACCGGCAGATTCATACGCTCTTTGAATGCAACGCCAGATGCTGCTAAATCGACGTTTATCCTGTCGCGCTCTTCTCTGCTGCGTGCTGCTAAGTTGTGAGACATGATGTTGTCCTCCTGATGCGAGTATACCGCGCTATCCTTAAAACAGGAGGTGCATATGTGTGGACGATTCGCGCAGTACAGCAGCAGAGATGACTACTTTGAATCGCTCGGCCTGAAGGCTGACGAAATCCAGTACGATCCGGAACCGATAGGGCGGTTTAACGTCGCCCCCGGAACGAAGGTGCTATTGCTCAACGAACGTGAGGAAGAGTTGCATCTCGATCCGGTTTACTGGGGCTATGGGCCAGAGTGGTGGGATAAGCAACCGCTCATCAATGCCCGCGGCGAAACCGCTGCTACCGGCCGCATGTTCAAACCATTGTGGAATCACGGCCGCGCCATTGTGCCGGCTGACGGCTGGTACGAATGGAAGAAAGACGGCAGCAAGAAGCAGCCATATTTCATTTACCACAAAAATAAAACGCCGCTCTTCTTCGCAGCTATCGGCAAGGCGCCCTATGGCAAAGACCATGATAAAGAGGGCTTCGTCATCGTCACATCATCAAGCAACAAGGGTATGGTCGATATCCATGACCGGCGCCCGCTGGTACTGACTGCTGATGCTGTGCGTGAATGGCTGAGCGAAGAAACCACGCCTGAGCGTGCACAGGAAATCGCTAACGATGCTGCGGTACCAGAGAAGGATTTCACCTGGCATCCGGTAAGCAAGAAGGTTGGCAATATCCATAATCAGGGTGATGAGTTGGTCGAAGAGATTGATGATCCGGTGGCTTAATTGATTATTCGCAGACGCCGAGATAAACGCTGCTGCAAACGCTTTTGTCATCCATGGCTCCAAGCATGTCGTATTGCCTGCCGCCGCGGGTGGTAAGAGCCCAATCCTGATATGTTTCGATTCCGTGAGAGTTGAGAGTTACCTTTTTTCCATCACCTTCAGCTCTCATCGGATCCATGGTTGAGGGGAAGAACGCCGCATTACCGCGCTTTGAACATTGCGCGACAATCCGCTCCCACTCAGCAACTCGACTAATTTCTTCAGGCCATCGGGTGAAAATCTCAGCTAGCTCAGCCTTGTTGACGTTTACGCATGGCATACATCCGACACGACTGCATCCTTGCTGATAAAGCGGGTTAGGTTTTATTCCATGCCGGCGAGCTAATGCAAAAACATCGTCATGCGTCCATTTCAGTATGGGCCGGTAAAGCGCGAGGTTGGGCCCAATATCAAAACCTTCCTCCCATTCGGCAAGTAACGCGCGCTTTGGTGATTCCTGCGCCCGCACGCCTTGCCAGCTCACCACCTTTTTTCCTGCGGTAATGATTGGCTGAACTACCTGCTTATCCATAGGTATCTGCTTGAGTTCGAAGGTGCAGAATTTGCGCATCGTTGAGGGGAATGTGCCTTTCCAGATGCACATGTCGAGGAACGGGATGCCGGATGGTTTTAATGCACGAAGAGCTCGGCTCACAATCTTCTCGGTCTCTTCATCGCTAAATCCAAGTTGAGCCAAAGATGCAGGCCACTTTTCGATAACGAACTGTCGTTTACCAGCAATTTGCCGGGAGAAATCTGCTTTTACTCGCTTCAATGGGCCAAGCTTCGATTCCAGATAATCAAGATATTCCAGCGTCAGTGGATGCTCGTGTCCGGTATCAGCGAATGCCGATATAAAATCGACCCCGGACTCAATCGCTAACAACCAGTCTGCGAGGCTGTCTTTCCCTCCTGAAATTGTGACCACATTCATGATGTTGTGGGCGTAACAACGCGAGTCGGCTTTGAAGCTAACTAAGTTCTGAACGGTATTCATGCTTACTCCTGAATGGGCCAGTACCCAGCTTCGATTAATCTGGTGCGGCGCTGTGCCGCTACTCCTGTCTTATTGCGCCGAAACGCCCGCGAATGGTGTTGGTAAAATCTCGCCATTCGTAATTGTCGACTTTCTTCGTCACGATGATTTGTGGCAGCGGTGGGCGCTTCGATGTTTCCATGGCAATGTCACGCAGTCGGCGGCGCTCGCGTTGCTCAGCCTTCCTTGCTTTGGTCCAAAGGCGAGGGTGGTCCTTACTCTCATCGATGCACTTAAGCGCCTCAATCAGCTCCTCTCGCATTATCTTGTGCTGCCGCTCTTTCTCTTGTCGGTACCTGATAGCTGAGAGAAAGGAGAAGCGATCGGTAGCATTTAGGCGTGCGTAATGCGCCGCTTCTTGCGGTGACATTTCCATGGTGGTGGCCTTATTGGTGGGTTAAATCAGAAGGGAATGTCGTCGTCAAAGTCCATTGGCGGTTCGTTATTCGCCGGTGGAGTAGATGGCCCAAGTTGGCGCTGCTGCGACGATTGCTGCTGTGTTCGGTTTCCCGTTCCACCTTCCTGCTTGCCGCCCAACATCTGCATTACACCGCCGACGTTTACGATCACTTCAGTTGTGTATTTGTCCTGGCCTGATTGATCCTGCCATTTGCGGGTGCGAAGTTTCCCTTCAATGTAAATCTGCGATCCCTTGCGCAGGTACTCCCCAGCAACTTCCGCCAGCTTTCCAAACAGAATTACGCGATGCCATTCGGTAATTTCTTTCTGCTCACCCGTGGTTTTGTCGCGCCAGCTCTCCGATGTCGCCAGAGTGATATTGGCGACCGCACCACCATTTGGCATGTACCGAATTTCCGGGTTTTGCCCAAGATTCCCCACTAAAATTACTTTGTTGACGCCTCTGCTGCTCATTTATGCCGCCTTATTAAGTTCGGAACCGCGAGTTTTAAAAACTGCCTCGCATTTTTTCTGATGATCAAGCGACACGGACAGAGCATTCCATGCCGGTCGATAAATGCCTTTCAAATCATCAACCGACCGACATTCAGCGGCCTGTGCCGTGAAGTCGGCCAGGATTTCATCAGGATGGCGCGGGGATGGATGATGTATCTCTGCGTCAGCATCGATTGCTGTTTGCTCAGTTGGGATGCAGAACGTCTGAAACGCAGCGTATTTGTAGGCGATCGACATTGCTTTATTGGTAGCCTTGTCGCCACTGTCCATAGCCTCACCATAGGTCACGACCGTGTGCTTACTGCCGTCCTCGGTGGCAACAAAATCAAACTCTGCCTTGACGACCACATAAAACAGTACACCACCCTTAGCGGTCACCCGCTCAGTTACTGTTCGCTCCGTAATGCGAGGAAGAATGACAAGCCCATGCTTTGCCAGCATAGGTGCCAGAGCGTTATAAACCTGGTCAATGCCACGGAAATTGAAACCTTGTTGTCGGTTCTCGCGGTCCTTGCTTATGCCTTGCTCGGCCATTTCCTTGGCTACAGCGCTAATCGCCTTATAGACGCTCATTCATGCCTCCCATCATTTCAAACTGGCGTTCCGTGCGGTGATCGGCAATCGCATCCTTTGCAGCTTGCTCGTATGTCATAGGGTCGGACAGGTCGCCCAGCGCACCCTGCATGAATTCAAAAAACGCTGCATCGTCGTCGCTCATGCCGCCGCCTTAGTGTGAAGGGTGACAATGTGACGGCGCGTTGTGGCTGCCATCATTTGTAAGTGCGCTGCAGACTCACGATCACCGGTGCTGCGGCTCTCTTTAGCCAGCAAAAGGTAATGGCGGTGCCATGAGATAAGCGCGATACGTGACTGAGGGAATTTCATTTGATAGCTCTCCGCAAAAGATCCATCGCCACCGCCCACTTGGCAGGGCTGCTATACAGGACAGCTTCACGCGAAAGCTCCTGAGCCTTGCTGAATTGACGTGTTTTCATGGTTCGCCTCGCTGATTCAGATTGTTCAGTAGTGAGCGCAGGCCAGAACGGAGGCGGCGCACTAATCGTTCGAGTTGTGATTCATTAAACTGAGCAGCGCCCACGATGGCGCCGCCCGCGATGGCATAGTTCATCGTGGGTTTCCTTGGTGTTGGTTAAATTGTGGTTAGTAGTTGATGCTGGTATGCGGTATGTTGCCGTCTTTGATTTGCATCAGAACGTCGATGGCCTGTACGCGGGTTAGTCCGGCATGACCCATCAGCGCGTTAACGACTGCGGTCCCGATCGTTTTTCGATGGGCTTCATTGGCTGCACGTGCTGCGGCTTCGTCGGCGATGCGCTTCTCTTTAGCAAGACGGGCATCTTCCGCTGCTTTGGCTTTGCGCTTCTCAGCCTCGATAGCCGCTTGTTTCTCACGCTCAGCCTGCTCACGTGCTTCCTGCGCCAGTCTTGCGGTGCGCTCCTGCGCTTCTTTGGCTTCACGCTCTGCACGCTCCTGTGCGGCTTTTGCCTCGGCCTCAGCCTTTTCCTTCGCTGCCTTCAAATCAGCCTCACGTCGTGCTGCTGCTTCGCGTTCCTGCTGTGCTTTCTGCTCAGCCTCAATGCGTGCCTGCTCGACAGCCTGACGCTTAATCTCTTCTTCGTGAGCAATGCGCTGGCGCTCTGCTTCGGCTTTCGCTTCCGCTGCGTCACGGTCGAATTTGTCATTCAGAAGTAGGGCGATTTCATGATCGGATTCAAGCTGCTTCTTCAGTGCCTCTTCTGCCGCCTTCTGCTCAGCCTCAATTCGCTGGCGCTCTTCCTCCGCAGCCTTGTCAGCAGCGATGCGCTCTTGCTCAGCCTCCCATTCAGTCAGTGGTTTGCGCGTTTCATCACGCAGCGCATCGCAGGCATCGACAAAGCGCTTAATCTCTGCCTCAGCGGGCTTCACAGCCTCTTTAAGTCGCTTGAGGTAGTCACGACCTGGCTTTTCGATTGCAGTCTTGCTGCGTGATACCTGCGCTGCCAATGAAGCAACACGAGCGCGACCTTTTGCCGTGGTGAGGTCTGGAACCTCATTCACCTGTTTACGAATCTCTTCAAGAAACGCATCAAGTCCGTTCGGCACATACAGCGCTGGCGCTTGATCAGGCTTAATTTCGAGTACTGATAAATCCGTTGTTTCACTCATTTCCTTCTCCTGTGAGCAAAAAAATACCCGCACATAGGCGGGTGTATTTAGGAAATCCCTATCACAGCAAGACCCATAACTGGCTTGTAAAGAATCAGAGGGTTAGGGATTATCAAATCATGACTACATACCGTGTAAGAGTGGGTTTTCATAACCCAACAGGCCTGACATTCAGGCAACTTGATGAGGTGCTTGAACCTCTACGCTTCTGGAGAACAGAGCCGTGCGGAGGAAATTTCCGTTATTACATGGAGTACGAATACCAGACAGAAGTCAGGAGTATTTGTGACGTATGTGAGTTGGCATATTCACAAGCATGTAAGGTTAGGAAGTGTCCGCTGATTCTTGTTGAGGCCAAAACTCGTGAAGAGAATTCACATCTTTAGTCCCGTAATGCGGAATATTTCCCCCCTAATGAAGATCATATGGCTTGCCAGAAAAGGGCTGGCACCTGATGAATCCGTTTTGAATGCTAACTTTTCACACTATGCATAGGAGGACCGTCGTGAAGAAAAGTGAACTCCCAACCAAAATCTGTACCGTGTGTGGACGGCCTTTCACATGGCGTAAAAAGTGGGAGAAGTGCTGGGATGAAGTGCGTAAGTGCTCGGAGCGTTGCCGGAGGCAGTGAGCGTTGTCGGTGGTTACTGGCCCAACGCCTTACTCACTGCAGCAGCGCATTTATTGTAAGCTTCTTCGCTCATTGAGAATTTCATTGCCTCCTGGAGCGCCTCAAGTAGCTCAGGCGCCGCGGCTATTAAGTTCACATTGCCTTCGTCTTCATCAGTCATTCCCAAAACAACATCAATTGGGTTCATACAGATGTGAACCATCTGGCTATCTGTTCCTACGCTACCTACATCCTTTGACCTGATGTGCCACGGCCCCGGTGTGCCTTTGAATCCTTCCATCTCAAATCCTCGCTATCATCGCCAACCCCATCAGCAACACAGTCACTACCCAGCAGATAATGCAATCTTGTGTGCTCATGGTTTTGGCTTTTGTGTAGGTAAAAAGAAACCCGCTCGGGGGCGGGTTATAAACAGCGTTGCGTTGTCAGCACAATCTTTTCAACATCTTCCATGAATACCTATTCTGGCAAGCTTGCCCATGCTTAATGCACGCTCAGGGCTTTAATTTTTACAGTCTCTTTTTCACCGTTTTTTGTAACCGTGAACGTGATTTCAAGCTTTTCCATACTCACCTCTTATCAGTTCTGCTGCGTCCACGCTGTTTAGTGAACAGGTGGCGTAAAAAAAGCCGCTACATTGCGGCCAGTTCGCGCTTAATCATTTCTGTGGTTCTGATGGCCCACTTATCAACCATCTTTCCATCAATAAATATGGGCACCATTTCTTCAGGTCGAACCATGCATTCAGACTGCAATTTGCATCCATTGCACTTCTTGAATTGTCCGCACCATTTGTCAGTTTCAGAAATCATATGGTCAGTCCTGATACTGACTCATTTCATCGTCTGGATGCTCTTCGAATTCATCGCTCTCCATCCTTCACCTCGCCGTCACGTTGTCTTTAGATTTCCGATAGCCAGCTGCGAACTGAGCCATATCCGGCAAACAAACCCCTCCACCTTCCTGCTTATCACGTAGACTAGGGGAGGAGGTGGCGCGGGCAACCTTCGCTGTGCAGCCCAATGAGAGCTTCGTGAAGGCCCGATCGATTCTTTTGGTGTAACCGTCACGCTCAATCTGTTCAGTGGCTTTACGTGCGTTGTACGCAGCCATACGACGTTGATTTCTGTTCATGGGTATTCCTCGATGAGTGCTTGGGTGGTGACATGTCACGCCGCTGATCTTCGTGATTGCGCTTTTTCACGCTGCAATTCTTGCCACCCCGAAGCACTCGCCTCGGCCTGTGTATTCACAGGGCTAAATTTTTAAAGAGCTGAAATCCGTTTCGTAGTTCGCCAGCGTCCTGCTGATGGGATAAACAATACTCTAGGTATTATTCTGTGGCAATACCCAGAGTATTAAAAATAATATGGTAAGTATTAAAATGATGATTGTGAAAGGAATTTATTTTTTGCAGGTAATAAAAAAGCCGCTCTAGGCGGCTCATTTAGGCGGGGGGTTGCTACACGTATCTAACTTTGGATTCAACAACCACACCAATGATGCGGCAGTTGCCGTTGATGGGTGTCATAGGCCAAGCAGGATTAAGGCCTTTTAGGTAGCGCTGGCCGCCGTCGATTACGAGCTTCTTAAATGTCGCTTCATTAGCATCAATTAGTTTGGCGACGACAAGCGATCCATTTTTTGCTTCTCTACCGGTATCAACCAGCACACTGTGGCCTTCGGGAATGCTTTGCCCGATCGGTGCCGTCATCGAATCGCCCTCGACTTTCAGCCAGAATCCTGTGCCCTGAATCGGCACATCAGATTCATACCATTCATTTATCTCGCTGATCGAATAGGGTTCCATTGCTTCTTCCCATTGTCCTGCGCTCACCCAACTGAGCATAGGATACCTTCCTTTTGGTTCGTATGGTCCAGCGTAGGTCACGTTTTTTTCGAGCGCGGGCGCAGAGGCTCCATCCACTTCTTTTGCCAACGATGGACTGAAATCAGAAACAGGAACCTGGAGTAAGCGAGAAAAAGTTAAAGCTGCGCTTAAGTTAAGCGCGTTGCGGCCATTCAGGTAATGACCTACGGCACCCTGTGTTATGTCCAGAGCGTCCGCGATATGTTGCTGGGTAATGCCCAGGCTTTTCTTCTTCGACTCGTACAGAGCCTTGAGGCGCTTAGCGTCTTCCAGCTGTTCCGGCGTCAACGTCTTTGTATTTTTCATTCCCTGATTCTAATACCTCAGTTATTAAAATATGAAATACCGTAGGTATTGATTTAATTAATACTCGTAGTATTATTGCTCCATCGGTAATCACGCGGAGGAAACCGATGGAAAAGATCACTCTCGCTGATTACGTCAAGGAGAACGGTCAGGCAAAAGCCGCCGACATTATCGGCGTTCACCAGACGGCAATCAGCAAAGCAGTACGAGTTGGCCGGAAGATTTTTATCACGACCTTGCCTGATGGTCAGGTTGTTGCAGAAGAAACCCGACCATTCCCAAGCAGCAAAAACGCCGCCGCATAAGCGGCACCGCATAAGCGGCACCGCTCTTTATCAATCTGACCGCCCTCGGAACACCAGGGCAAAACCCAAGTGACTTGCTCACCGCAATGTCACGCAACCAATTAACTAACAAGGACAAGTATCAACTATGGAACAAGCAACTCAAAGCAAGAACGCACGCCGCATCGAGTCGGCGCTGCTGAATAAGCTGGCATCAATCAGCCAGAAAACCTTCGCTGAAAGGCTGGGTATCGCCGAGTACCAGGTCAGCCGCATGAAAAAGAACTTCTTCCGTCAGATGAGCATGGCTATCGACATTCTTGAATACGGGATTGTTGATGACGACGCAGCGCAACTGGCTAAAGCAGTGGCGAAAGAAGTGGCCCTGATTTTGGGCAAAGAAAAAGCCGAGATGAGCAGCAACTCATTCCCGGCCTGATGTATGGATTAACTGGATCAACATACAGGAGTAATTATGAGTAGTTTACTTTCGCTTTACAAGGCCAAAGAGAAAAACGGCACCGAAATGTCAGCCAAGAAAACGTTCCTGGTGCCGCTGTCTGAGCTGTATATCGAGCCGGGTTACAACGTGCGTGAAATCGACCAGGCGCACATTGAAGAATTCCGCGACGCTTACATCGCCGGTGAATTTGTGCCGCCTCTGGCGGTTCAGGTGACCGACAAAGGCATCAAGATAATCGACGGTCACCATCGCTATCACGGTGCGTTGCTGGCGACTGAATCCGGTACCGAAATCCCGCGCCTTGAGTGCAAGGATTTTTCCGGTACTGAAGCCGATCGCATTGCCTTCATGGTTACCAGTAGTCAGGGCAAGCCGCTAACCTCGCTGGAACGCGCGGCGGCATATCAGCGCCTGGCTAATCAGGGATGGGAACCGGCTGAGATCGCCAAGCGAGTTAAGCGCTCTCCTTCAGATGTCGATCACCATCTCCAGCTGCTTACCTGCGGCGATGAGCTGATCGAGATGGTCAAGACTGGCGCCGTGGCGGCTACAACAGCAGTGGCGCTCTCACGCGAGCATGGGCCGAAAGCTGGCGCTGTTGCGCTTGAGCAGATGGCTAAGGTGAAGGCTGCTGGCAAAACCAGGCTGTCACGCAGCGCTGCCATACCTCTCTTTAGCGCCACAAAGGCTCGTCGCCTGGTTGAGTTGGTTGCTCAAGCTGAGATTTACAGCAATGACGAAGCCGACTTCATGCTGGCAATGGATACCTCCGAAGAGATTAAACAGATCGTCGCCGACTATCGCGCTGGCTTTCCCGGTAAGTGGGAGGATTCATGAGCCTCGCCAAAGTCATTTCATTCCCCAAGAAAACCGAGCAAACAGGAGGTCATATGGCCGACCTGTCCAACGGGTATACCAAAGTCGCCAACGAGATTCAGAAGCTTAAACCGCGCCTCAGATTGTCGGGGCGTGAGTGGCAATGTTTTGAAGCGGTGATATGGCTTACCTACGGATGGAATAAAAAACAGGACAGGGTAACGAACACTGTAATCGCCGACCTCACCGGTCTTGAAGATACGCATGTTTCAAACGCTATCAAAGCTCTTGCCGATAGACAAATTATCTTCAGCCATAAACAGGGTGGGATGAAATTAGTCGGTGTAAATACTGAGCTTTCAGCATGGATATTAGACAAACCGGAAACGGTAAAAAAGTTACCGAAAACGGTAAAAACCTTACCGGAATCGGTAAAACTCTTACCGGAAACGGTAGCCACCCAATACAAGAACAAGAACAGTATTAAAAACACTACGTCAGAGAATTCTAACGAATCCCCTGACTCACCCTCCAAGCAGCTTCCATTTCTTCGTCCTGATGCAGCCATTCAATCACCCAAAGGTGATAAGTGGGGAACGGCTGATGACCTGAAGGCTGCTGAGTGGATGTTCTGCAAGGTGGTGATCGTCGCACCAACGGCTCAGGAACCTAACTGGCCAGCCTGGTCGAACGATATTCGCCTGATGCGCAATGCCCTGAACGTCAGCCATCACGAAATATGTGAGCTGTTCAAATGGGCCAACGCCGATCACTTCTGGCAAACAAACGTTATGAGCCCTGCAAAGCTCCGCGAGAAGTGGGACACGCTCAAGGCTCAGATGAACAAACCTAACCGAAACCGACATGCGCCAGAGCCGCAGCAACCCGCCAAGCACTGGAACAGCCGTGATGCCTGGGAGAATGAGTTCCTATGAGACAACTCGTATCAGCAATTCAAAATCGCGACGGTAACGCGCTGGCCCGTCTGGCTGGCGATGGACCACAGCCGGCTGACCGTGTCCTGAAAGAGGGCGACGAAAGGTTAGTCGATGCGCTGTTCAGCAGTCTGAAGCAGGTATTCCCGGCATCGGTCAGCACTGCCTGGAAGAATCCCGCCGACGAAGCGAACGCCAAGCGTCAGTGGATCGCCGCTTTCGCCGAGAACGGCATTCACAGCAAGCAGCAGTTATCAGCAGGAATGAAACACGCACGCGCAAGCGGCTCGCCGTTCCTGCCATCGCCAGGCCAGTTCATTGAGTGGTGCAAAGAGGCTTCATTCAGCGCTGCAGGCATGCCCGACGAAGACGAGTTGTATTCGATGGTGATGACCTACTGCGCTAAGCGTGGAGATTATGCGTCGCCGGAGCAGTACCCGTGGAAGAACAACGCTGATTACTGGATGGTTACTGGCCTGTACAGCATGATGCGCGCCGGAAACCTGAGTGAAGCAGAGCTACGCGTTAAGTGCCGGGCAGAGCTACGCAAGATGTTGCAGCGCATCGAAGCTGGCGAAGACATACCGGAGCCGCGAAAGCAGCTGCTGAAGCTCTCCATCCCATCAACCAACGAGAAGGCTCTCGAAGGTGTCGCCTTGCTTCGCGCAAGACTTAAAGCGGCAAGGTCATCATGAACCAGTTTACCTACCATCAAACCAGCGGCGATCATCGCCGTTAGATTTGGAAGTGGTATTTTCGCATCGCAAAAAATCAATAAGTTCTGCTTTATGTTTCATGGTGTGAATTCGACTTGCGCTTTACCGGTAACATCTTATTTTCAGATGGAGAGTTCAATACACCCAAACTGAAGAGGGATATTTATGGCTAAGCATCATTTCATTAAAACACTTGAAATATCAGCAATTGTTATATTCGCGCTGGTTTTGGCTTATCTGGCCGTTACCGGAATCCTTTCATCTGCGGGCATAGATCACTCCTGGCCGTATCCGAATAAGTAACTAGGAACAACACCAGGGAAATAAGCACCGCTTAAATATAAACATAATAAATCACATGACCGATATCTCTAAAAATGGGGTTCGGTTGCACAAATCGAACTTCTTCGCCATCGGGCAACAACTTCTTCCTCTGCTCGAATCTGGCGAAAGCTACCGGCTAATCGTTAAGCCGTGGAAAGAAAAACGCAGCATTAACCAGAACTCCTTATCCCATATGTGGTACGCCGAAATCAGCGCCTATCTGATTAAATCCGGCCGTGCCGACGCCACGCCTGAATGGGTAAAGCGAAACCTCAAGCGCACCTATCTTGGATGCGAAGAAATCACCTACACCGACTTCGTTACCGGCGAGAAGGTCACCACCTACGAACCCCGGCACACATCCAACCTTGATACAGGAGAGATGCATTTCTTTCTGAATCAGGTTGAGCGGTGGTGCGCGCAGTTCGGCCTGGCGCTGACAATCCCGCACGACAGCGAATACCAAAAGCTGAAGGAAAAACAAAATGCCTAAACACCACTGGAGTCGAGAGGAAATCGAAATCCTCTGCAATGAATACCCCTCATCACCCACCGATTTACTTGTCGAACTGCTTGGAAAAAGCCAGCAGGCAATCAACTCGAAGGCGACATTCCTTGGCCTGAAGAAAACGCCAGCCATGCTTTCACAAATCAGGCACAACGCGACTGATAGCAGGAGAAGGGTGAGATGAAGAGACGCAAATCCATCTGGGAACGCTACGAAAACCACGCCATCTACGACACCAAATCACCCCGCAAGAAACGCCAGCCACAACCTACCGAATCCCAAGTAACCACTTTCAGCTATCTGGAAGGGCTGCGCCAATCTGTGGCTTACAAAGTGAGGTTCACGCGATGACGGCTTACTACAACGAAATCGACCCCTACGCCGCCCAATGGCTGCGTAACTTAATTGAAGCAGGACACATCGCCGCCGGCGTTGTTGATGAAAGGAGTATTGAGGATGTTACACCCGGAGATTTGCGAGGCTTCATACAGTGTCATTTTTTCGCTGGAATCGGCGTCTGGAGTTACGCGCTCCGCCAGTCAGGATGGAGTGACGATCGCCCAGTCTGGACCGGAAGCTGTCCATGCCAACCTTTCAGCCCGGCAGGCAAAGGAAAAGGATTTGCTGACGAGCGGCACCTTTGGCCCCACTTCCACTACCTCATCGAAAAGCTGCGACCTGAGACAGTCTTTGGAGAGCAGGTTGCGAGCAAAGACGGACTTGCTTGGTTCGACCTTGTACAAACTGACCTGGAAGGAACGGGATACGCCGCAGCAGCTCTTGATATCTGCGCTGCGGGCTTCGGTGCGCCGCACATCAGGCAGCGACTCTTCTGGGTGGCCAACTCCGACAGCGAACAACGGAACCGGAGCAGGAACGAGCGGCCGTCAAGGTGGAATGAACCTTCAGTCGAAAGCCCAGCTAGCGGGCTGGCAGACGCCAGTGGCGAACGATGCGACAGGTTCAACCCACTGTTACAGCGGGAAGCATCCGGACGGGGCACCGAAAGTTTGCCTGAAGCTGCCGGGTACAGCGAAATTGTCGGGATGGCCGACGCCTACAGCAGCGAGCAACGACAGGACGCCGAACCCGGAAAATGCAATGAGCATGAAGAGAAAGGACGGCACGAAAATACAGCAGCGCCTGCAGGATTTTGCGTCGATAGCTCAGCCAATCCGGTTAACGGCTTTTGGAGAGATTCTGACTGGCTCCTCTGCCGGGATGGAAAGTGGAGGCCAGTTGAACCCGGCTCATTCCCGCTGGCTCATGGCGCTACCCAAAGAGTGGGACGATTGCGCGCCTACGGTAACGCGATCAACGCGGAAGTCGCGAAAGGATTCATAGAGGCATTCATGGAGGTTCAACATGCGTGAACGCTGCCAACGCTGCCACACCATCCTCACCAGTGAAGATAAGTATTGGTATGGGGTCGCATGTGAGTCCTGTGAAACCGACCTGAAGTGGGAGGAATATGAGCAACACAACCTCATCAAATCAGCCCACTGGCGCTGGCGAGCAATCTGCTTTGGTCTGCGTGTTCTGCGCCATTACCCTGACCGATTGCGAGACCTATTGCTGCAGCGCTTGCGAGGTGGAGCTAATGAGCGACCCGAATTTCAGGATGTGCGGAGGAAGCGATGAGGAAAGTCAGAAGGCGATGTAAAAACTCCGACTGCCGCGAATGGTTCCATCCAAAATTCAGCAACCAATGGTGGTGCAGCCCGGAATGCGGAACGGTAATCACATTAGCCAAAAGAGAAAAAGACCGGCAGAAGTCGATACAAGAAGCAGAACGACGACGAAAGGATGAATCCCAGCAGGAACGACGCAGTATCAAAGTCCGCAAGTTAGCACTACAACCCCTCAGCCACTTCCACAAACAAGCACAATCCGCCTTCAACGAATATATACGCACCCGTGACGCCGCCGAGCCGTGCATCAGCTGCGGGCGTTTTCATGAGGGCAAATATGACGCAGGCCATTACCGCACCCGCGGCGCATCACCGGCCACACGTTACGACGAAACCAACTGCCATAAGCAATGCGTTCCTTGTAACCAGCACCTCTCCGGCAACATCGAAAACTACACGCCAAACCTGATTAAGAAAATCGGTCAGGCTGCGTTTGATCGCCTGATGGGCCCGCACGAGCTGAAAAAGTGGACGCGTGAAGAGCTGCAGGAGCTGGCGGCGCATTACCGGCAGAAAACCAGAGAGCTGAATAAGCGAAGAGAGGCAGCATGATAGTCGATTACCTGCACGACAAATGGCGCTTGCTGCGCATGTACCGAGCCCGCCGCATGTTCGAAATCAACTACCGCATATTGCGTAACACAGCGAAAATCATGGGGGTGAAAAATGCCAGTACGCGAGCTTAATCTCAGCAAAGAGCAACATGACTGGCTGAATGGCTGGTTAGAGCTGTGGGGAGCGTGGGTATATTCAGGAAGGCTGGAAAAGCGCATGACCAGCGTCATAGCGCAATACATGGCTACTGTTGAACCACAATCATATCCATGCCGGCCAATGTGCAACGATGATGACGGACTCTTGATTTCTCAGGTCGTGGACTCCGTCATGTGCATCGATAAAAAAGCTCTTGGCATCCTGCTAAGTTACTACGCGCACGGCTCTTCCAAGCGTGCGATCGCATCTTACTATCACAAGTGTGCAAGTCCTCGCAAAATGTCGGGTCGCGGTGGTGAAAGCTATCGCATACCATCGATGATTACTTGCCGGCGAGAAGTGGACGAAATACTCAATGCGAGTTTGTATCTTCTCTACACTCCGTTGCTAAATGCATTCAACGATCGCAAACGTGTAGTGAAAATTAGAAAAGTCGCATAGTAGGGGTTGACTCCATTGAGCCAATGAGCCACAATTTGGATGTAAGCTGCCGTAAGTGTTCTTAAATGAGCCAGCAGCGACAAATTCCATCACAGTGAGATAGTTAAAGAGCCTCGTAGCCTCACCAGCTAGCGGGGCTTTTTTGCGATATTGACACCCGAAAAAAGTTTTTGTAAAAAGTGAATCGCCTGATGTGTATTGTTCTTTAGTCCAATCATTCATCTCGCATATCAGGCCGAAAGCCTCGTCTTAACCGATGGGGCTTTTTGTTTTATAAGTATTTTATACGCTCAACCCTTTAAGATTAATCTTAGCTGAATATAATGCTGCGGATGCGGTGAATCCCCCTATGCGGAGGGGTGGAATCCGAATCAGCATAAAGCTTGATATGTCGCACGGGATGGACTTTGTCGGGTTTGCTGTCTCACCGGGAGGCACCCGGCGCCGCACACCAAAAAATTAGGCACTGCTTCGGCGGTGCCTTTTTTATTGCATAGATTCTGACTGCCAGGCTGAGCATCTTGTGCTGCAAATGAATATGATTAGCTGACTAATAGTAAATAGAGCAAGTAACGTTAAATTTCCACGTTACGAATTTGAGAAGATTGCTTCGCCCCTTCAAGAGCTAAGCCATTACGAGTGCCGGAGATAAGCGCCGGGTGGGGCACATCAAATTTAAGAGGTCGCCAATTGGCGGCCTTTTTTCGTTTTGCGCCATCCCAAAACTTATTCAGACCCTCTTTGCTGTGTGGGGATGCGCGCACTTTTCTTACGACTACAGGCGGCACCAAGCGAACAGCGAGGTGTATATGAGTATCGATATGAGCAAACTGGCATCAGGCGCGGCATACGGCGCATCTGCCGGGACAATTGCCAACGGTCTGCTGACCCGGTTAAGTCCCGATGAATGGAGTGCTGTTGGCGTGCTGGCCGGTATTCTGGTTGCGCTATTCACGCTCGGCATCAACTGGTATTACAAACGCAAGGCCACAATGGCGCAAATCAAAGCGCTGCAACGCTGGCCCACCGCGCCCGACCTCACCGAGGATTAACCCAATGGCAATGTCTAACACACTGCGCAACAGGCTTATTGCTGCTGCTGGCGGCGGTGCCATGCTTATCGCAACGGTATTCCTCGGTGGAAAGGATGGGGTAGAGGGTCGCGTATACGAACCCTACAAAGATGTGGCTGGGGTATGGACTGTCTGCGATGGTCATACCGGTTCCGACATCGTGAAGGGAAAGAAGTACACCGACCGAGAATGCGATCGCCTGATGTGGAATGACCTGCAGCCAGTTAAGAAGGCTGTCGATTCCATGGTGAAGGTGCCGCTGGGCGAGTATCCCCGCGCCGCGCTCTACAGCTTCACTTATAACGTCGGTACATCTGCCTTCTCCAAATCCACACTGCTGAAAAAGCTTAACGCTGGAGACCAGGCTGGAGCATGCGAAGAGCTGCGCCGCTGGGTGTATGCCGGTGGCATGAAGTGGAAAGGCCTGATGAACCGCCGTGACATGGAGCGTTCTCTCTGCTTGGCGGATGGCCCAAATGATATTTAACTTGCGCATCTACCTGATCAGCATCGCTGTGATGATAGCCATTGCCATCGGATACGGGGAGATCCGCTACCTGAACGGATGGTATGCGCACAGTGCCAAAGTTAAAGCTGACTATGCACTAAAGAAGCAGAAGGCCGAAATAAAGCTGGCTCCTACTGAAGCTAAGGCCGCAACGGCCAATGCTAAAGGAAAGGTCATCTACCAAACCATTTATCGCGACGTGGTGAGATATGTTCAGGATCCGAATCGCACTGTGTGCCGGTTTGATGATGATGCTGTCAGCATGCGCCAGCGTGCCATCGACGCTGCCAACAATATCGCAGGATTTGATGACACCTCCGTGCAGACTGAGCCCAGCGGGAAAGGACAGTGATGCGGATCTGCAATCGGACGTTGAGAATGCGGAGTGTGTGAGAACGCTTCGACTCAACACTTACCGATGGCAGGCGTGGTATAGAGCTTCGGAATGAGCATCACAGGGCGCATATATGAGTGCGCCCTGTGCATCACTGGCAGCCTAGGCTTTTCAGAGTGTCAACCAAAACAGGTAATGCTGGCGAACTCCATGGATCGATGAAGTCTGAGTGAAGAGTAGAACCTACAAGTTTACCGGCCTTATCGTAAAGCGGGTCAGAGTGGCTGGATTCGTACTTCTTGTTTCGGTTGTCTATAGGATTAAAGATTTGGCGCAATGTGACTGGAGGGCAAGTCCCTGCACCACCACGCGCCGCTTGCTGCATAGCTGCCGCTATGAATCCAGAGCAATAAGACCAGTCACTTCTGCTTTGTTTTGTTTCTTCGGAGTTAGAGCCACTCACGCAATAGCTATAAATCTGCCCAATACTAGGAGAAGTCATTTCCACATTGGGACTTATAGGGGCGATTACAGGTAAATCCAAAAATTTGTCGTCAGCGTATGATAAGCAGCTAACTAGACACAGTGTGGATAAGAACAGCTTTTTCATTTGTATAATCAATACAGTCAGTTATCAGTGCTTTTATTATGACAAGAAGCCACACAAAGAAAAATCTGAAAAGAAGCACAGGCGATCCACGCTGTGAATCGTTGCGGCATCGGCCCACTTAGCATTGAGGTCATTATGTCACTACAAGGTAGTCAAAACCCGTCACATTTCCGCGAGTAATGGGATAAGCACTCAGACGAGCAAGAAGAGTGAGCATCCCAAGGCGCATTTGCGAGTGCGCCTGATGATGAAGTGCAACACCTAAATTTGGCAGATTGTTAACTAATTAGTATGAAGTTATCATTTTCATCATCGGAAACAATCTTAAAAATATTGAAATGAATTTCCTAAAAATCTGCATGGAATGCGGTATTAAGCGTTACTTTTGGCTAGGCAGGACTGACACAGACAAAGATCTTTGCGAGAGCTGTTATCACGACCTTAAGTCTCATGTTCGGGACACAGCGAATCGCGGCAATGAATCTGCCGAAAGTTGTAGTTCGGAAGGTGATAAGGATGCCAGTGTGAAAGGTTATCCTGGCTCCTGAAGATCATTAAGAAAGAACACATTTGAAGAGCCTCCTTCTGGCGGTTTTATTTTGTGCTGAAAACTGCATTCACTGAGTTCAATTTTCAGCATAAACACAACGAATCAGCGGTTGGCACTATCGCCTTTGCCGAGGGTTACATCCATCTCACTAGCAGGGAATTCTAAATGGCACAGCTAATCGCTCGAGTTCGATGCAAGACTCCCTCTCAGGAAGATACCAACGCCATATGCGAGCAGGTGGAAGATCAAATGGCTGGGCAGCCATTGAATGCAGAAACGGCCTTTACTTTCACAGAGGAAGTGCGTCGCAGACTGATCGATATGATTGAGGTCGAATTGGCCTAGCCAGTCCGAAGGAGTTAAGCATGGACAGCAACCGCCCATATCCTCCAGTCGAACTTGTTGAAGAGTTTACGCCTTACATCAAGCTCACCCCGGCAACGGGCGTCCATGAGTGGGTTATAGAGCAAATCATCAGTGAAGATGGTGAGCTGCATAACCCGGATCATCTGCATCTGCTTGAGGCTGACATTGCTTTTCTGTGGGCGGCCACTGCATTTACTAAACAGGGGCGCACCGTCCTTGGTCAGGCTGAAGAAGTAATGATGCGTGCCGGCGGATGGCAAAAGGCCAGAATGGAGCAGCAGCTTTATGAGTGGTTCGATCATAAACCTGATTTCATTATCACGCTGGCCGGTGACTTCTGCTCGCAATGCAGCGACCTCGAATTCTGCGCACTGGTAGAGCATGAGCTTTATCACATTGCTCAAGCCACCGATGAGTTTGGCGCACCTAAGTTCACGCGAGATGGCGATCCTAAGTTGTGCTTGCGTGGCCACGACGTGGAAGAGTTCACCGGAGTGGTTCGCCGCTATGGTGCAAGCGCTGACGTACAGGAACTAATTAATGCCGCCGCTCAACCTGCGGAAGTGGCAAACATCAACATAGCCAGAGCATGCGGTACGTGCCTGATGAAACTGGCATAACTTTTATCTGCTTTGTCATGGAGGTGACCTGTGGCAGCTTTATCGACAGAGGTTAAAGCCTTCATCGTTCAATCCCTCGCATGCTATGACACACCTGCAAAGGTGATCGAGCTTGTAAAAGAGAATTTCAGGGTGACCGTCACCCGTCAGCAGGTGTCAGCTTATGACCCGGCTAACGCGATGGCTAAGAGCCTTAGTCAGAAGTGGGTCGACCTGTTCAACGTGACCCGCACTCGCTTCCAGACCGAAATCACCGATATCCCGATCGCCAACAAAGCCTACCGCCTGCGCACCCTCGACCGGATGATGAACAAGGCTGAGAACATGCGAAACATGGCGCTGGCTGCAACCCTGATTGAACAGGCTGCCAAAGAGTGCGGTGACGCTTACACGAACAAGCAAAAGGTTGAGCATACGGGAAAAGACGGTGGACCAATTGAGTCGGCAACGCTGACCAAAGACGAATACAAAGCTGCGCGGCGGGAGATGATGGAGGATGACGACTGCTGAGCAGAAGATTTACGCGCGAAAAATTGAGTGTGAAGAAGATGGCATGTATTTCGCCCGATATTTCTTCAAGCAGCGCACCGACGGCAAAATGATTGTAGCGCCGCATCACAAGGTTATTCAGCAAACGCTCGACCGGGTGATTGATGGCGAAATCAAAAGGCTGATCATCAACGTTCCGCCTGGCTACACCAAAACCGAGTTGGCAACCATCAATATGATGGGGCGAGGGCTGGCACTGAACCGCCGCGCGCGCTTCATGCACCTGTCGTACTCGCACAATCTTGCGCTACTGAACTCATCAACTGCCCGCACCATGATTAAGTCGAAGGCTTATCAGTCGATGTGGCCGATGGCGCTGCGCGATGATGCAGACAGCAAGGCGATGTGGTGGAACGAATTCGGCGGCGGTGTCTATGCTTCTTCCGCTGCGGGTCAGGTTACTGGCTTTCGAGCCGGGCATATGGAGCCGGGCTGGCAGGGCAGTCTGATTATTGATGATCCGGTAAAGCCTGATGACGCTTACAGCGAAATCGTGCGTGACGGCGTTAATAACCGCTTTAACGAAACCATCAAATCACGTCTGGCCGTCGAAACAACGCCGATGATTGTGATCATGCAGCGCATTCACTATCACGACCTGAGCGGTTACCTGCTGCGAGGCGGCAGCGGGGAAGAGTGGCATCACCTGAATCTGCCGGTGATTATCAACAGCAGCCAGTCATATAACTCGCTGTACCCGGAAAACACTCACGCGATACCGATTGATCATGGCCTGCCTGATGGCTGGCTATGGCCGTTTAAGCACAACGAAACGCACCGCGTATCGCTGTTCTCGCACCGCCGCACGGCTGAAGCGCAGTACATGCAGAAGCCTCGCCGCTTCAATGCTGAAGGTGCGCTGTGGAACGAGGCGATTATATCCGGCGCTCATGCGCTGCAAATCGCCATAGAATCGACCCGTACCGTTATCTCGATTGACCCTCAGGCAGTGAACAATGAGGACAGCGATGAAACAGGTATCGTGGCCGCCAGTTCCTACGGAAAAGGCAATGAGCGCCTTTTCTCTGTCGATGGTGATTACTCCGGCAAATTCTCGCCGAACGGCTGGGCCAAAAAAGCCATATGGGCTTATAACGAGCACCGCGCTGAAGCGATAGTGATCGAAACGAACCAGGGTGGCGATATGGCCGAGGATACGCTGCGCAACGCGGGGTATACCGGTCGCATCATCCGGGTGCACGCCAGCAAAGGTAAGTACGCCCGCGCTGAGCCAATATCTGCCCTGTATGAGCAGGGCCGTGTGGCGCATCGTGGCAATCTCTACACGCTGGAAAATCAACTTATGGAATACGTGCCAGCTACTGCCAAGAAATCACCAGACCGCCTTGATGCGCTGGTCTGGGCAATTACCGAACTGTTCCAGCCGAAAGGCGTAACCGTCAGACCTTTCTCTGCCTAACCGGAAATCACAATGAGTAATGACGTTCGCAAGCGGTCCGCAAAAATCGAGGCCATCGCCGGTTGCTGGCCGATGATTGCCGCTCTGCTGGGCGGCACCTCTGCCATGCGCGATGCGGGCAAAATGTATTTGCCTAAATGGCCAAACGAGGACGAGGGCTTTTATAAGAACCGCCTCGCGACGGCCACGCTGTTTCCGGCCTTCTCACGCACTGTTGAGGTATTGAGCGGCAAGCCATTCTCTCGCCCGGTTTCGTGGGATGAGAAAAAGGTGCCTGAGCGCATTCAGCAGATGTTCCCGGATATCGATCAGCAGGGCACCAACCTGCATTCTTTCCTGGCTGATATCTGTGAAGAGGTAATGGCTAACGGCATCTGCGGCATTCTGGTTGAGCACCCGCCAACCGAAGGCAATCTGTCGGTAGCCGAGGAAAAAAGGCGCGGCCTGCGACCTTACTTTGCCAAGATTGGGGCAAACAGCCTGCTCGACTTCGACTCACAGCGTATCGACGGGCGCGAGACATTCACCATGCTCCGCTTTGTCGAGACGGTAAGTGAGCGCGATCCGGAAAATGAGTTTGTCGTGAAGGAAATCGAGCAGGTTCGCGTGCTGAATCCGGGCCGGTGGCGTACCTATCGCCAGAAAATCAACGCTTCAAATGTTCTTGAGTGGCAGCTGCATGAAGAGGGTGTAACCAGCCTGGAGAAAATCACGTTTGTGCCTGTCTACGGCGATAAGCGTGGCTTCATGCAATCCCGCCCGCCACTTGCACAACTCGCCTTCCTCAACATCGAACACTGGCAGTCACGCAGCGATCAGCAGACTATTTTGCATGTTGCCCGCGTGCCGATCCTCTTCGGTCGCAAGCTTGGTGATGCGCCGATTACGGTAGGCGCCGCAAACGCCATCGTTTCCGATGAAGATGACGCCGACCTCAAATACGTTGAGCACACCGGCAAGGCCATTGAAGCCGGGCGTACCGATCTGCGCGACCTCGAAGACCTCATGCGGCAGATTGGCGCTGAGTTGCTTGTCATCAAACCGGGTAGGCAGACGGTCGCACAGACTGTAGCTGACAATGAGGCAGGCACCTGCGCGTTACAGCGCATAGTTGGTGACCTGACTGATGCGGCTAATCTGGCCCTGCAGTATGCGGCAGAGTGGATTAAGGAGAAAGACGGCGGCACAGTCACCATCTTCCGCGACTTTGGCGCTGCCACGCTTGCCGAGGCATCAGCAGCACTGCTCATGGATATGAATGTCGCTAACGCGCTCTCCAACGAAACGTTGTTTAACGAGATGCAGCGTCGTGGGCTGATTGACATCGAACTGAACTGGGCAGATGAGCAGGCTCGAATCGCGAAACAGGCACCTCGCCCGGGTGAAACAAAGACAACGCTGACCGGCTGATTACCAGCCGCAAAGACACAGGCTCATGCTCGCGCATGGGCCTTTTTTATTGCCGAAATCTGCGGATGCGGAACGGCGAAACGGGCCGGATGGCTCACCGATAAGGTTGGATAACCCGCTATGAAACTGAAACTCGACGAAAACGGCCATGTGGTCGTATCCGATGGCAAACCTGTCTACGTGAACGATGACGGCAAAGAAATTGCTTTTGACGCACCAGGCACCCTCCAGTCAATTTCACGCCTTAACGGTGAGGCCAAATCTCATCGTGAGCGCGCTGAAGCGGCAGAGACTTCCCTGAAGACGTTTGAAGGTATTGCCGATCCGAAGGCGGCTATCAGAGCGCTGGAAGTCATCAAAAACCTCGACGACAAAAAACTGGTGGATGCCGGTGAAGTCGACAAGGTACGCGCAGAAGCGATCAAGGCAGTTGAAGAGAAGTACGCGCCAATTGTTAAAGAGCGCGACGACCTCAGCGGCCGTCTGATTGCCGAAAAAGTGGGGGGCAGCTTCGCTCGTTCGAAGTTCATCGCCGACAAGTTGAACATTCCTGCCGACATGGTGGAATCACGCTTCGGTTCAAGCTTCAAACTCGAAGGTGACAGCGTCATCGCCTACGACAAAGCAGGCAACAAGATTTTCAGCGCCAGCAACCCCGGTGAACCGGCTGGTTTCGATGAAGCGCTGGGCATCCTCGTCGAACATTACCCGTACAAAGACCAGATCCTCAAAGGCACCGGCGCATCAGGCGGCGGCTCCAACGGCGGCAATGGTGGTACGGGCGGCAAAACTATCAGCCGTGCGCAATTTGAGTCGCTCAGTCCTCAGGACCAGAGCAGCCAGATCGGTGCCGGTGTCACTATTACTGATTAACAGGAAAAACTTGAATGGCTAACAACCTCACCGGCCTTATCCCTGATCTGTTCGCGGCGCGCGATATCGTGTCCCGCGAACTGACTGGCTTCATCCCTGCTGTCACGCTGGACCCCTCTGCAGAACGTGCAGCGGTGGGCGAAGCAATCCGCATCCCGATCGCACCTGCCGCTGCTGCGCAGGATGTCGTGCCCGGCCAGCTGCCACCAAACACCGGTGACCAGAACATCGGCAACACACCATTCACCATTCAGAAGTCACGCATGGTGCCGTTCCAGTGGACGGGTGAAGAGCAGAAGGGCGTTAATAACGGCCCGGGCTACGCCAATATTCGTCGCAACCAGATTGCGCAGGCAATGCGTACGCTGGTCAATGAGATGGAATCAGACCTGGGTAAACTGGCGCTGAACTCATCCCGCGCCGCTGGTACCGCTGGCACCACTCCATTTGCGACCAACCTGAGCGACACCGCGCAGGTCCGCAAAATCCTGTCTGACAACGGCGCACCTCTGAGCGAACTGCAGTGTGTTATCGACACCACGGCGGGCGCTAACCTGCGTACGCTGGCCCAGTTGACCAAGGCGAACGAAGCAGGCACCGACGAGCTGCGCGCTCAGGGTACGCTGCTGGAGCTTCACGGCTTCAAAGTGCGTGAATCCGCAGGTGTGGTCACTCACGCTCCGGGCACCGGCGCAAGCTATGTAACCAACGGCGCGCTGACTGTGGGCACCACTATCATCCCGGTACAGACCGGTACCGGCACCATTCTGGCTGGCGATATCATCACTATCGGTAACTACAAGTATGTAGTGACCAGCGTCCTGTCAGGCGGTTCTCTGGCTATCGGCGCGCCGGGCCTGCGTGAGAATGTAGCGACTGGTGCCACTGTTACGCTGGCGGCCAGCTTTACCGCCAACTTCGCGTTCAGCCGCTCAGCGATTCTGCTGGCAACCCGCGCACCGGCGCTGCCGCAGGAAGGTGATATGGCCGATGACCGCATCACTATCACCGATCCGCGTACCGGCATGGCGTTCGAAGTGTCCATGTACCGCCAGTACAAGCGCGTGCATTACGAAATTGCCGCTGCGTGGGGCTGCGCCAACATCAAGCCTGAGCACACCGCACTTCTGCTGGGCTAATCCTTAACCCGCCGGGAGACCGGCGGCTGCAATCCGGAGATAAACATGGCTAAGAAAGCTGACGGAACCGAAGACAACACGCCAGAGGTCATTACTGATGGCAGTGAAGTCACAACCGGCACTAACGCCGAGGCTAGCGCTGATGTGCAAAATGCCTCGTCCGTTGCGTTTGTAACGATGGTGCGCGATCCGGAAGTTCATCCGGCACCGCACACCGCTCAGGTTCATCCTGAAGAAGTGAAAAACTACTACTCAGGTGGCTGGGCGGTAAAACAGGAAGAGGCTGAATAATGCTGACTGCCGGTCAACTTGTGGATGTGCGCCGATTTATGGGCTATCCGATGCAGGGTGATATTCCTGCCACGGATACCAGCGATATGGCTTACGGCTGGGTGTCCTCAGGTGCCTGGCAGACGCTTTATCACCGCCTGTCAACGCTAAGCGCTGATGAAGAGGCCGTGGTGGTGAATTATGTCACCACGCTAAAGACGCTCGAATCAGCCATTACCGGCGCAGGCGACAATCTTGATACGGATCAGGCTGCAGTCTGGAAGCGAAACACCAATGAAGTGCGCGACCGCACGCGGCTGTTCAATCAGTGGCGTCGTGAGTTGTGTGGATTCATTGGCATCGCGCCCGGGCCTGCGCTTGGTAACGGGACCACTCAGATAGTCAGGTGCTGAAATGGATGCTGCAAAGCTGAGAGAGAAGGTTTACATCGGCTACGGTAAGGCAGCGAAGCGTATAGGATATAGCGCCCAGCAGTATCGGGCAGCCAGCGCATTCAATCCTCTCGAAACCGCATCTCTGCAGACGCTGCCAGCTTCTTTCACCACGAATTTCACCTACAGCGCGCCGAATAAATACGGTCAGGCCACCTGGCTGGGCGTGTTCGACGGGCGCGAGTTTGTGCCGGGAGATTTCTTGGTGTCGCCGGAGGATGGCACTTTCTTCGTGGCCGCTATGCAGACTGCGTTGCCGATTTATTGCGTGCAGACCAATCGCACTATCAAAGTGTTGAGAACGTCACAGGCACCCGGTGGCGGCGGTGTGCAGGGATATGGCGGCACGACTGCAGCAAATGAAGTCGCTATTATGTCTGGCTGGCCTGCCAGCATCCTGCAGGGTACGAAAGGGGAGAAAAGCCCCGTCAATCTGCCCGCTGATGCCAAAACGCCGTGGTACGCAATCCTGTTTCCGGCTTTCGGTGACATCGTTTTGCGAACCAGCGACATCATCACCGACGACATTGGCCGCCGTTACATCATTTCCAGCGCTGAACTCACTGATATGGGCTGGCGCATAACCGCAATGCAGGCACTGGTGTGATATGGCTGACTCATCTGACGTAAGCAACACGATTGCCGGGATGATCGCCTCAACGGTGTACCCAAACGGCACCTCATCACCGAGTATTTCCGGCTCAGTTGTGAAGATTTACCCGGGCTGGCCGGTGCCCAACGTACTCCAGGGGGATATCAACGCCAGTGGCGCGCACATTTCCATCTGGGCGCTGCCATCTGAAAGGAAGATTGGTAGCGAGCTGGGCAGGCCGTACAGGGTTATCGATAAGGGCGACCCGCCGATGATTGCCACCGTTGATGGGCTGATTATTACGCTTTCCGGCGCTGTTTCAGTGCCAACAAACGTGTATTTCCTGATTGACGGTACCGGATATCACTACCCCGTGCAGAGCGGCGACACGCTGGCGACAGTTGCCACGGCTATGGCTAACCAGATTCCGGGCGCAACCAGCAGCGGAGCCGTCATCACGCTGGCAAGTGGTGGCTCTGTTGTCGCCCGGACTGGCGGCGTTGGTACGGCGATGCGCGAGCTTCGCAGGCAGGCAAAGGATTTCCAGATAACCATCTGGGCACCCACACCGGCCATGCGGGTACTCATTGCATCTGCTGTTGACGCTATGCTGTCTGAAAGCAGCAGTATCTCGCTGGGTGACGGTGCGCCATCTTTGCTGTTTTACACGCGGCAGTTTGATACCGACGCTAGCGAAAACTACCTGATTTACCGGCGAGACCTGATTTATACAGTCAACTATGCCACCACCCAAACTATTGCCGCGCCGCAGATTGTCGCTCCCGTTATGCACGTCACTGACGCCTCAGGCAACCCGATTAAAACCCTTCTGGAGTAAACCATGGCTGATACCGATAGCGCGCAGACTGCAACTACCGCAGCGGCGGCAACTACTACGGCGGCTACAACAACTGCCGTAAAAGCTGAAACGCTGGGATATATCCTCGTCGTTCGCATCGCCTTTGCTGATTATCAGATTGGCGAAGAAATTACAGATGTCACCACCATCAAAGAAATCCTTGGTGGCGATCAGGCTGTCTACGTGATTAAACGCGCCGCGTAATTCACCTCAGTCCCAACCAGACCCGCCCACGATGGCGGGTTTTTTATTGGAGAAGCACATGCCGGTTTATCAAGCAGGCAGTCTGAACACCTCTGCGCTCTCTGCACCTGATTTGTACGTGCAGGTGATCGCGCCGAAAACCCGCTACATCAATGGTGTGGCAACTGATGGCCTTGGCCTTGTCGGTATTGGCAGCTGGGGGCCGGTAAACAGCGCGTTCCTGATTGGCTCCGACACCGACCAGGCGCTTTATCTGGGTTCGCCTCAGGTACGCAAATACGATCTGGCTACAGCCGTGGCTATTTCGCTGCAACTGGGCGCCTCTAATCTGCACTGCGTGCGCGTCACTGACGGAACGGATGTTGCTGCAAGCGTTGCGCTGAAGGATGTGGCCACCACGCCAGCTACAGGCCTGACGCTGACAGCGATTTATACCGGTACACGCGGCAACACGCTGCAGGCGGCTATCACCGCCGGTACCGCGGTTAACTCGTATAAATTGACGATTAACCTGCCGGGCCAGAGCGCTGAGATTTTCGATAACATCACCGGCACGGGCCTTGTCCTCTGGCAGAACATCGTCAGCGCGGTAAACAACGGACAGAACAGCGTTCGCGGAGCTAGTCAGCTGGCTGTTGCTAACGTGGGTGCCAGCACCGCACTGCCTGATGTGACCAAAACCTACACCATGGCGGGCGGCACCGATGGCGTGACAACCATCACCGACTCCACCCTGCTCGGCACTGACGGCACCAGCACTACCCGCAAGGGGATGTATGCGCTGCGCGGTACCAACTCGCAGGTGATGAACCTTGTCGATCTGACAGACAGCAGCGCGTGGCCTACCATGGCAACTTTCGCCACTGCCGAAGGTTCATTCGCGATCAGCCAGGGCGCATCGGGTACCACGTACTCAGCGCTGAGCACACTGCTGAATAACGCCGGTGTGGATGACTGGCATTTCAAAGCAATCGTGGGTGACTGGGGATACTGGAAAGACACGGTCAACGGTGTGAACCGCATGATTGCTCCGGCCACGTTCGAGGCAGCCAATATTGCCGCCCGTTCACCGCATATCTCCACTCTGAACAAGCGCATCAGCAACATCATCGCTACTCAGCGCCAGCTGGCAAATCAGCCTTACTCGACATCTGAGATTGGCGCGATCAACTCAGCTCGACTGGACGTGATTACCAACCCATGCCCGGGTGGGAATTACTTCGGCATGCGCTCGGGCCGTAACTGCAGCTCTGTGCAGAGCCAGAACGACGACACCTACACCCGCATGACCAACTTCCTGTCGCTGACTATCGCGGCAAGCTTTGGTGATGTAGTAGGCCAGAACCAGACGGCCGAACTGCGACGCGAGACAAAGAGCACCATCGAGGCGTTCCTTTCTAATCTTGAAGATCAGGAGATGATTGGTGACCCCAGCGGCGGCCCGGCATTCTCTGTGAAACTGGATTCGTCGAACAACTCTGATTCACAGGTTGCGCTTGGCTACATGCAGGCAGACGTACAGGTAAAATATCTGAACGTGGTGCGGTACTTCCTGGTGAATCTGGAAGGCGGCGGCAGCGTTTCCATTGCGGTATCGAACAACCCATCAAGCTAACCTTCTGGCCTCGCGTAATGCGGGGCTTTCTTTTGGAGAAAGACCATGCCGCAACTTGGCTACACAGTAGGCCGCGATGTCGCTGTCGATATCACCACGCCAACTGGCAAACTTCGCATCCCAAAAATCATGACCTTCGACGCTAAGCCGCAGGTCTCCAATCAGAAAATCACACCGCTGAACGGCGTGAGTGACGAGCTGCAAATCCCGACAGGCTGGAATGGCACCATCACCGCCGAACGCATGGATGGCACGCTGGATGACTTCTGGGCGCAATGGGAAGAGAACTACTTCAACGGCATCGATCAGCAGCGCGGCACCATCACCGAAAGCATCACTGAATCAAATGGCACCATAAGCGTTTATCGCTATGAAGGCGTTTCATTCCACCTGACCGATGCCGGTAACAAGCAGGGCGAGAAAACCGTGAACCAGACGCTCTCATTCACAGCAAATCGCCGCAAAAAAGTTAACTAAGGATAAATAATGGCAAAGGTAACAGTGCACGAAAACGAACAGCCGGCAGCAGCGGTAGCAGAAGTTAAATCTAACCAGGTGAAGGATGCTAAAGGTAGACTGATCACCATGCGCGAACTCGACCCTGTGCAGGAATCACGTCTGACGATTGCTGTTGGCCCGGAAATGGCAATGAACGTGATGTACATGAACCTGTATGCGTTCCCGGTCGCCGCCGTTGCGGAAATCGATGGTGATGATTATCCGGTACCGCAGAATCCTAAGCAGGTTGAAACCATGCTCGCCATTCTTGGTAAACACGGCCTGAAAGCTGCTTCATCCTGGCTGCGTGAGAAATCCAAAGAGGAAGATGACGCAACGGAAGCCGCCGCAAAAAACTAGCGCAGAACCCCGAATTCGTTAACCAGTGCTGGCTGATGAAATCCGGGGTTCCTTTCAGCGTTATTTTCCCCGAACTGATTAACCTGATGCCCCATGAACGCATAGCCATGGGGGTTGTCATGCGCGAGTTCGAGGGTGGCAGATACAACTGGAACACCAAGAAATGGGAGGAGGCTAACTGATGGATCTTGATATGTTCGCGCGGGAAATGTCGTTCGCCTCCGCTAAAATTGCCGCAGAAATCGAGATTGGTTTCCACATCATCGTAAAAGAGATTGAGGAAACAGCGAAAGAAGAGATTGGCGTGTATCAGCCAGCAGTCGGCCCATTTGACGCATGGGCGCCGCTGGCTGAATCTACCAAAGCCGACCGCGTGCGCTCCGGCTACTCGGAAGATGATCCACTTTTACGCTCTGGTGAGCTTAAAAACTCGATCGAGAGTGAGGTGGTAGGCCTTGCTGCCATCGTAGGTACAAAGAGCGATATTGGTTACTGGCAGGAAGCAGGAACAGATCACATACCACCGCGCCCGTTCATTGGGCCTGCGTATGTCCGTAAGATTGACCCGTTGATGGAGTCGATTGGGCGGGCGATATCGAGAGGGTTCAAGGCGTATTGATCAATTTGCATCTGATTGCGCTATTCACGTGCTAGGCTTTCACTTTCATTTAAAACTCAAGGTGTATGATGAAAGGCCTTTTAATATTACTTCTCTTAGTCTGTTCACTACCTGCATCAGCCGCTCAAATGTTCAAATGCAGCCTGACCCATAATCTCGAAAATGGTGATGCCGATCCAACAGTTGAGATTCTTAGCCGTGATGCCGCAGTGTTAGTACCGGCACTACTTTCACATTTTCGACAGATGGCAAAAACAAGATTACCAGCCCTGAGCTTCAGCCAGTGAAATCTGAAGATGGCGAAACCGTGCTTGCAGCAAAACAAAATAATCTTCTCTTTGTGAAACTTAAAAATTCCTACGTCCTTCGTAACCAAAAAGAAGGATACGTCTTCGGTGAATGTGTCCCGGACAAGTAGGCAAAGAATAATCATTGAACCCAGCTCCGGCTGGGTTTTTTTATGCCCGTAAACGAGGTGTCTATGGATGTTCAGGCTTACCGCGTAGCCGTGCGCCTCGCGCTTGATGACCAGATTACGCGAAACATGATGCAGGTGAGTCGTGACGCTGTTCAGTTGAACAAAAAGTTCGTTGAGATGGCGCGGAACATCAAGGCAGTAACGAGCGCAGCTAAAGAAGCAACATCCGCCATTCGCTCACTAAATTCTGCATTAAGTAACAAGTTTTCTGGAGCGATTAGTGGCGCCAATCAATATGCCAACGCCATGCGAGCAGCAGCAGGTCATGCTCAACGCGCAAGCACCGCCACTCGCCATATTCCAGCAATCGGCGGCGGATATGGTCCATCAATGGCGCTCCCTGCATTAGCTGCTGGAGCGATGCTGGCGAATGGAGGTGGCGGAGGTGGGGGTGGCTTTCGTAATACAGGCGGTTTAATGGCCTTGCCTCCACCGTCAGGATCATCATCAGGCTGGCGCGGATGGAACAATGGAGTGCCTCCAGGTGGTTGGGGAGGTGGTGGGGCTGGTCCGGGTGGTGGTAACGCTGGGAGAAATGGAGGTTACGGCGGCCATTCTAACGGAATGACAAACCTTGCCACTGGTTATCTTGGTTTCAAAATGCTTGATGGTTTCGTAGATGAAGCCGCCAAATATCAAACCATGACCGAGAAGTTCAATCAGTACGGGATGGGCGAAGCGGCACGCAAAGATGCTGAAAATTTTGCCCAAACAACCAAGATCCTAGGCACGTCAACTACGGACATGCTGAAGTATTTCACTGAGGCGCAGGGTGTATTTCGTGAATCAGGAGCGAAAACGCTAGATGAGCAACTGCGAGCAGCAAAATTAGCAGCGCCGGTTTTAGCGAGGATCAATTTTGCATCTCAAGGGCTTGATGAGCACTCAAAAGAAATTACAACAGCCAAGCAAATGGACATGCTGCGATTTGTCGAAACCGCAGGTGGCCTCAAAAGTCCGCAGCGCTTCAATGAGCTGATGGATTCAGGATTCAAAGCAATCCAATCATCTGGTGGTAACGTCGACTTCACCCAGTACCGACAGTTTATGGCCAAGGCTGGGACATCAGCATTCAACCTGAGCAACAAAGCTCTGTTTGCTGAGCTTGAACCCATCATTGGTGAGCTAAAGGGTAGCTCTGCTGGTGATGCGCTAATGACGTCGTATAACCGCCTCAATGGCATCGTGAAGTTGCCTAATCAGGTAACGCATGACTTGATGAAAATGGGTGTGTGGGATGCAAGCAAAATCGAACTGAATAAGATGGGGGGCATCAAACGGTTCAACGGAAACCCACTTATAAATTCTGAGTTGTTTAGCCAATCACCAATCGAATATTATGAGAAAATGATTCTTCCAATCTACCGGAAGAACAACTATTCGGAAGACCAAATCCAGCGCCAGAACGCCCTTATTTTTGGGAGAACCGGCGGCAAAATGTTTAACCTGGTCGACAAGCAGCTAGCAACCATCCATCACTCAGTTGAGTCTTATGAGCAGGCGCGCGGTCTTGATTCAGCATATGGCGCTGTAGGTGGTACCTACAACGGCAAGAAGATCGACTTTGAGAAAAAGTGGGAAAACCTGCAACTGGTAATGGGCAAAGATGGCGGTCTGCTGGATACGTTTACCAAAGGATTGGAAGGTCTCACCAATACAATGCAGCGCATGACCGAAATAGCTCACAAAAACCCCGAGCTGGCGAAGTTTGTCGGTCAAGCCGCTTTGGCCGTCACGGGTTTGGCGGCGGTGAGTGGTGGTTTCTGGCTGATTAAGCACGCTGCCGGCGCTTTGGTATCGCCGTTGAAAATGGCAAGTTGGGGTATTGATTTGCTTGTTGGCAGAACAGCTACCACTGGTCTAACTGGTCTATCCGCCGCGCTTGGTGGACTGCCTATGCTTATTGGAGCCGTTATTGCGGCAGCCTTGTACCCAACAAGCACGGCGTCTCAAAGTCAGGAAGATGCAGAAAGAATGAGGTTAGGTCGGCAGAACGCGGGAGATAATGGCAGTGCATATAAGCCGTGGTCACCGACGCAGGCTGATTTCGATAACCAACGCGCGAGTGAACAGACCTACCGTAAAACCGGAAAGTACCCAGCAATACCACCTGTGCCGGGGGTTAACTCAAGCCAACCGGTTAATCTGATGATGACACATGAAGGTCGCCAGGTAATTGTAGCTACAGTGGTAAGCGGCATGAGCAAGCAAGCCACTAAAGCGCCATCATCTACCAGCGCCTTCGACTCATCCATGCTGATGGTCTATCCGGGCCAGGTAAGCAAAGCCTCAACTCAATAACGGAGTATCCATGTCGTTTACAAGCGCCCTGAATAACTTCGCGCAGGGGTTAGATCCGACCGTCACACGCCTTGTGCTTGGGGATTTCGAGTTCCTTGATTTCGAAGTCCCTGAGCGCCTTGCATTGCCCGGCCGACAAAAGACAGTGCTTCACCAAATGGTCGGCGGCAAGCGCGTCATTGACGTTCTTGGCGTGGAATATGACCCGCTGACGTGGTCAGGTGTCATTACCGGCTCCGAGTCTGGCGATCGCGTTAAAGCACTTGAACGTATGCGCGACGCGGGGGAGCAACTCACCCTGACGCTGGATGATTACAGCTTCAAGGTGGTGATTACCTCCTTTACGCCGGTATATGAATTCATCTACCGCAGGCCATACAGCATTGAGGTGGCCATTGTCGCCAATAATGCTTCGCCGCTGAAGGTTGATGCGCTAACCGGCGCGCTGCAGGGGCTTCTTGACAGTGATATCGGGCAGGCGTTGGGCCTTTCCGACATCATTGAGGTGTCGACAGTCACCAGCGCAGTCACCACGGTTCAAAGTGCCGTGAAAGAGGTCACTGACTTTGCGCACGCAACGGTTGAACAGGTGCAGGCGGTAGTCAGGCCCATTATTGCCGCACAGACCATAGTGCAGCAGCAAATCAGCCTGCTTGAGTCGGCAGCCAGTCAGATAACCACCCTCGGTGGACTGGTTCCCGGCAATCCGATTTCAACCACGGTCAGCAATCTGCTTAGCCAGGCGGATCAGAGCACTCGCATACCGGCGCTTTACAGCCTTCAGAACGTTTTAGGGCGCCTGAATAAAAACGTGAATTCTGGCCAGACAGCGGATGGCGTGAGGACGGTTACTCTGTCCGGCGGCAACCTTTATCAGGTGGCTTCGGATCAATACGGTGACGCCTCTCTCTGGAGCAGCATTGCATCGGCTAATGACCTGACTGACCCACAACTGAGCGGCATTAACACGCTGACGATTCCAGCCAACCCTACGAGTTAGCCATGGACGTAAACAACCCGATAGTTGAATCCAGCGCCCGCCATATCAGCGGGCGTTGTCGTTTAAATGGCACTGAAGTCCCGTTTGTCGCTTTCAGTGTGGAGAGTAACTCGTTTCGCGGTGCATCAACCTTTGACCTGACGCTGGCCGTTTCTGCGTTACCGGCCAGCATGCAGATGCTTAACTGGTGGGCCACGCAGACAACGGTCAAGGTTGAGTTGTATGTGTCGATCATCACGCAGTCCGGCACCGACGAGAAGAAGCTTATCACCGGCAACATCGATAACTGGCATTATGATCCGGCGCGCTTTGAAATTTCGGCTGATGGCCGTGACTTCACCGCGCTGCTGATTGATGCCAAGTCGGCCGGCGAAAGTTTCAAGAACTACACCAGTTCGCAGATTGCCACGATGCTGGCGCAGCGCCACAGCCTGACGCCAGTTGTCACCGCCACCAAGCAGCGGTTTGGTGAGTTTTACCAGATCGACAGCGCGCACCTGACCGGCGAGCAAACGGAGTGGGATTTGATCACCACACTGGCGGGAATCGAGAACTTTTCGGTTTATGTCGATGATGACAAGCTGCATTTTGAGCCAATCAAAGACGCCGCCAAAGCTAATAACTACGTCATCCGCTGGCAGCCGCCCGGCGTGCTGGCTTATCCGCAATGTAACACTTCTGACGACCTGTCATTTTCACGCGCGTTGACCATTTCTAAAGGCGTCACGGTTGAGGTTCTCAGCTGGAATGCGAAGCGCAAGAATAAGCAGTTTGTCGCTTCCTATCCAAAGGCGGCTAAAGGCACCACGCCCGGAAACGCCACGGCGAAAACGCAGGTTTATCGCGTGATCCGCAATGGTCTCTCACCTGAATCTGCCTATGCGCTGGCGCAGACCATTTACCGCAACGTTGTGCAGCATGAGATGAAGTTCAGCGGCTCAACCGCCGGAGACAACCTCCTGACTCCGCAGACGCTGGTGAGGATTGAAGGAACGCAGAGCCCGTTCGATCAGCTTTACTGGTGCGACAGCGTACGGCGCTCACTGAGCTGGGAAAACGGATACACGATGAGCGTTACCGGCAAGAATCACAGCCCGGCACTGGAGGTGACATAATGATAGCGTTACTGAATGCGATGGCGGCCAATGCTCAGCAAACAAGTGCGGGTGACAGCGGCACGCGGCAGGGGATTATCACCGCCTACGACCCGGACAGTTACGCGGTAAAGGTTCAGCTGCAGCCAACAGGCGAGGAAACGGGGTGGATACCGCTCAGCTCTCCGTGGGTCGGCAACGGATGGGGGCTGGCGGCAGGGCCAATGATAGGTGCCGAGGTTGAAGTTGAGTTTGATTCCGGTCTGATGGGGGCCGGAATGGCGGCGGGGCAGTTTTACAACGATGAAGACCGCTGTCCCGGGCCGCCTTCGGGAGAGTTCTGGCTCGTCCACAAAAGCGGATCGCTTCTGAAGTTCCTGAACACCGGCGAGGTACTTCTGAGTGCAAAGCTGAAGATGACCTACGACGCGCCTGCACACCACTTTACGGGTGGTGATGTGACGATGGACAACAATCTTATTGTTGTGAAAGACATCAGCGACAACAACGGCCTTTACGGCACGGTTCAGAAGGTTCGCGTTACCTTTAACGTCCACACCCATCCGGAAAATGGCGACGGCGGCGGCACTACCAGCAAGCCAAACCAACAACTCACATAGCGGTGACTCATGTACGACATTTACCACTATACGGGCGGTGACCTCAGCACCTCGCCTGCGGGCGACCTGCGGCCTGTGACCGGCACGGAAAGAGGAAAGCAGCGAATACTGCGCCGCCTGATGTCCAATCCCGGTGAATATGTTTTCCATCCGGATTATGGCGCGGGGCTGGGGCAGAAAGTCGGGCAAAACGTCAATCTCAACGCATGGAAGGCGCTTATCAGCGGCCAGATGCTGCTTGAGGAAGCAGTTGCATCAAGCCCTGCGCCATCTGTCAGCCTGGCACTCATCGAGGGCGGGGTCAGCGTGTCAGTGAAATATACCGACGCCACCTCCGGCACACCGGAAACACTCAGCTTTGACGTAACGAGGTAATACGTGGCATCACTCAATACTAAAACTTTCGCCACACTGGTCAGCGATCAGGTTACTGCAATGCAGGCTAAAGCTGCGGGTCTCGTCGATCTGGCGATCGGCAGCATTCTGCGCGCGCTGGCTGAATCGAATGCTGGCGTCGCGATGTGGATTCAGCAGCTTATAGTGAATCTTCTGGTTGTCACCCGTGCGGCCACTTGCTCGGGCGACGATCTGGATTCATGGATGGCTGATTTCAGCTTTACGCGCCTTTCTGCGGTGCAGGCGACAGGTCAGGCGACGTTCAGCCGGTTTACGGCAACGAATCAGGCGCTGATTCCGGTCGGTTCTGGCGTAACCACTACCGATGGCACGCAGGCATATACGGTTGTCGCTGACACCACCAACGCAGCCTATGACTCAACGCAGTTGGGGTATGTGATTGCCGCCGGGGTGAGTTCATTGTCTGTTCCTGTACAGGCTGATACCGCAGGGGCGGCGGGCAATGCGCAGGCTGGCACCATCACCGTTATTTCCGGTTCAATCCAGTACGTCGACACGGTGACGAACAGCACCACGTTTGTTAACGGTGAGGATGCCGAGTCAGATGATGATTTCCGGGCCCGTTTCGTGCTCTGGATTGCCTCACTTTCAAAAGCAACTAAAGCCGCGATTGGTTACGCACTGAGCAGCATGCAAAGCGGCGTCACTTATACGCTGACCGAAAATTACGCCTATAACGGCGCGGCCCAGCCGGGTTATTTCTATGCGGTTGTCGATGATGGCAGCGGCACGCCGTCGAGCACATTCATTGAACAGGCTTATGCTGCTGTGGATGCGGTGCGCGGTTTCACAATCACATTCGGCGTGTTCCCTCCAACCGTTGTGACTGCAAACGTTGTGATGGTCATCACCACAGATTCGTCGGGCGATCACGCGACGATTGTTGCGATGGTGCAGGCAGCGATTCAGGAATACATCGCCAGTCTGTCACTCGGGCAGTTACTTCCTTACTCGAAACTGTCCAATATCGCATACGGAGCAAGCTCTCTTGTGACAAACGTCTCTTCTGTAACCCTCAACGGCGCGACAGCGGATATTGCCGCTACCGGCAAGCAAGTCATTCGCGCTGGCAAAATCTCGGTGAGCTAAATGGCGACAGGCGATCAGAACGACATTTTCAATCGGCTTAAGGCGCTGCTGCCGCCAACCTGGTTTGACTCCAACAGCCCATTTCTTGATGGCGTCTTAACTGCCTGCGCTCAGGCCTTGGCATGGTGCTATTCGCTTTATGCTTATGCGAAATTACAGACGAGGATCGGAACAGCAACCGATGGATGGTTGGACCTGGCTGCATATGACTTCTTCGGTAAAAACTTACAGCGTGCCGCAGGGCAATCGGATGAACTGTTTCGGCAGCAGATGAAAATCAGTCTTTTCCGCGAGCGCGGAACGAGACAAGCAATAATCGATATTCTGGAGGATTTGACAGGGAAAACACCTCACATTTTCGAGCCTCAGCGCCCTATGGACACTGGTTCGTATGGTGGGTCAATGATTGGATATGGATTGGCGGGCGGTTATGGCTCATTGAAGCTGCCTTATCAGGCCTTCGTCACTGCTTACCGACCAAGCGGCTCTGGCATTCCATTTATTGCGGGCTACTCATCCACACCATCTGGCTACAGTATCGCATCACGCGGCGAATACGCATCACAGAGCATGATTACCGGAAGTATTACTGATGCACAGGTCTACGAAGCCATAGCCGCAGTGAAAATGGAAGGCACTATCGTCTGGGTTCGATTGCAGTAAACACACATCAATTCACTGTCCTCTCAAGGCCACCTCAACAGGGTGGCCTTTTTAATTGGGAAATATAAATGGATCGTCAAATCGTTTATCCGGGCTCAATTCCGCTCGAAACAGACCTTCTTAACACCAACAAGTACGCCATGATTGGCTTAGCTAAACTGGCTTCTGCCATGATGGGCACCACGACCTATCTGCGCGGACTGACTTGCACGCCATCAAGCCCCGCCTCAATGGTGGTGAACGTTGCCCGTGGCGAAATCTACAGCGTGCAGAACGTCGATAACAGCGCGTATTCATCTCTGGCGGCCGACACCACAAACACGATCCTGAAACAGGGCATCGTGATGTCCTCGACTGCGTTCACACTGACCGCGCCGACGACTGCCGGACAGAGTATCAACTACCTGATTCAGGTCACTTACTCTGATACTGATTCCGGCGCTACCGTGCTGCCTTATTACAACGCTGCAAACCCGTCAGTGGCGTACAGTGGCCCTAACAACTCCGGTGCCGCTCAGAACACTATTCGCTCTGGCGTCTGTACTGTTGCACTCAAGGCAGGAGTTGCGGCTACCACCGGCACACAGACCACACCATCAGTCGATACCGGATACACAGCAGCATGGGTCATCACTGTTGCTCAGGGTGCAACTACCGTTACCGCGGCTAACATCTCAACCGCTGCGAACGCTCCATTCTTACCTGTGGCCGGGATGATAGCAGCCGTTCAGCAGAGTACTATGACTTATGCGGCTGACACTGGTGCGGCTAACGCATACGTTGCTCAGTTTGTGCCGGCCATCCCAACCTTGACTGATGGGATGCGTTTCACCTTCAAAGCGAAAGTAGCCAATACAGGCGCGAGTACTTTTTCGGCTAACGGCGGTTCAGCATATCCACTTTACTCTCACGCACATCAGGCGCTGCAGGGCGGTGAAATTATCGCGAATGGCCTGATTGAAGTTGAATGGAACAGCTCGCTTACTGCATGGGTATTGTGTGGAAATAGCGGTGGCGCGTTGCCTGTTGCTGCTGCTACTCAGCCAAACCATGCTATGCAGTTTGGGCAGGCAACAGGCCGTCTTTTGTATGTCCAGATATTTGTCAATAACGGGCAGTACACCCCAACACCGGGAACCAAAAAAATTATTGTTGAGGCAATTTCTGGTGGTGGAGGGAGTCGTTCTGGATCAACAGCCAGCGGACAAACTGGCGGCTCAACCCCGGGTTATCACGGTCAGTACAATAAATCCCAGTTTGATATCAGTGCTATTTCAACACCGCTTACTGTGACTGTAGGTTCTGGCGGGACTGCGGGCAATTACGGCGGAGCAACATATTTCGGCCCTTACATGTCACTCGACGGCGGAAATCCTTCCGACGGGACATTGTCATCAGCGGGCTCTGGCGTCGCTGGTTCGGCTTATCACCGTATCGGCGCAGTAAATACATCTACGGGCTTCATTCTTTCGTCTTCTCAGGGCGAGACGCTGTCATCTCCAGTAATTCAGGTAACAGCGGGAACGGCTTGCGGATTCTCTGCACCAAATTCCCCGTTCCCGGGAGGATGGCAGGGTAGAGGTGCTGATGGATACTATGCCTCAGCTGGAACAAGTTACACGGGTAAAACCGGTAATCCGGGAATGGTAATTGTATGGGAGTATTCCTGATGGATGTTAATGATTACGCTGTAATAAATAGTGATGGAAAAATTACTAACGTGGTTTTATGGGATGGAGTTTCCGAATGGAGTCCGCCAGATGGGTCTACTGCTATAAAAATTAATGACAGTGGTGCAGGTATAGGCTGGACTTACAATAAAGGTGTTTTCACTCTCCCTCCTGCACCCGAAGTTCCGATGGAAGAACTTATAGCTCAGGCTGAACAGCAAAAAGTTAATCTAATTTCTGAAGCTAGCCAGAAAATTTCAATCCTTCAGGATGCTGTTGATCTCGATATGGCAACGGATGATGAGAAAACACAGCTGACAGCGTGGAAAAAATATCGCGTACTGCTGAATCGTGTAGATACATCGACAGTACCAGATATCGTTTGGCCTGAAAAACCTTGATTAAGCAAAAACTAAACGGGCTATATTAGCCCGTTAATTAATAAAATTTATTTTACTAAGCGCTTTAACTTGCCTGAAATTTTATTCAACAACCCAACTTTGCTGTGGTTTGAATTGTCTAATCTATTGCTAAGAGCTTCAAAACGGTCATGCGCCCATCCTTCTCTTTGCTGAGATGTTAAATGATCTAATTGGTTATGTAGTACAACGAATCTGTCGTGAGCCCAACCCTCTCTTTGTTGAGAAATCAATAAATCAACCTTACCACTAATTTGACTCAATTGATTACTAACAGAACCTAATCCGTTTGCACTTCTTAACCTTTGGTTTTCCTCTTCAAGATGATGAATTTTATCAATATATGATGGAATCAAGCTGGTACCATAGTTATACTTTACACTTTCATTCAGGAAAGGACGTAAACTTCTATAGTTATTTTTTTTCTTATTGCCACTTAATAGCATGCCTGTATTAGCAACTCTATACCAGAAAAGAGGCTCAGGGACAATTTGCAGTTTATATCCGGCCAGTGATGCCTTCAAGAAAAATTCCCAATCTTCATGGCCTAACCCATAATCTTCAGTGAATCCACCTACCTTATTAAATACCTCTTTCTTAACCATTGCATTAGCATCACCAAAACAATTATTAAAACCAGCAATATTTAAATCTGGTCCCAATGGAAGCCAGCAATTAGTCATCTTTCTAAATGGAGAAGGGAATTCATCACCAAAAATCAGGTCGCTAGGAGTGGTTAGAATATCCGACCCGGAGTTTAAGGCAGCAGTTACAAATGTCTCAATTTCAAAAGGCTTAGCGACATTATCATCATCCATGAATATTAGATACTCACCATTTGCATGCTTAGCTGCTAAGTTTCTTGCTGCGCCAAGATAATTATTTGAACTCTTAATGACCTTCCAATTCCTGACTGAAAAATCATGCTCAATTAAATCTAGATAACGTTTCGAATCTTCATTTGAACTCCCGTCATCCACAAGAATAACTTCAAAATTTTTATAGCTTTGCGTTTTTAGGGATGCGATAGCTTGCTGTAATAAGTGATGCCTATCATGATGCACTAAACATACACTTACCAAAGGTTGCTCATTATCTTCAATCTTCTTAAACACATTTTCAGAGGGCGCTTTAACAGACCTCAACCATGCAAAAGCGATTGGATCTTGTCCAGAAACCAGACCGGGCTTACAATCGATATTGTTTAATCTCTGATGTATTTTACCATGTAAATCAACAGGATTAGGCGAGAATAATATGTCAACGTGATGCTCTTTCGGGATGAGTTCAGGTATACCGCCGATATTGGTAGCAATGAAGTTAATATTGTTTATAAGACATTCATATACTGTATAAGGAGAGTTCTCAACCAAAGAGGGAATGACAACTAAAACATTATCTTTCTTTAAATATGCGTTGGCGCTTGTTCTGTCTAGATCATTAATGATATTAACTGGAGTCTTGATGGACCTAGTGCTGTTATTAATTATTGTATTAGAGTTAACCCCGGATAAATTAACATCTTTACCAACAAAACTTATGCCGCATAACTTTGCGACATCTGATTCATCAAGTTTATTGATAGCTCTAAGGAAAATGTCTAAACCTTTCCTTGTCTCAAGTCGACCAAAGAAAACCAGTTCAATCCCATTTGATGACGAATTGACGCTAGAAGATGATTTTGTTTCTTTAGTTTTAAATCCATTAAACGGTGCGCAATTTAAAATTACCTTTTTATTATCAGGTAATTGCCAGTCTTTCTTTTTCATCCAATCCAAGAGGTATTGAGATGGGCTGACTACTTCATCAGCCAATTCAACCACGGACTTCTCCATGTAATATAATTCTAAATGGTTTTGATCTTCAGGTAGTTGATAGTTACCTTCATCAGCCCACAGTGTCGAGCCATGTGTGTTTACTATAAACTTAATATTTTCAAAGTTAGTGCCATTTTTTTTACTTAATAATGAATAATATAAATCCGCCTGCCACTCGCACGCTATTACAGTATCATAAACTTGATTTTCAAGAAGCCAGGTAAAAAGTGCATAGCTTTTTTTTCTGAAATATGGGGCGTCAATGTTGAAGTCTAAATTTAAATCAAGTTTTAGTAAATTAACGCCAAAAGAACTGTAGAGTTGGCTCCAGTCCGAAAATGATTCTGAGGATTCTGAGTAGTTACCACTGGTGTAAAGAATGTCTACTTCGAGTTCTCTAGTGGCCAAGGTTGTTGCTAGAGCTGTGAACGCTGTGCCTATCCCACCATTCCTGACTGGACCTTCAACGTCCGGAGTGATTATGAGAACTTTCTTCATTGTATTTCTTCCTTAGTAACATAGAATGTAACATAGCGGTTATAAAGATAATGGTAAATTAATCTTGACTAAGCTAGGTGGGCATACATGTGCAATAACGATACAAATATAAAATCTTTACTAGAATCTTACCATTCTAGATATAAACTTGTCTATAAAGCTAATCCCGGAAATGCAGGTGATGGCGTAATTGCATCTGCTACTTATGATTTTTTCGAAAGGAATGAATTTCCTTATTCGCAATATCGAATAGATAAGGATTATTCACCTCATGATCATCTGCTTGTTTTTGGTGGTGGAGGAAATTTAATCGAGGGTCTCTACAGCGAAGGTAAGGAGTTTATAGAACGGAATGTCAATAACTTTCATAAGATTATTATCATGCCCTCAACAATCAAAGGATATGAGGACTTCTTTAGAAAAAACATTAATAAACTAATCATATTATGTCGAGAAGTAATCAGTTTTGAGTACATTAAGTCGCTTGGTTATAAGAGAGGGGAAAATGTCTTACTAACAGACGACATGGCATTTTATTTAAATCTAAGCAGTTACATGTCGTTAGTAGAGCCTATAAAAAATATCGCTAGTTGTTTTAGAACAGATTCAGAATCCCTGACAGGGGAATGGAGGGATAACAACCATGATATCTCTCTAACATGGAATGGTGATTATTGGGACAATGTTTACCTTGCCAGAAATTCAACTAGATGTATGGTGAATTTTTTGGAAGAATATAAAATAGTCAATACAGATAGGTTACATGTTGCAATCTTAGCATCTTTGCTAGGTAAAGAAGTTAATTTTCACCCTAACTCATATTACAAAAATGAAGCAGTGTACAGTTATTCATTGCTTGACCATTATCCCAAGTCAGTATTTATTAAAAATTAAAAAAAACTAAGCAGCGTTTTGCGCTGCTTAGTTCTTACATTTCATTGATTGAGTTACGTATGACATTATCCCATCCATTTTTTTGATAGGTCATCTGCTTTATTATATTCTGCAAATTTGTCTATGTAAGTAACAAAGAGGTTGTTCGATACCTTTTCAATTTTGTCATTATTATTTGCATAACAAATGTTATCGCTTTTAACGTACAAAATTTTGGCATCACCATGCTTACTGATTTCTTTTGCTAAATATTTTGCAAAATCATCAAGGTCATTTGCATTATTTTTAATAACAAAGATTTTATTTTTATTGGCAAGGCTTGACTTAAATTTTTTAACTAAGTATGCAATTTTGTTTTTTCTTCAAGGAAGATATTATTTAACTCCTCCTCTCCTTGATTCCAGGACCATTTCCCATTTATGTTTTCACTATACATCTTAGTATGAAAGCACATATCGTACTTCGAATCTAAAACCATGTCCTGCCATGAAGGTCGCAAATTTTCAAATTCAAATAAATCCTGGAAATCAGCTTGGATTAGGTTCAAAAGAGACCAGTAGTTTTTTACTAGGGTCCATCTGAAAAGACTTCCTTCATCCACTCCAGAAGAGCGCAAGTAGAATGCAAACTCACAATTGTCACCCAGATTCTCAAAGCGGTCGATATGGTTAAGCATTGCACTAATCCCAAATTTTTTGCTTAATATCTTAGCTAAATGTAGGCTAAGGTGTCGAGATAAATTCATCTGATCACCGATATAAGACGAAAGGTGTGAGCTTCATCACCCCAAAAAGAGCCCGCTCAGGAGCGGGCCAACCAGCGTATATGCATGTTGTTTTTATGGGTATTAAGCGCATTCCTTCGCACATACTATTTACGGCTTCTTGCTGGTTTTCTTTAGGGTAAGGGCAAAAAAAAAATCCCGGACGGATATCCGGGCGGCTACAATAGTGAGCCTATCATCTCAAAGTAACTTTCAGTCTTGGTGAAAGACGAGCTTAAACCTATCTTATGCAAGAATAAAATGCAAAAAAAGCCCGCATGAAGGCGGGCAAAAAAAACGAACAAATGAAGTTTTCTCGTAGGCAACACGTTTGCTGTGTGTTTCCCACAGACATAATAGCAACTCTTTTAGGATATATCGTATATCCAAAGATGATAAGAATCATCTGGCAGGATTAGCGTTTTTCATTGATACACGTGTGAGTAAAAAACCGGCGCGGAGACCGGGTAGGGATTTAAGCCTGAGGCTGGCCAACCGGCCCCTTGCCTAACGGGCCACCTGGTACTGACTCACCACTTGGCGCGTGCGGTCTGCCATCCGGACCTACAGCAGGGCTTTCGTGCTGGCAACCAGCTAATGTCATTAGACTTGTAATTATGATCATCCCACCTAAGAAGCTCTTCATCATTTCCTTTCCCCGTTAAGGCAACGATATGTTGCTAATTAAGCGTAGATTTCTAATCGCTTAAGTCAAAACGCCACCATTTAAAAAACTAAATTTCTTTACCCACCAAAGGCTTTACAAATTCCTCAAGCGCAGCGACTTGATCGATCCCACCGATCGATATTACTGTATTTATATACAGTATCTATCAGGGAGGGAGATGACCATGCCCCGCGACTACGAAATCAAAGACGCCTTCAGGTTCGCAATCAAACGCGATGCCGCTGGCCGCTACACCGTAAGTACACTCGACTTTGTCACTGAACTTGAGCGCCTGAACTGGCATTACACGCCACGTCAAGCGAATAACTGGATCGAGGCTCACAAGTCAGTATTCCGGGATATCTCAACATCGGAAGGTGAGGAGCGCGTGTTTCAGGTATTCAATCCAAACGGATGAACTCCCATCACGCCTGAACATAAGCCCTTAAATCCTGATGATTATTGACTGAGATAACAGCTATGAAGTTTTACAAACCAGCGGAAATCCGCGCCATATTAGAGTTGCCATTATTTATCGAACGTGTGCCGTGTGGGTTCCCGTCCCCGGCCCAGGACTACGTCGAACAGCGCATTGATTTGAACAGCCTGCTTGTCAGCCATCCCAGCTCAACCTATTTCATCAGGGTAAGCGGCGACTCTATGATTGATGGCGGCATAAGCGACGGTGATATGTTGGTTGTAGATAGCTCGATTAAAGCTGAGCATGGCGACATTATTGTCGCTGCAATATCCGGTGAATTCACCGTAAAGCTGCTGATGACAAAGCCTTTCCTTCACCTGAAGCCGATGAACACGGCACACGCCATTATTCCCGTTACCGACCCGGATCAGTTTGAAATCTTTGGGGTGGTTAAGCACTCGATAAAATCGATGACCCGGTAATGTTCGCCCTGGTGGATGTTAATAATTTCTATTGCGGATGTGAGACGGTATTTCGTCCCGATCTTCGTGGAAAGCCGGTGCTTGTTCTGAGCAATAACGACGGCTGTGTAATTGCCCGCAACGCCGAAGTGAAGAAGCTGAAAATCCCGATGGGTGCGCCTTACTTCAAGCTAAAGGACGAAATCCGGCGGCACAAGATTACCGTGTTTAGCTCCAACTACCCGCTATACGCAGACTTTAGTAATCGAGTGATGACAACGCTGGAGAAAATGGTGCCATCCGTGGAGGTTTACTCAATCGATGAAGCCTTCCTGGACCTGACAGGTTTGAGAAATTGTCGAGTTCTGGAAGATTTCGGGCGGGAAATTCGTGAACGGATCAAGCGCGACACACATCTGACCGTGGGCGTGGGTATCGCGCAAACCAAAACGTTGGCGAAGCTCGCAAACTATGCTGCCAAAAAATGGAAGCAGACAGGCGGAGTAGTTGACTTGTCGAACATTGAGCGACAGAGAAAGCTGATGGCTCTGGTACCGGTGGAAGAAGTATGGGGCGTCGGTAGGCGCATTAGTAAGAAGCTGAACGCAATGGGCATCATCACCGCTAAAGACCTGTCAGAGCAGAGCACCTACATCATCCGAAAGCACTTTAACGTGGTGCTGGAGCGTACGGTGCGTGAGTTGCGCGGCGAACCATGCCTTGAGCTGGAAGAGTTCGCACCGACCAAGCAGCAGATTGTTTGCTCCCGCTCCTTCGGATCACGCATCACCGAATACATGGACATGCGCCAGGCGGTTTGCTCGTACGCAGAACGCGCTGCCGAGAAGCTGAGAAGAGAGCGCCAGTATTGCCGACAGGTAGCCGTGTTCGTCCGCACCAGTCCACACGCTGAAGGCGAGGTGTTTTACGGCAATCAGGCAATGGGCAGGCTGCTAACGCCGTCAAACGACACCCGCGACATCATCCGGGTTGCCATGCAGGGTCTCGACCACATATGGCGCGACGGGTGCCGGTATATGAAAGCAGGCGTCATGCTGGGCGACTTTTACAGTCAGGGCGTGTCTCAGCTCAATCTCTTTGACGAATTCAAACCACAGGCCAACAGTGAATCGCTTATGCGCGTCGTTGACGGTCTCAACCAGAGCGGGAAGGGGAAATTATGGTTTGCAGGACAGGGTATCCAGAAATCCTGGGAGATGAAGCGAGAAATGTTGTCGCCGGCATACACAACCAGACTGTCGGACCTGCCAGTGGCGAAGTGACGTTTCTGCTGCAGCCGCTGCAGCACATCCTGTCTACGCGTGAGACTTCCAGCATGGTGGAGCTGAACGGCCGCAGGTGCATAATCGATAAGCAGCGTTACCCGGTAAACGGTGACACAGTGCTGATTGATATCTCAGGTATGTATGAGTGGGCGATGATCATGATTCAGCCGCGCCGGCTCATTACCGACGATGGCGCATTTCTGATGGATGACCTGTTGGAAGATATTGCAGTGGTGGGAGTGGTGACGCATGAAATCACGACCATGCATGAGGATGACAGGCCGACGATATGAGGGGCATTACGCCCCATTTCCTTCCAGATAATCCGCCCACCACTGCATCATCTCCCTGCGTTTTTCCAGGTACTGCGCGTGGTTATAGATGCCTCGGATGTTATTGCGATCAACGTGAGCCAACTGGCGCTCTATCGCATCATGCGGCCAGCCGTGCTCGTTCAGAATAGTGCTGAACTGGTGCCGGAAACCATGCCCACTGGCAAGGCCCTCATAGCCAATCTGGCGAATTACCAGCAGCACGGCCGCGTCGCTGATTGATTTTGATTTGTCATTGCGGCCGGGGAATACGAATGCTGAGGTGGAGGTGATTGGGTGCAGGAACTTCAGCAGCGTCTTTACCTGTCGTGACATCGGGACAACGTGCTGCTTGCGATTTTTCATGACGTCTGCGGCGATCGTAATCAGGTCGTTTTCGAAATCGACGTCTGTCCATTGCATACTACGCATCTCTTTAGTGCGCAGGGCGGTGTACTGAAGGATTTGGGTAGCAACGCGGGAAATGACGCTTCCTGAATAAGTGGCGAGCGCTGCGTTAAACGCTGGTATCTGGTCGGCCGGCAGGAACGGATAGTTCTGTTTGCGATAGCCTTTCATTGCATCAGCAAGGTCTGGCGCCGGATTGTATTTGCAACGGCCGGTGACGACTGCATAGCGAAACACTTCGCCGCAACGGCGCCGCGCTTTGTTGGCTCGCTCCATCGCGCCCCGATCCTCAAACCTGCGCAACACCTTCAGCAGAGCCATCGGCTCAATGTCATCCATCTGCAGCTTGCCAATATAAGGAAGGATGTCGTCATCAAACATGCGCCTGAGTTCACTGGCGTACTTCTCAGACCAAACCTGCTTCTTATGCTTGTACCACTCCTCGAAAATTGAACCAAACGAGTCTGGTTCCTTTCCCTTCTGTTTTTTCTTCACGGCCGGGTTAAGGCCAATAGCCAGATCGCGTTTCAGCTCAAAAGCCATACTTCGGGCATCCGCCGGTCCAATCTCCGGATATTTCCCGATCGTGTGCACCTTCTCTTTTCCGTCGAACTGGTAGCGCACCTGCCAGACCTTCTTTCCTGATGCCGGCACATAGAGGAATAGTCCGTTTCCATCTGCAACCCTGTAAGGCTTCTCTTTGGGTTTTGCAGCGTCAATCTGCTTGATCGTGAGCATTGGGTAAAATCCGGGTGTGTAAAATTGATTTACCCAGAATTTACCCAGCCAATAGTCTGGCTGTCAACGAACTATGGCGAACGATTGCGAACGGTAATTTGGGTGAGTGCTTGGTGCAATGGGGTTTTAGCGAACGGAGAAGGATGGGTGCGAACTGCTATATGGTGTCCCCTGCAGGAATCGAACCTGCAATTAGCCCTTAGGAGGGGCTCGTTATATCCATTTAACTAAGGAGACGCCGGGCGCGCAGTATAGCGCACCGCGAACCTGATTTTAACTATGCAGCGGTTG